>JABAOH010007389.1_pt1 | contig 15104 bp, 13 predicted proteins | sample 7062181 | NCBI WGS metagenome assembly JABAOH01 (sample SAMN14538630, study PRJNA623070) | marine sediment metagenome | biome: marine biome [ENVO:00000428]; feature: marine pelagic biome [ENVO:01000023]; material: deep marine sediment [ENVO:00002113]; isolation source: pool of 5 deep marine...
TTCCAGTGGCCGCTGGCAGCAACGACTTTCTTGTCCGAGACGGCCTTCAGTGCAGCAGAGACGGCCACGGCCGGATCCGATGCATCATCGAGGGCCATCATCTCGATCTTGAAAGGAAACTGCCCTGACTCATTGGCCTGTTTGATGGCAAGGTCAAAGCAGTTCTTCGCTCCATTGCCCTGGGCGGCATTGGGTCCTGTCAGAGGACCGATGAAGGCAATTTTGATTGTTTTGGCCCACGCAGCGTCTCCACAGGTGGAAAGGACCATTACCGCTGAGACGACAATCGCAAAAATCGCAAAACCGATCGAAAATCTTCTCATAGTTTTCCCTCCTTTGAAAAACCGTCTGTTTTGCTTCCCGGCAGCCTCGATCCTTAGGATAATGGAATGGGAGAGAAAAGGCAACAAGAGAACGGGGTGGAAGCGATACCCGGGGAAACATCAGCTCGTGCCAGAAGCACTTTTGGATTCGATAAAACGAACAATGATAGCCTCATTGACCAAAAAAACCAGCAATTATACGATATGGATAGATTTTTGTAGAAATTGTTCTATATTTCCTACAGGTGTGCTATTTATTCGTCACAGATTCCATTTACTTACATTGACATAGGCCCGATTGTTCGCTATAAGAAACAAACCCAAACAGCCGCTTCAATCCATCTATTATCAAATCAAAGACAGACGATCGAATCTGTTGGCAGCTATCTCGGAAAGGCTCGCCGAACTTGATGCTGTCAAGTTGACAAAATGACAAGAGTGAACATCGCATTCACCGTTAATGGCCAGCCTGTGGAATTGGTAGTCGATCCACTCAGACAGCTGCTTCACGTCTTGAGAGAGGACCTTGGCCTCACCGGAACCAAGGAGGGTTGTGGAAAAGGGCACTGTGGAACTTGTGCAGTACTCGTCGACGGCAGTGTGGTTTTGTCATGCCGAATCGCCATTAAAAGAGTGGCTCATAAAGCGGTCACAACCATTGAAGGTATTGGGTCCGAAAACAACCTGCACCCGATTCAGCATGCTTTTGTCGAGACCGGGGCGGTCCAGTGCGGCTTCTGCACCCCGGGCATGATCGTTACGGTAAAGGGTCTTCTCGACAAGAATGCCTCTCCAACAGAGGAACAAATAAAAAAGGGTCTATCTCGTAACCTCTGCAGGTGTACGGGGTATCGAAGAATCATTGACGCCGTTCGACTGGCTTCAGCCAGGCTGAGAGGAGAATCTACTTCGGGTCGCCTGGTGGAAGCGGGTGGTGTCGGTGAACGGGTAATCAGCGTTGACGCGATTCAGAAGGCAGCGGGCTCTACCAAATATGCTGCTGATTTGAAACGGGACGAGATGCTCGTCGCCAGGGTTTTGAGAAGTCCTCATTCCCATGCAAAAATCCTCAACATTGATAAATCTCAGGCCCTGAAGGTGGATGGGGTTATAGCCGTTTTCACCGGCCATGACGTTCCCGGACTCAATACATTGGGGTACATGGATCCGAAAGATCATCCCGTTTTGGCAACGGACAAGGTAAGACATGTTGGAGACGCGATAGCTCTTATAGCAGCTGAGAGCCCGGAGCAGGCTGAGGCAGGCCTTGGCAAAGTAGCCGTTGCCTATGAGGTTTTGCCGTCAGCATCAAATGCCCTAGAAGCACTGAAAGACGAATCTCCAAGAGTCCATGAGAATGGCAATATCCTCATGGAGAAAAAGGTGGTCAAGGGAGATGTATTGGCGGGTTTTTCTAGGGCTGACGTGATTATCGAGAACACCTATGAAACGCCTTTGATCGAACACGCCTATCTGGAACCTGAGGCAGGCATTGCCTATCTTGACGATTCGGGCAGGATCGTTATCGAATCTGGAAGTCAAGACTCTCATCATATCCAGAGGGAGGTCTCTCTTTTCCTTGGGGTTCCTCTTGAAAAGATTCGCGTAATCCAGACCCCCGTTGGGGGTTCCTTCGGTGGAAAAATCGATGTCTCCGTCCAATGCTTCCTTGCCCTAGTTGTCTGCAAGCTGAAACGGCCAGCAAAGATCGTGTACAGCCGTGAAGAATCTTTTATGAGTTCAACCAAAAGGCACAGATTTACCGTCCGCCTGAAACACGGTGCGACGAGGGATGGCCGACTGGCTGCCCTTGAAGGAGACATGATCGTTGACACGGGTGCCTATGCATCGTGGGGGCGCAATGTCCTCATTCGTGCTCTGATTCATGGAACGGGTCCCTACGAGATTCCTCATGTCTTTTTGAAGGGAAAGCTTGTATATTCAAATACCCCGCCCGCCGGAGCCATGCGGGGTTTTGGCGTTCCACAGACTACCTTTGCCATTGAGTCGCAGATGGATCTCTTGGCTAAGAAGCTCCGGCGGGATCCCTGGGATCTTCGGTATCGCAACGCTCTAAAGCCGGGCTCCTCAATAGCAACGGGTCAGGTTCTTCAGGACGGTGTAGGAATAAGAGATACGCTCTCAGCAATCAAGGAGTATTGCAACAAGAACGGAAAGACATCGTCTCATAAAAGAGCCAAAGAACATGTCAAAAGGGGCCGGGGATTCGGCAGCATGTTCTACGGCATTGGCTATACGGCGACTAGAAGCCCTTCGCCCGTGGAGATAGAGTTTACCGAAGATGGTTTTTTTCACATTTACTGTGGAGCCGTCGACATGGGTCAGGGGACGGCGACCTTTTTGCGACAAATCGCGGCTGAAGACCTTAATGTTCCTTTTAGCAGAACTCGGGTAACTCTTGCTGATACTGATTTGACCTTGGATTCGCAGACAACCTGTGCCAGCCGAACGGTGTACTATTCGGGTAACGCCCTCCGCCAGGCTATCTCCAGCCTCAAGGAAACAATCCTTGAGGTCGTGTCAGATCTGACCGATAGCCCTATCGAATCGTTTGTGATCGATGAGGGCCACGTGGGAGGAGGCGGAAAGAGAATCCCGATAGACCACTTCCACCATGTCTGTCGAGGAAGAGGTATTCCGCTCAAGTTCAAAGGGCTCTGTGATCCTGAGGTTACAGGACTCGATGAAAATGGGGCTGGAAGTCCCTATGCTGCATATGCCTATGCAACCCAGATGTCCGACGTGGAGGTTAACATTCAAACGGGGGAAGTCAAAGTCGTGCGGGTTGTTTCGGCTCATGACGTCGGGAAAGCCATCAATCCCTTGTTGATTGAAGAGCAGATTGAAGGCGCGGTGGTCATGGGTTTGGGATATGCCTTGATGGAGGAGTTCATCCCCGGGAAATCGTTCAATTTCGGGACCTATAGGATTCCTCGATTTCGACAGACCCCTGAGGTGATTTCTCTTCTTGTGGAGCAGAAAGATCCGGGCGGTCCCTTCGGAGCCAAAGGCGTGGCTGAGTGCGCCCTTATCCCCACAGCTGCTAGCATTGTAAATGCGATCGCTGACGCCTTAGGGAAACGGGTACAAAGACTCCCCGCCAATCCTGGGCGCCTCAAAACTCTCTTTGGTTCAGGCGGACAAGATCCAAATAGTATCGATCATTGACTGGAGGCCCGGAAACAGACTTCGTCACAAGGTAAAGAAACGCTTTTGTCTGAAGGTCGGAGGAGGTCATGAGAAAAAAGATCGTGGTCCACTCTGACAGGTGCACAGGGTGCATGCTATGTGCGATGGCCTGTTCCCTTGTCAAGGTTGGTGCCTGTAACCCGGTCAGCTCGAGAATAAGAATAGCAGAGTGGCGTGGAAAAGAGTTTATCGTGCCTGTATTGTGTCAGAATTGTGAAGAGCCGGTATGCATGCCCTGTTGCGTTGTGGATGCGATTAGCAGGAACGAAGAGACAGGTGCTGTGGAAATAAACATGAGTCTCTGTAACAACTGCAAAATGTGTATCAAAGTATGCCCCTATGGGGGGCCTGCTTTTGATCCCGTCGCCAAGCAAGTCGTTATGTGTGACCACTGCGGCGGTCAGCCCGTATGTGTCGAGGTTTGCGCCAGGGAAGCCCTGGCATACGTGGATGTTGATGAAAAAGGTGTCAAGGCGAGCTTGAAAGGCATGGCTGACATGCGGAGATCAATGGTCAACTTAGGTGAGCTTTGAGATGGGGGGCTGGAAGGAACATTTTCATATCGAAAGAAGGGGTACGCACCGTGACAGAGTTGAATGGTTGGGCTGGTAGGATTCTAAACGTCCACCTGACGACAGGGGAGATAAAGGTGGATTCCTTACCTCTGGAGTGGCAGAGGAAGTACCTCGGCGGTTCCGGATTCGCGTCCAGGATACTTTATGACGAAGTCGGGCCTGACATCGAAGCCATGACCCCGGAAAACATTATCGTAGTTACTGCTGGCCCGTTGACGGGGACACTTGCCCCTTCTGGCAGTAGGTGCGAGCTGACGACCAAATCGCCATTGACCGGGATACTAGGCAGATCCAACACAGGTGGAATCTTCGGCGCGAAGATGAAAATGGCTGGCTATGATGTGATCATTATCCGGGGTAAATCAGAGAAGCCTGTGTACATCTGGATAGACGATGAGACGGTGGAAATAAGAGATGCGACGATGTTGTGGGGACTGGATGTTTGGAAAACAAACCGCAAGATCTGTCAGGAGCACAAAGCACGTCTCGTCGATGGTCAGTTTCTCAACGGCATAGGGACGTTGACCATAGGCCCAGCTGGCGAATTCCTCAGTATGGCCGCCTGTGTGATGGACGGCCACGCTCATGCTGCTGGCATAGGTGGGATTGGCGCGGTCTGGGGATATAAGAGGCTGAAGGGAATAGCGGTTCGGGGCACTCGGGGCGTTTCGGTTGCAAGACCAAAAGAACTCTTGCAGACAGCCAAAAAACTGTGGAAGAGAACGGAAAAGGACCCGGTGTATCCAATGACGTTCAAGTGGGGCACTATGGGTTGGGTGGGTGGTGCTTACAGCCGATCGCATGTGGCGAGGGTTTTTGTCGGTGGATCGCGCAACGAGCCAATAGAGGAGAAAGGTTTCGAGCCGCTGATCGATGGGTATCGTGGGTGTCATGGATGCGCGCTCCACTGCGATCATTACCTGAAAGTGAAAGAAGGAAAATACAAAGGCACCAAGGGAGAAGGCGTTGAGGGGTTTGTTCAGATCTATGCACTGTCCTTCAGGACGATGAGCGCTGCTTTTTTGGCTAAGTTCAACAACCTGTGTAATCAGCTGGGATTGAATGTGAGTTCGGTTGGGTCTGCCGTCGTTTGGGCCATGGATCTCTATAGGGATGGCGTGATTACCAAGGCTGATACCGATGGCATCGAAGTGACTGAAGGCAACGAGGAGGCTATCCTCGAACTCATGCGAAAGATGGCCTATAGAGAAGGGTTTGGTGACATACTCGCCGACTATCCGGTAAGAGGCGCTGAGAAACTGGGCAAAAAGTCTGAACGCTACGCTGCACACACGAAAGGGCAATTTGCCTGGGTCCCAGGTCACGGAATCGGCACCACCCTTGTTTACACCCTAGGTCTTAATACGGCGACTCGGGGATACGATCATCTGACCGGGTGCATCAGTATCTATACCAAAGACTTTCGCCCGGAATTTGGGATAACGGATGAACTCTTGATCAAACTCGGTCAGGAAAGATACGGGGATGCTACGGTATTCATGGAGCCCTGGGACGTCAACCTCAACACTGTCCGTGCTGAATACGATCAAGAGAACCTTTTATACATGTGTGACATGATTGGAATGTGTAAATTCGCCACCCAATATAACTTTCCAGTTGATGGTGTGTATTATCAGGACATCGTAGACCTTCTTATGGCAGTAACGGGGGAACCTTTCACCGTTGAGGATGTTATAGAAGCAGCTAATCGGGTGAATGCTTTACAACATGCGTATAACGCCAGGGAAGGGATCCGAAGAATAGATGATTATCCCTTCTTCCTCCGGTGGAAACTGGAAAAGGGCGAGCCCCACCCTCTTTATGCAGAGGATCAGGTCAAGGTGAGTCTTGAAAACTATGATGCCGTCCTCGATGAGTGGTACAGGTTACGAGGCTTCGATCTCAAAACGGGAATTCCCACTGGAGCAGAGCTGGAGAAGCTAGGTCTGAAAGACGTGGCGGATGATCTGAAAAAGAGAGAGATACTAACAGAAGCGGTCTAGTTTTACCCTTCGAGGCCTCCGACGGTCGAAAGCATGTGGTAGAAGGGGAAGTCGAACAAGGCATGTCATCTCAAGGATGAGATTCGGGGGAATCCTATGCTAATAACCCAGGTCATTATCAACGGTATCATTCTCGGCGGTTTCTACGCTGCCATTGCGGTGGGTTTTACGTTGGTGTGGGGCGTCATGAATATCATCAACGTGGCCCACGGGACCGCGTTGATGTTGGGCGCTTACGTGAGTTACTGGTCGTTTGTTCTCGTCGGGTTGGACCCGTTCCTGAGTATCCCTTTGTCTTTCCTTATCCTGTTCATAGGCGGCTTTCTTTGTCAGAAATATCTCATAAATATCATCATCAAAGCCCCCCTCTTCATGACATTTATCGTCACCTATGGAATCCTTCTGATCATTGAAAACCTTGCCCTCTACTTCTGGGGAGCGGACTATCGATCAGCCATTCCTTCCTATGCAGGAACGGGGTTTTCGATTGGAAGCTTGGTCATCCCGTATGTTCGCATCGGGGTTTTGATTATTTCTCTGGTTCTGGTTTTTTCTCTTTTCTTCTTTCTGGAGAAAACTCGGGTCGGTCTCGCGATCAGGGCAACCAGGATGAATCGTGACGCGGCGAAGTTGATGGGTACGAACATTGGACGGGTATATGCCATCACCTATGCACTAGGCACCGCGATGGCTGGTGCGGCAGGATCTTTGATGAGTACGGCGTTCATGATTGGTCCGGCCATGGGTGGAGGCTACCTCCTGAGGGCGTTTGTCGTGTGTATCTTGGGCGGACTGGGCAATGTTAATGGTGCTCTGATTGGTGGGTTGATCTTCGGTTTGGTTGAAGCCCTAGGTGCACTGTTCCTGGGGCCGGGTTATCAGGAATCAATAAGTATGGGAGTAATGGTCCTGGTATTGGCACTTAGGCCAACTGGTATTCTCGGGCGGGCGTATTATGAAATCTAGAACGTCCATCGAGCTTTTGCATAGAATCGTTCTAAGAAAGGAGGTGAAAAACGCTGGAAACGATAACATTCGCAAGAAGAGTAATCTAAAGGGAACTGTGACATAGCTCCAGAAATAAGCATTTCATCTTTGAGGAGGATTCAAAAATGCAAGACAGAATACTGAAGAACAGAGTGTTTGCAGTGGTGGCCGCAGTTGGAGTCCTTTTGTTCATAGGGGGGGCTCTCTGTTTCGAAACGGCTTCGGCTGCAGAGAAGGTGATCAGATTTGGTGCCCCCTTGAGCGTTACCGGGAAATGGACAAGGCAGGGTGAGACGGTCAAGTATGGCTATGAGATATGGAAGGACATAGCCAACGAAAAGGGTGGCATCAACATCAATGGTGAGCGCTATAAGATCGACATCAAATATTACGATGACAAGAGTGATATCAGCACAGCTGTCAAACTAACGGAGAAATTGATCACCGAGGACAAGATCGATTTTCTCTTGGCCCCTTTTGGCAGCGGCCCGACATTTGCGGTGAGCACTGTCGCCGAAAAATACAGGCGCCCGATCATAGCGGGTCAATCCTCTTCTTTCTCTATCTTTAACAGAGGATACCGTTACGTGTTTGGGATCATGTGTGACACCCGATACTATCAGAAGCCTGCCTTCGAGTTGGCCAGAGAATTGGGCGTCAAGACAGTGGCAATTGCCTATGAGAATATGATCTGGGGAATCGACACTGCAAAGGCAAGCATCGATCATGCAACGAACAATGACATGCGGGTCGTCTTTTACGACAAATTCGACTCAAAGGCCATGGATCTTTCTTCTATCCTGTTGAAGATTAACGACGTGAAACCTGACTTTCTGGCTGTGAATTCCTATTTGAAGCAAGGAGCGCTTCTCACACGGCAGATGAAAGATCTAAAAATCAACATTCCCCTCGTGAGTTTTGGATATGGCCCCCAGGAAGATGTGTGGAGAGAGAATACGGGGGATGCGGGTATGTACATGATATCAGACACTCAGTACGACGCAACAAACACAGCGCTCCGAGGGAGGATCATCGGGACTCCCGCAGATTTCGCAGAAAGGTTCAAGGCTAAATATGGGTACACCCCAGGACACGGCGAGTCGAATGCAGCAGGTGTTGGGCTGGCGTATCAACTCGCGATGGAAAAGGCGGGTTCTCTGGATGTCGAACAGGTTGTGGAGGCCTTGCATAACCTGGACGAGCAGACCTTTCTGGGTCGTCTGAAATTCGAGTTTAACGGTGCTCGAATGCATCAGCCCCAGTATGCCATTCAGATTCAAACTAAGGACGTGAGCCAGAAACCGGTTATTGTTTACCCCTTTGAGTCCGCGAAGGCAAAGCCGATCTATCCTGCACCGAAATGGGATGAAAGGTAGCCGTGGAAAAAAGGAGGATGAGGGCCCAGAGGATTTGGGCTGGGCCCTCGCCCTTGTTCCAAATAATCCTCCGAAGCTCTGGAGAGAAAATCATGACCAGAAATACCAGGATCGCAGCAATCCTCATTCTTTTGGGCATCGTGATAGCGATTCCATTTGTAGTAGGTGGATATTATGTGAGGGTGTTAACCGGCATTTTCATGTTTGCAGGTCTTGCCACGAGTTGGAACATCATAACGGGGAAGACGGGCTACTTCTCCTTTGGCCATGGGGTATTCTTCGGTATTGGGGCATATACTGCAGCGATTCTCATGTTGAAACTTCAGATGCCTTTTTTTGCCGGTTTTGTTGGAGCAGGGATTATGGCAACCTTCTTTGCCTTCCTCGTTGGCCTACCCATACTGAGATTGAAAGGTCACTATTTTGCAATCATTACACTCGGCATCGCCGAGGTCATGGGCGGACTGGCCTTGAATTTAGAATCCCTTACCGGAGGAGGGTTGGGGTTGACCCTTCCTCTTAAGCGTGGATCCATTGGTGAAATCTACCTTTTCTTCTATTTCATTATGTTTTTCTTGATGGTTGCGGCGATCATAACGTCCTATCTGATGGATCAGTCTCGATTCGGCCATGGGTTGGCGGCCATTAGAGAGGATGAAACGTCAGCAAGGGTCTTGGGAGTCAACACGACGTCCTATAAGATTTTGGCCTATGCTTTGAGCGCCGTATTTTGTGGCTTTATCGGGGCGACTTATGCCTACTGGACGACTTATATCGAACCTGGTGATGTCTTCGGATTGAAATTCTCCATCTCCATTATCGTCATGGCTCTTATCGGTGGAATAGGCACAGTTTGGGGCCCGGTGGTAGGGTCTTTTATCTTTGAGATATTCTCGGAACTGGTTTGGAGTCGATTTCTAACTTTTCATAGTGCGGCTCTTGGCGTACTCATGATCCTGATAATCTTCTTGCTGCCCAAAGGATTCATGGAGATGATCCAAAGCCGGAGGGGGTTGTCACTGTCTGGCATTGTCGCCAACTTGAGGCAGTACTCGGAGTGAGGGAGATGGCTCTTCTCGAGGGAAATCAAGTAACAAAAAGGTACAGCGGTCTCATGGCCGTGGATCACGTCGATTTTGTTGTAAACGAGGGGGAGATTTGCGGCCTCATCGGACCGAACGGCGCGGGCAAGACAACGCTGATAAACGTCATAACGGCAACAGAACCCGTCACCTCAGGAGAGATTCGCTTCGAGGGGATGAAGATTTCGGACTTAAGAGCCTATCAGATCGGACGAGTCGGAATTGCTCGAACCTTTCAGATTGTAAAACCATTCAAAAACATAACCGTGAAAAAAAACGTGATGGTTGGCGCTTTGTTCGGTAAGGAGGGATTAAGCAGGACCCTCAAAGAAGCCTCAGAAAAAGCCGAGGAGGTGATGATCCTAACCAAACTCATCGGCAAGAAGGACTTACTGGCCGACCAATTGACGATCTCGGAGAAGAAGAGAGTCGAATTGGCCAAGACTCTGGCTACGGGCCCCAAGCTTCTTATGCTGGATGAGGTAATGGCAGGCCTTAATCATAAGGAGATTAGCGAGATGATGGAGCTGATCCAGCATATCAATGCGTTGGGAATTACCATTCTGGTCATTGAACATGTCATGAAAGCAATTATGGGTATTTCACATCGGGTCATGGTCATGGATTCTGGTAAGAAGATAGCCGAGGGTAGCCCCCAGGACGTGGTGAATGATCGTAAGGTTATTGAAGCCTATCTGGGAAAGAAATACGCCGGAGGGGGAGGGACGGGTAACCATCATGTTACGGGTTAAGGCAGTTGAGTCTGGCTACGGGGATATTAATGTACTGTGGGGCGTAGATCTTGAAGTTGAAGAGAAAGATATGGTGGCCTTGGTCGGGGCGAATGGTGTCGGGAAATCGACCTTGCTCAGGACGATCTCAGGGCTGTTAAGACCGAGGAAAGGGGAGATCAGTTTTCGAGGTGAGTCACTGGTTAATAAGACGTGCGAAGAAATTGTGAAGTCTGGAGTTTCTCATATACCCGAGGGAAGGCAGCTCTTTCCGGGGTTGACAGTTAGGGAAAATCTCATCATGGGAGGCTATGTCCGGAGTGATCTCGATGGAATGAACCGGGATATGGAATGGGTATTTGATCTTTTCCCCGTCCTTCGAGACCGGGTGAATCAGTTGGCAGGGACGCTCAGTGGGGGCGAACAGCAAATGTGCGCGATTGGTCGTGGATTAATGGCGACGCCGCAGCTTTTGATTATCGATGAACTATCATTGGGATTGGCTCCTGTTATCACTGAACAAATACTTGAGGTCATTCAGGAAGTGCACAAGAATGGATTGACACTCCTCATTGTCGAGCAGGACGTTCAAAGCATTTTAGAAATCTGCAATAGGGGTTATGTCATGGAGACGGGAAAGATCGCCCTAGAGGGAAATTCCTCGGAGCTCTTGCGAAATGAACACGTGAAACAAGCGTATCTCGGTTTATGAATTGATTTTGATGGTATTGACAGTTCCTGAGCATAGCATTCTAGGTTTTGAGGCTGAAACTTAAAAACAAGAAACGGTGCCAATCTAAACTGCGCAGAAAATTCCCCATTTATTCCAAGCAAGGTGATAATATTCGCGTATGATAGTCGACAATGGCAGATGTTTTTCAGGCCATCGACAATCACGAGTGACGGTTTTACGGGCTATGAAGCTTAGAACGGAGGCGGTGGGAGAAAATGAGGGAACTTGAGGAAAAAATTAGGGGCCTAAGAGGTGAGAAACGGATGAGTCTAAGCGAATTGTCCAAGAAGTCAGGAGTCTCCAAAAGCCTCCTGAGCCATATCGAACGGGGTATGTCCGTACCCACCGTGACAACCCTCCAAAAGATAGCCAGGGCTTTAGATACATCCATCTCTAACCTATTCTCTGAAACTGAAGGGGCCAGGGGTTCCCCATCATCAGAAACAAAGACCATGGCTTCCAACCGTGTCTTTGTTGTCCGACGGGACTACCGAAAAAAACTCATCACCCCTTGGGGGGTGTCTCAAGAGATGTTGTGTCCCGACCTTCGACACAAGATCGAACTCATCTACCTTCGGTATCCGGTTGGAGGCGGGATGGAAGAATTGTATAGCCATGAAGGCGAAGAATGCGGGGTGGTCGTCGAAGGCAAGCTCAAAGGAATCATCGGAGACGAGGTAGTTCTCCTGGAGGTGGGGGATAGTATTTACTTCGATAGCTCCATTCCCCACTGCATGGAAAATAATGGAGATACTGAGGCGGCAGCTATTTGGGCAATCACCCCTCCCTCCTTTTAAAGCGAAAGTGCCGCCGCTGGCGGAAAAGCTTATGGAATCTTTAGGGAAATTCCTCGAGGTAAATCTGACTGACGGCAAGACCAGGATTTCAGCTCTGTCCGAGCACCTCGTCAGAAGGTTTCTGGGCGGTCGCGGGCTGAGCGGGTGGCTGTTGTATCAACGTGTCGGCCGACATGTCGACCCCTTAGGACCCGAAAACCCTTTGATCTTAAGCTGCGGGCTTCTTACAGGTACGGCAGCACCTGCTTCCTCCAGACTCCACGTGGGTTCAAAGTCGCCTCTTACGGGACTCCTCGGGAGTTCCAATGTAGGAGGCCGATTCGGCAGTAAATTGCGATCTTGCGGTTTTCAATGCATTTTGATTCGTGGCCGAGCGAACGTGCCAGTGTACCTCTGGATCCACGACGGGAGAGCCGAGGTCATGAACGCGGGCTTCCTGTGGGGTTTGGAAACCTGGGAAACAGAAAACCGCCTCAGAGAGCATCTGGACGATAGGAAACTGGAAATCATGACCATCGGTCCAGCAGGAGAAAATCGTGTTCTCTTCTCCTCTATCATGGCCGGTCGTCACGATACCGCCGCCCGTACCGGTATGGGGGCGGTGATGGGTTCGAAGAACCTGAAGGCTATCGTGGTAATAGGAGCGAAGAATAGGGCAACCGCAACCCCGTCGGCTTCTGCGGCGGCCAGAAGATATATTCGACAGATCAAAAGCAGTCCCTACTATCCTAGGTATTCTACCTATGGAGTCTCCCAATCTCTGATCTCCTGTAATGAGATGGGTACGCTGGGTACCCGAAACTATAGAGAAGTGCAGTTTGACGATGCGGTGAAAATCAGTGGGGAAGCACTCCACGAATATGTAACTCGGGCAAGAACCTGCACCCGCTGTCCGGTTCACTGTAAGGCTGATACTAAGATCACGAGTGGAAAACTCGAAGGATACGAGGGCACAAGGCCTGAATTTGAGACCGTCATGTCCATGGGGTCAAAATGTGGACTCGGTAACACGGAGGCGCTTATTTACCTGGGAGATCTCTGCAATCGCATGGGGCTCGACACTGTGTCCACGGGCGGTGTCATCGCCTTGGCAATGGATCTCTATGATCGCGGGATCCTCACCGTGGAGGATACTGGAGGCATTGAACTAACCTGGGGAAATGATCAGGCCATGGAGACGCTGATCCTTCAAATCGCCAGCCGGGAAGGTTTGGGAGGCATCCTGTCGCAAGGCGTGCAACGGGCAGCCCAAATCATTGGTAAGGGCTCGAAGAGATTTGCATACCATGTTAAAGGGCTTGAACTCCCATGTATCGATCCCCGCGGCCTAATGGCATTGGGCCTCGGATATGCGGTTACAACGAGGGGAGCAGATTTCGCCAGTGTCTACACTCTCCCCGAATATAGATGGTCACCCGAAAAGGCCGAGAGAGAATTTGGCACCAAACAGATAGGGGATCGCTTTTCAACCGAAGGCAAGGGCCATTTGGTTAGAAGGTGCCTAATCGTCTGTGCCACTCTTGACTGCCTCGGTCTCTGCAAGATTCCTGCACTGAGCCTCATCGGAGATTTTGACTTGGAGAAGGAAGCCGACTTGACTGATGTTTTGACGGGGTGGCCTCTCGATTCAGACGCTCTCTTTCAGGTGGGGGAAAGAGTCCTCAACCTGGAGAGGCTCTTTAATTTGAGACAAGGGGCAAGTTCGGCCGATGACACTCTTCCCGACCTATTCCTCCAGGAGGCTGCCGGTGAGGGGCCTGGGGAGGGAAACAAGATCGAGGGTCTCGTGACCATGGTAAAGGAGTTCTATCACGCCATGAGATGGGATGATGCGGGGGTTCCGGCGGAGAAAGAATTGAAGTCCATTGGCCTGCCAAATGTTAAGTCGATGCAACCTTCAAGGGAACCACAGGTATGAGTCCACGAGGAAAAGGCACCGATAGCCCTGCTACCCAGAAATCCACCGACAGAGTGCCTGCGATCGAGATCCAGAGATTGATAAAGAAATTTGGCAACGTCGTTGCCGTGGATAACGTCTCTTTGGAGATCGAAAAAGGTGAATTTGTCACCCTTCTTGGCCCCAGCGGCTCAGGAAAGACGACGACCCTCATGATGATCGCAGGTTTTCTGTTCCCAAACTCCGGGGATATCCTCATCGGGGCTGAGTCGATTATCTCGAAGCCGGCCAACAAGAGGAACTTTGGAATTGTCTTCCAAAACTATTCTCTCTTTCCTCACATGAGTGTTCTTGAGAATATCGCCTTTCCTTTGAAGATGAGAAAGTGGGATCCGCAGGATATTCGGGAGCGGGTCAAGGGTTTCCTCGATTTGGTGAAACTTTCCGGGTTTGAGCAACGCTACCCCAAGCAGCTCAGTGGAGGTCAGCAGCAGCGTGTTGCTTTGGCGCGAGCTCTGGTCTTCAATCCACCCGTCCTGCTCATGGATGAACCCCTCGGTGCACTCGACAAAAACCTGAGGGAAGCCATGCAGTTGGAAATCAAGGACATTCAGAAGAGACTTCAGATCACCACGATCTATGTGACCCATGACCAAAGTGAAGCACTTACGATGTCTGATCGAATCGTTGTGATGAATAATGGGGAGATCGAGCAAATTGGAACTGCGGAGGATTTGTACGAGCGTCCCGCCAATAGATTCGTGGCAAGTTTTATTGGTGAGTCTAATTTCTTGGAGGGACGAGTGAGTGATCGAGATGAAAAGGCGATTCAGGTCACTTCGGACAAGGGTATCAAATTCAGCATCCCCAATGAGTATGACTTCGGAATCGGCGACAACATCTGTACCGTTTTACGACCGGAGAAATTGACTTTTCTTAGAGTGGGCGAAAAGCGTGCTGGTTGGAATATGTTGGAGGGAGTCATTGAAGAGGAGATCTACCTAGGAGAAATTCGCCGATACAAGGTCGAGATTCTGAAAGGCCAGGTCCTATCCATAAAAATCTCAAATGCGGCGGAGGCCGAGCATTGTAAACGAGGAAATAGAGTGACTGTGGGGTGGAAATGGAACGATGGAATAATCGTCCCGTAGTCATCCAAGAAAGAACTGACTTCGATTGACCACACTCATAGAGGAGAAAATGAACTCATGACGATTCTTGAGAAGATGGCTGGCGCGGTAATAAGGGGTAGCGAGGTGGTATGCACGGAGTTGGCGAACGCAGCGCTTAAAGAGGGGATTGACCCGATAGATGCAATTCAAGAGGGCTTTGCAAAAGGAATGGAAACGGTTGGTATCAATTTCGAGTGTGGAAAATTCTACCTTCCCGA
>JABAOH010035415.1_pt2 | contig 15103 bp, 14 predicted proteins | sample 7062181 | NCBI WGS metagenome assembly JABAOH01 (sample SAMN14538630, study PRJNA623070) | marine sediment metagenome | biome: marine biome [ENVO:00000428]; feature: marine pelagic biome [ENVO:01000023]; material: deep marine sediment [ENVO:00002113]; isolation source: pool of 5 deep marine...
AGTGAGCCCGGTCTCATAAGAAGCGCTGTACAGATTCAGGAGTGATATAGCGCAAAATGCCAGAGTTAACAAAAAGAGAAACCACCCGAAATTTTTAAGAAGCCTTCTGTCAAACATTATCATCTTCTTCTCTCTCTTCTTGGAGCTTTTTATAAATCTCTATAATTTTTCTGGCAATAGGAGCTGCTACAGACCCTCCTTTACCGCCGTGCTCAATAAGCACTGTTACAGCTATCTGAGGAGCCTCGGCAGGCGCATAGGAAGTAAACCAAGCATGATCCTTATGTTTTCGATGATCGCTCTGAGTGTCCAGTGACACAACCTGTGCCGTTCCTGTCTTACCGGCAACGGTCATATCCTGTATTCTGGCTGCTCGTCCTGTACCTCCAGGATCATTTACCACTCCAACCATAGCATCTCTAACCAACTCAAGCATGTGAGGCTTAATTGGAATATTGTTTGTAACAATCGGGGTATGTTTGAACATCTGCTCACCGTCATATGAATTTATCTCTCGTACTATTGAGGCCTTGAGCAGCTTACCGCCGTTTGCAACCGCCGCAGTCATCATTGCTACCTGCATTGGAGTCACGCTCACATAACCCTGACCTATGGCGGAAACAATCGTCTCTCCTTTGTACCATGGCTTATTGAATTTTTTTTGCTTCCATTCCCTGGTTGGAGATATACCCGCATTCTCCTCAATACCTAAATCTGTAATAGAGCCGTATCCAAAAGCCCTCATATATTTGCTTAGCTTATTGATCCCCAACATTTCAGCAATTTTATAGAAATACACATCGCAGGACTTAACGATAGAGCTTCTCAGATTTACCCAGCCGTGTCCTCCCCTGTTCCAACACCTAAATTTTCTATTGCCGGATTTATAATATCCGGGGCAATACACATATTCTTCAGGGTCAATAATGCTTTCATTTAAAACGGCAACGCTCGGTACCATTTTAAAAACTGATCCAGGTGCATAAACTCCTTGCGTAGCCCGGTTCAGCAGCGGTGAAGTTTGATCATTTACCAGCTCAGACCAGGTCTTAGCATCTATACCCTTAATAAAATCCGCAGGGTTAAATGACGGCTTGCTCGCCAGTGCAAGAACTTCTCCCGTATTAGTATCCACAACAACAATGGCTCCTGATTCTTCGCCCAGCATCTCTTCAGTAGCCTTTTGTAGCTCAATATCTATAGTAAGCTTTACATCATTGCCGGGGACGCTCTTTTTATTTTTAAGATCCTCCAGGAATAAATTTGATTCTACCTCTCTTCCCAAGGCATCGGTTACTTTTTGATGATAGCCGTCGTCACCCCTTAATGAACTCTCCCATCCCTTCTCAATGCCGGTTTTACCAACAAGGTCATTACTGTTTATTTTGGGATTATTTTCTAATTCCGCCTCGCTTACCTTTCCGATATAACCCAGGAAAGAAGCTCCCAAATCACTATGCGGGTATTGTCTGAGGTTGTTGATTTCTAATATCACACCAGGAAGCGAAGTTCTTCTTGCCTCGATGTATGCAAGCTGATCTCGGCTTATATCTTTAGCGATAAGGACAGGTTTAAAACTTTTCTTCTTTAACGAGGAGTTTATGCTTTCATTTATCTGATCAGCATCAAGATCTAACACCGGGGATAGGGATTCAATTAAGTAGGGAATATCTTTTACGTCTTTTGGGATTACATAAATATCGANNGGGATATCTTTTACATCTTTTGGTATTACATAAATATCAAATGATGTTCTGTTTATAACAAGCTCTTTTCCGTATCTATCAAGTATTCTCCCTCTCGGGGCCGGTATCCTCTCAACCCTTATGTGATTTTCCAGAGAGAATTTCGCAAACTCCTCCCCTTTAAGTACTTGCAAGTACCACAGTCTTGATCCCAGAACCAAAAAAGCAAGCCCCAGTATCACTGTCGCAATAAGTAATCTACCTCTGAAATTTTGCATTTACCCTGTGTATCATCCAGAAAATCGGAACTCCCACTATCGCATTTACTATACCTTGAATCAAGATTGATTTTGCCGTTATGTCAAAACTATCTTGATTCTTTATTTTAATGATAATTAGAATAAAAATCCATGTAAAAACAGTCGCAATAAAAATAACCAGCCCCTGAACCACTGATTTTTTTAAATAAACATGATTTGAGCCGCTTCTGACTAAAAAATACGCGCTCAATCTCGATAAGGTAAACGTCCCTGGCAGGTTGCCGGAGAGCACATCCATCATGTACCCGTTACCAAGAGCTAAAAAGAACCCGCCCCGTACCTCGGAGAATATAGCCAGAAAAACAATCAAAATAAGGTTTAGGTCAGGATAGTAATAGTTAAGATTCTTTGGAGATAACAGTGTGGATTGAATCGTGATAAAGACTATTGAAACCAGTATGAAGAATATTATGGATAAATATTTATTCATTTAACACAACATTACTATTAGTTTTGAGAATTATAACCACTTCCTCCAGAGATTCTAAATCAACATATGGCAACACGGTGGCACTCAGAAAGCTCCCTTTAGTATCAATCTCAATAACTGTACCGATAATTACACCCTTGGGGAAAAATCCCTCTTTACCCGAGGAGATAACTATGTCTCCGACACTAATATCAGAGTTCTGCTCTATGTACTCCATAGTACACTCCTGTCCATTTCCCTTAACTATCCCCCTTACCCTTGTTCTGTGAACAAAAGCATCTATGGCGCTCATAGGATCAGTCAGCAGCAGCACCTCAGAGCTCTTATTACCGACAGTAAGAACTTTTCCGACAATCCCTTCAGATGAAGCCACGGGCATTCCCTGAGTTATTCCGTCACTACTTCCCCTGTCAACAACTATGACCTCACTTCGCAAAAGAGACGGGCTGCCGCCAATAACATTTGCTGATACTATTGGAAAGGAGGGTATTTCTTTAAAATTAAGAAGCTTCTTTAGCCGCTCATTTTGGATTTTAGCCTCTATCAACTCAAACTTTTCCGCCCTAAGTTTTGCGTTATCTTCTTTTAGCTTAATGTTCTCTTGTCTTACACTCACAAGATCCATGTAATTCTGCCAGGTGTCTATAATAGTTTGTGAAACAGTGTATATAAATTTTTGGGGATAATAGGTAATAGTAAGAACTACGCCGGAGACAATATTCTGACTACCCCTTTCTCTAAGATTTAGAGAGTAGAGCTGCAAGGCTACAATGAAGAGAATAATTGTAATTAGGACTGATCTATTCTTTAAAAACTTCATTAGCGCGTTATATAGGCAAAAAAGTTACTGACTGGCAGAAAAAAAATAGTTACATACTTACTTCTCTTAGAAGATCCAACTCGTCTAGCGCTTTACCCGATCCGTAAACAACACATGTTAGAGGGTCGTCGGCTTTAGTTACAGGAAGTCCCGTTTCCTCTATAATCAGCTCATCTAGATTGCCTAGCAAAGCTCCACCGCCGGTAAGAACAATGCCGTTATCTACTATATCCGCAGCAAGCTCAGGCGGTGTTCTCTCTAAAGTCTGTTTGATTGCCTCTATTATCGAGCTCACAGGCTCTGTAAGCGCCTCTCTTACCTCTTCAGAAGTTATCTCAATTGTTCTAGGTATCCCTGCTCTTAAGTCCCTTCCTTTTACATTCATAGAGCCCATGTCGCCGTTGCCTAAAACCTTGCCGAGTTTTTTCTTTACATCCTCGGCCGTTCTTTCTCCGATCAGCATATTATAATTTCTTTTCACATACTGAAGTATGGATTCATCAAGCTTGTCGCCGCCAACTTTAATAGATTTGCTTACAACAATACCGGCAAGTGAGATTACCGCTACTCCGGTAGTCCCTCCGCCTATATCCACAACCATGTTCCCTGCAGGCTCGGTAACCGGCATTCCGGCACCAATCGCAGCAGACATGGTTTCCTCTATCAAATAAACTTCCCTTGCCCCTGCAGCCTCAGCAGACTCTTTTACTGCCCTTTTCTCAACTTCTGTAATTCCAATGGGTACGGATACAATAATTCTTGGTCTTACAAAACTTTTTCTATTATTATGTGTCTTGCGGATAAAATATTCGAGCATCTTCTGGGCAACATCAAAATCTGCAATAACCCCGTCTCTAAGCGGTCTGATAGCTTTAATTGAACCGGGGGTTCTACCGACCATATTTTTAGCCTCTGTTCCTACGGCAAGTATCTTCTTGATACCTCTCATATCCTCCTGCACAGCCACAACAGACGGCTCGTTGGCAACAATGCCTTTACCCCTTACGTACACAAGAGTATTAGCAGTTCCCAAATCTACAGCAAGATCATTAGAAAACCATCCAAGAATTGCATCCAATATCATTTAAACACCCCCCTACCCAACTAGCCCGAGTGGGTCTATGTCGGCGTAGATATTATAATAATCTATATTTTTCGAATCCCAACCAACTTTTAATCAATACTAATAAAAAACAAGTACCCAGACTTGATAATATAATAGAGAGGAAAATAAAATCAAGCATTTCTCTAGTATTTTCAGTTACTAGCACTATTTTTTTCTGGCCTAAAACTCCCTTTATAAAAGGGAAGTTCTGTAACTTCGGCTTTTTCTTCAGAATTTTCAGCCCTATGTATTAGAACTTGGGTTCCGGGATCTTTAAACTCCCTTCGTATATATCCANNTTCGTATATATCCAAGAGAAAGAGCTTTATTAACAGCAGGAGAAAATATGCTGCTGGTAATTCGCCCAATTTTACGCTCACCTGAGAATATTTCGTCACCAACTTCCGGAGCGCTCGCTCCTTCACTTGCAAAACCCATCAAATGCCAGTTCACATGACCTCTCCATTTAATCCTGGCAACAACCTCCTGGCCGACATAACAGCCCTTCTCAAAGTTTAGAGCATCCCACAAACCTGCCTCTATGGGGATATTGCTCTCGTCCATATCCACCCCATATACCGGAATACCCGCCTCAATTCTGAGTGTATTCAGCGCACCGTAGCCAACGGGTTTGACACCTAACTCCTCACCCCTACTAATGAGTGTGTCCCATAGTAGCTCAAGACCCTCATTGCTGACATATATATCATATCCCTCTTCACCGGTACGGTTTACACTCACTATTGTAAGTCCAAGGCAAGCTGCCTCAGCCTTCTGAAAATCGTATTGCTTCATTTGCGGAAGCTCCCTTTCAATAAGCAGCCCAATCAGTTTTGCTGCTTGAGGGCCTTGAACGGATATTAGTCCTGTGGTCTCTGTGATATCATCGATATCAGCCTTATATGAGAGTCTGAATTTAGTAAGAAGCTCCCTAACTTTTTCGTTGAGTCCCGCCTCAAGATCAAGCAAAACTGATTCCCCCTCACGGTATACCCTCATATCAGAGATCATTCTGCCTTTTACTGTTAGAACTGTCGCATACATACCGGTGCCTTCTTCCAGTTTCATCACATCATTAGTAAGCATGCCCTGCAGAAATTTAAGATGGTCCTTACCGCTTAATCTCAATTTTCCCCTGGAAGATAGATCCACTATTCCTACACCTTGCCGTACGGCCGTATATTCACCCTCGGGATCGCCGTAATCTAGCGGCACAGAGTATCCGGAATTCTGCTCGAAATTGGCTCCAAGTGATTTATGAACTTCATTTAAAGGTAATTTTTTCAATTAATATATGCTCCCCTTGTATGCTGAATAAATTATAACTATTAAAGGAAACACTAACCAGCTCTGTATCACTCTCGATTGGGAATTGAATCTATACCTGCTGTTTTGCTATCTAAAAGTCATTGTCGCATATTTTTAGAATCTAGGTGCTTGAAAAACTTTGTCTGAAATGTAGTATAAATCGGAACTAATCATATAAGGAAAAATCATGGCTAACATATCAGAACTAGAAACAAGACATAAAGTAATAATAATGGGATCAGGCCCCGCAGGGCTTACCGCTGCTCTATACACCGCAAGGGCAAATCTTGAACCTGTGGTATTTGAAGGACTTGAGGCCGGCGGACAGCTCACGCTTACAACCGATGTTGAGAACTATCCGGGTTTCCCCGACGGCGTTATGGGACCTGACTTAATGAACTCCATGAGAAAGCAGGCCGAGCGGTTTGGAGCAAAGTGTGTGATGGAAGAAATTACCGCTGTCGACCTCTCATCGAGACCATTTAAGATCACCTCGGGTGACAAAGTCTTAGAAGCGGATGCTTTTATTATTTCCTCAGGGGCCTCAGCAAGAATGCTCGGGCTCGAATCTGAAAAAGAGCTTCTAGGATACGGAGTCTCCACCTGTGCCACGTGTGACGGGTTTTTCTTCAAAGACAAAGAGCTCCTCGTTGTAGGAGGCGGAGATAGTGCAGTTGAAGAGGCTATTTTCCTTACAAAATTTGCAAGCAAAGTAAGCATCGTCCACAGAAGAGACCAGCTACGGGCATCTAAAATCCTACAAGATAGGGGATTTAAGAACGAGAAGATCGATTTCATATGGGACTCGGAGATTGAAGAAATCCTTGGAAGCAAGGAACACGGGGTAAGCGGTGCCAGATTGAGAAACAACAAGACCGGTGAGACGACCGAAAAAGAGGCTCAGGGAGTATTTGTGGCAATCGGCCACAACCCGAATACCGATCTTTTCAAAGGCCAGTTAGATATGGACGAGACGGGCTACATAATCACTAAAGACGGTTCTACCGAGACTAATATCCCCGGCGTTTTTGCAGCGGGAGATGTGCAAGACAATATATACCGCCAAGCTGTAACAGCAGCAGGAACTGGATGTATGTCTGCGATAGATGCGGAAAGATTCCTGGAAGAGCAAGGTGAGTAAGAAAAAATCATATAGCACCTTATATGATGAATAGTCCCCATACCGCTAAACCTGCAAACCCAAGCAACCTGATACTAATCATATCGGGAACTGTTCTTTTACTCAGCTTTGGTCTAATAACATATATCTCTCCAGAATTTGCAAACTCCGTTCCCTTAATCGAGAGACCGACCTTAGTGCTGGTTGCAGTTCTCATATTTGCAGCTCTGGCTTTCCTATTCACTGTGCTCAGAACACATAGGGTCTCTTTTGCAAAGAACCAGCTTATTTGGGTAATAGCGATCGGTATTGCGCTGCGGGTGATGATGCTCTTTACTGCGCCTATTTTGGAGGATGATTTTTATAGATACCTTTGGGACGGGGCTGTAACGGCTAATGGTATAAACCCTTATAAATATTCTCCTTCGCAAGTATTGGAAGGTGTTCAGGTGCCTGAGGAACTAATAGTCTTAGCAGAGGAATCAAAAGATATAATCCACGGCATTAATCACCCCGAGCTTAGAACTATTTACCCCCCGGTGGCCCAGGCATTCTTTGCCCTGTCATACTGGCTCGATCCATGGAGCGTTACAACTTGGAAAATTATCTTGATCATCATGGATCTAGCCACGTTCTCTTTAATCTTTAACGCCTTGGGTATGCTTCGGCTGCCTAGCTCTTATCTTTTGATATACTGGTGGAACCCTCTCGTTATAAAAGAGATCTTCAACTCCGGCCACCTGGATGTTCTGGTTTTCCCTTTTGTGCTCACAGCACTTATTATGGCTACGCAAAACAGATATATTCGATCGACATTTTCGCTAATTGTGGGTCTAGGGATTAAGCTCTGGCCTGCCTTCTTATTGCCTGTTATATGGCGCCCGATAATCTCCAAGCCTAAGCAGTTGATATCGGTAATCGTATTAGCTGCGGTTTGCGTAGGAGCACTATTTCTTCCTATCTACTTTGCGGGACTAGACGGGAGCTCAGGATTTATAGCATATGGACAGAGCTGGCAGAATAACGACTCAATTTTCAGGATACTGGTATATATCTCCGAGTTGGGATTAGAGCTGTTGGGATTTGAGACGTTCCATAAATACAGCGTTGCCAGAATTATAGTGCTGGCTCTTATCGGACTATGGATACTATTAGTAGTATTTGGAAAGTATTTTAGGGAGCAGGATTTATTTGCTAAAAGTCTATTTATAGTAGCGTTCGCATATCTCGTAAGCCCAACCCAGTTCCCATGGTACTACACGTGGCTTGTACCTCTATTGGCACTTAAACCAAGGTTTTCACTGCTTCTGCTAACCGCTCTTCTTCCCCTCTATTACCTTAGATATTATTTTGAGCCCAGGGGGCAGTTGGAGATATTCACCAATATAGTTATCTGGATTGAGTTTGTGCCCATCTGGGCGCTTTTGCTCTGGGAATGGAGAAGAAACTCTATATTATCTAGGCGTTCTTGATCTTCTCAAGGAGCTCAGGCAGAGCTTTTTTAGCTGTCTCCCTTCCGATTTCCACAATCGGACCGCCGCGGTGAAAATCCATAACCCCGACTTCAGACAGAGGGGGTCTTATCACGACATCAGGGGGGTTTTCCTTGAACTTGTACTCAGTAATTTTTCTTTGAGCCACAATTGAGCTCCTCTGCACGATTTCAATAAGTGAGGGTTTGCCGATATCAAAATTATGATTACCCGATATTTCACTTAGGAGATCAACAGCCACAATAAAATCCGCTCCCAGAGTACGTACGGCATCGAGCGGTACTGACTCCAGAACACCTCCGTCAACCAAAATCTTATCTTCATAAATCACCGGCTTGAAAACACCGGGTATAGAAGTACTGGCCCTTATGGCTCTTTTTAGATTTCCGCTTTTAAAAGTCACAACTTCGGCTTTATTTAAATCAACGCTGACTGCGGCAAACGGTTTTTGCAGGTCCTCGACATTCTCAACATCAACAAATTTGTCTACAAGCTCCTCTATGTAATTTCCGCTGAAAAGCCCCCCCTTTGGCCATGTGGGCCCGAGCATAAAAGGCAGATCGGTCATACTCAGATTTGTAGCAAAATCTTTTAGATTACCCATGTTGCCTGATACATATACTGCCCCGATCAATGCCCCGATGCTTGTTCCTGAAACAACATCAAATTCTATTCCTGCCTCAGAGAGAACCTCCAGCACCCCAAGATGCGCAAACCCCTTTGCTCCTCCCCCGCCTAGTGCGAGACCTAATTTCATATCTATATTCTAATTAAAGATGCTGTGGTAGCGCAAGGAAGCTAGAGCGCGTCTAGAAATTGTTTGATATATTTTGTGAGTTCTTCATATTCCAGGAGGAATGAATCATGACCGTATCGCGATTCAATCTCCTCGTAATCCACGGGTATGCCGTTTGACTTAAGTGCCTTAACAATCTCCTCTGACTGATATGAGGGAAACAGCCAGTCGGAGGTAAATGATGCTACAAATATTTTCTTGCATTTAATACGGCTGAAAGATTCCTTTAGGCTCTCGTACCCTTCTGCGGCATCATATATATCTATTGCGCGCATTATGTAGATGTAGCTGTTTGCATCGAAGCGGTCGACAAACTTAGAGCCCTGATACTCCAGATAGTTCTCTATATCAAATTTGCTGCCGAGCTTGAGCTTCATGTTCTCAGGGTCAGAGTGTTTCCTGCCGAACTTCTCCCAGAGCCAGTTGTGATGCAGATAGGTTATATGCCCTATCATTCGTGCGACAGCAAGCCCTTTTTCCGGCTGCTCACTCCCGTAATAGTCCCCTCCCCTCCATTTAGGATCATCAATTATCGCCCTTATTCCCACTTTATGAATTGCAATAGACTGAGGATTCGACACAGCTCCCGCGGCAACGAGAATAATTGAATCCACCATCTCAGGATAGAGCAGCGCCCACTCTATTGCCTGCATACCGCCCATTGACCCGCCTATTACAGATCTAATGCGTGTAACTCCCAGGTGATCAATAAGCGCTTTTTGAACCCGGACCATATCCCGGATAGTAACAACAGGAAATCTCATTCCGTAGGGCTTTCCGGTCTCAGGGTTAATAGATGAGGGTCCAGTGGTCCCATAGCAGCTTCCTAGAATATTAGAGCAGATAACAAAGTATTTATCGGTATCATAGGCCCTGCCCGGACCTATCATCACATCCCACCAGCCAGGATAATGATCATCGGGGGAGTGCTTGCCCGCAGCATGGGCGCTGGCAGTAAGAGCGTGGGCAACAACAATAACATTGTCACGCTCTTCGTTTAATTCTCCGTATGTTTCGTAGGCAACAGTTATCGGACCCAGCTCAAGCCCGTTGTCCATAACGAACTTATCGGGAGGCTCCGCAAAGGTGTAGTGCTTAGTTTCAACCAAGCCAACAGAGCCTTCCTCTACTATTACAACAGGAGACTCGCCTAACTCCCTGGTTCTCATGCCTTAGCCTTTTGAGATGCTGCCAGACCCTGATCTAAATCCCAGATTAGATCATCTAAAGTCTCAAGTCCAACGGATATACGAACCGTCTCAGGTGTGACACCCGCAGACATTTGCTCTTCTTCGTTCAATTGACGGTGCGTGGTTGAAGCCGGATGAGCAATCAATGACTTTGCATCTCCCACATTTACCAGGTGGCTGAAAAGCTGAACACTATCAATAAGTTTTCTTCCAGCTTCCGTGCCCCCTTTCACGCCGAACGTAAATATGGACCCTGCTCCTTTCGGCATATATTTCTTAGACAGCTCGTGAAACGGGCTGTCAGGAAGTCCGGCAAAGTTAACCCATTCTACTGCCGGATGGTCATTTAAGAACTTTGCTACCTCAAGTGCGCTTGAGCAGTGTCTGTCCATTCTCAAGTTAAGTGTCTCCAAACCCTGCAGCATCAAAAATGCGTTGAAAGGACTCAGCGCCTGGCCGTGGGTTCTAAGTATCTCAACCCTTGCCCTTATTGCATATGCAAAGTTGCCGAAGGTCTCATAGAATTTTACTCCGTGATAACCCTTGGAAGGCTCTGTCATGCAAGGGAACTTGCCGTTATCCCAAGGGAAGTTTCCGCCCTCTACCATAACACCTCCTATCGAGGTGCCGTGGCCGCAGATAAATTTTGTTGCGGAATTAACCGACACATCTGCCCCGTGCTCAATCGGTCTGCAGAGATAAGGAGTAGCAAAGGTGTTATCTATAATAAACGGCACACCCGCATCATGCGCGATGTCGGCTACTGCTTCTATGTCCAGCACATTGCCAAGCGGGTTACTTACTGTCTCGCCGTAAACGGCTCTTGTTTTATCGGTGATTGCGCCTCTAAAGTTCTCAGGATCAGTCGGGTCTACAAATGTTACGTCAATTCCCATCTCCCTTAAATTAACATCGAACTGCGTGAAGGTCCCCCCGTATAATGTGCTTGAAGAAACAAGATGATCCCCTGCATGAAGTATGGTAAGAATAGAGGTCATCTGAGCCGCCATTCCCGAGCTTAGCGCGAGAGCAGCGGTACCACCCTCAAGAGCCGCCATCCTTTCCTCAAACACACCGCTCGTGGGATTCATAATCCTTGTATATATATTTCCGAATGTCTCCAAGTTAAAAAGTGCTGCGGCATGATCAGCGTTATCAAAAACATACGCTGTAGTCTGGTATATGGGCACACCGCGTGAGCCTGTCGTAGGATCAGGCAGCTGCCCGGCATGAATACACTTGGTATCAAATCCAAATTCTCTGTCTGGCATTGTATCCCTCCTAAAGCCGTAGTTTTTATTTCTTAGACGATATCAAACGTCTGTTTACACCCAGATAATTAATACCCCCAAATATCCTTCCATATTCTATCTTAACACAGCGGTTCATTACAACTTCTAACCCCGCGTCCCTTGCCCGTTGAGCAGCTTCCTCATTCACCACAGTTAGCTGCATCCAGACGACTTTAGCCCCTATCTCTATGGCATCCTCAACTATAGGCGGAACGTCCTTGGAGCGCCTGAAAATATCTACTATATCAACAGGCTCTGGAATATCAAGAAGACTCTTGTAGCATTTCTCTCCCAGTATTTGATCATACCCTGGATTAACCGGGATAATCTTGTAGCCATGCTCCTTCATATATTTAGCAGCAAAGTGGCTCGGGCGGTTCCATTTCGGAGAAAGACCAACAACAGCTATGGTTTTGTTCTCCAGCAAAATACGTTTAATATCCTCTGTAGACGGATTCATGTTCCTATAAACAATTTACACTAGTTCCCGCGATAACATAGAGCTCTGTTGACAGTAAGTATATGAGTCCATATTCTAAATTCTTGCAATGCAGACAGCTAAAACAAACTCCAGAGCAAAGGCCCCCTTCCTGCCGCCCGGACCAAAAGGGCTTCCGGTAGTAGGTTCTCTATTCGATTACTTCGGAGATATACTGGGATTTCTGTCCAGAGTGTCTGCGGATTACGGAGATATTGCTTACTATAAGCTTGGCTCGCGCAAGATGTATCTGCTTAGCGACCCAGAGGATATAAAAGACGTACTGGTTACAAATAACCGGTGCTTCGAGAAAAGCAGGGCGCTTAAGAGGACAAAGATTATACTAGGTGAAGGACTTCTTACTAACGAGGGGGAATCTCACTTAAAACAAAGACGTACTATACAGCCCGTGTTTCACCATAAGAGAATTAAGACCTACGGTGATGTAATGGCGGATTACGCATCTCGAATCGGAGAGGACTGGAGAGGCGGATCTGTTGTAAATATTCACAAAGAGATGATGAAGCTTACGCTCTTTATCGTGAGTAAAACAATTTTTGACTCAGACATGGAGTCTGAGTCGGACGAAATAGGAAAGTGCTTAACCGATCTTGTAAGCCTGTTTCCTCAAATGATTTTCCCATACTCAGAGTACCTAGATAATCTCCCTCTGCCTGCAACAAAAAGATTTTATGCAGCCAGAGACAAACTTGATTCAATAATATATGGATTGATAGAGGAAAGGAGGGCAAATCCGGGAGAAAACACAGATCTCCTGTCAATGCTCCTTGAGGCTCAGGACGAAGAAGGTGACGGTCTGGGAATGAGCGATCAGCAAGTAAGGGACGAGGCTATGACCCTCTTCTTGGCAGGGCAGGAAAGCACAGCCAATTCCCTTGTTTGGACATGGTACTTGATTTCTCAACATCCTGAAGTTGAAAGGAAAATCTATGAAGAAATTGACTCTGTCTTGGGAGGCAGATTACCTACGTTAGATGATTTGGGTAAACTTTCATACACCCAGAATGTATTTAAAGAAGCACTCCGTCTTTATCCTCCTGCATGGGCAGTGGCAAGACATGTTAAGGAAGACTACGAAGTCGGCGGATATACCGTTCCCGCTGGAGCCGACATTTTCATAAGCCAGTATGTGGTTCACCGCGATCCCAGGCTCTACAGAGAGCCTGAGAGATTTATTCCTGAAAGATGGGAAAGTGATGAAACAAAAGACCTGCCCAGGTTTGCTTACTTCCCGTTCGGCGGAGGTCCAAGGCGCTGCATAGGAGAAGCGTTTGCTTGGATGGAGGGAGTAATTATAATTGCCACAATCGCCTCTAAGTGGAAAATGCGGCTGGTGCCGCACCAAAAAATAGTACCCGACCCCCTAATCACAATACGTCCAAAATACGGTATGAATATGATCCTTGAGACACGCTAGTTTCTTATCTCGTCCATATATCTGAAGTAAGAGATTAGGTCATCTAGATTTTGCTCAGATAGATCAGGATGATCGGGCATCTGAGTGTAGCGGTACTTAGAGGGGTTTCTTATGAACTCCTTAATCATGTATGTGTTTCGGTAAGTGGTGATGCTCTGAGGTGCATTTAAGTCAGGAGCAGTCTTTCCTCCCTGCTCGTTCATCGAATGGCATCTGATACATCGGCTTTTGAATATCTCATACCCCTTATAAACCGCTGAGTTCCCGGATACCCCAGCTGGAATAACTGCGGAGTATTGATCCTGGAATTTTATAAGGTTCATCGACGCAAGCTGCCACGACCAGGGGTACGCATTTGAGGTTGTCTGATCAGCACCGGTCCAAACCAGATAAAACGGACCCGGATTTGCTTCTTTAATGCTAACCGGCTCCCAGTCTTCAAAATCAAGATCTTTGTAGACTAAATACCCTCCGGGTTGTCTTAATTTGGAAGTAGTTGAAACAGCGGTATAGCCGTCCAGTGCTTCAAAGGCCACATCGGTATAGTCAGAGCTCTTCCAGCTATCCCCAAATCCAAGCTGCAGCACATCTGTCAACGCAAACGCATCATACCTTTTTTCATTCTCATACATGGGGTCCTGAAATACAATCTTATGGGTTTCCAGATTATCCATCAGTTGACTCAAGTCCAGCTTGTTAACCTCTTCACCGGAAATTAAAAACTCAAGTGATGGTGACGAAGAGATCTCAGAATCCTTACTCAAGGTAATATTGATAATTAATAAAGAGATCATAACGATACCTATTATAGCAAGGAGAGTTATTGCAGCTTTATCGGGATTCTTTATAAATTGGCGTTGTTCGACAGTCATAGATAAAACCTAATGCTATTATATCAACTGGTACTTATTATATACAAATTTTAATGAAAATACTGTTAAAAGTATGATACATAATTTAAGCCAATAGGATTGATTATAAGCCGATGTCCGTCCATAATATTGCTCCTATGAAGCTGAAAGATAAAGTTGCACTGATTACAGGGGGTGGAACCGGTGTCGGGAAAGCCACTGCTATGCTCTTTGCAAAAGAGGGGGCAAAGGTAGTCATTACAGGCAGAAGGGAGCATGTTCTACAAGAGGCGGTTGCAGAGGCAGAAAAAGATAATCTCGAAATCGAATATCTCATAAGCGATGTAGCTCAAGAAAAGGATTGTAAGTCCGCAGTTGATTTCACCGTGAGCAAGTTCGGGCGTATAGATATACTCTTTAACAATGCCGGTGTTCTCTATAAAGAAATTACTCATGAAACAACCACAGAGCAGTGGACACATACGTTTAACATAAATGTGCGGGGAATGTATCTTATGTGTAGATATGCGATTCCTCACATGCTTGAGCAGGGATACGGCGTAATAGTAAATAACTCCTCGATATTAGNNATAACTCATCCAAAGGCGCAGTAAACCAGCTTACACGCAGTATAGCTCTTGAGTATGCAGACAAAGGTATTCGTGTAAATGCACTATGTTTGGGAACAGTATATACACCTCTGGTAGATGACATGTTTGAGCAGTGGGGTGATAAGGAAGCTGCAAGAGAGCGTTATATTTCTGTACACCCGATCGG
>JABAOH010093493.1_pt2 | contig 15103 bp, 14 predicted proteins | sample 7062181 | NCBI WGS metagenome assembly JABAOH01 (sample SAMN14538630, study PRJNA623070) | marine sediment metagenome | biome: marine biome [ENVO:00000428]; feature: marine pelagic biome [ENVO:01000023]; material: deep marine sediment [ENVO:00002113]; isolation source: pool of 5 deep marine...
TTTTCCTTTTTGCATTTTCAACTCCTCTTTGAGTGTCTTATATCTCAGAGAAAGGGTGAAGTCAATTCGCTTTGATTGACAACGAGTTTAACCAGTGATATATGCTAAAGGCTGAGAATCTCGAGTAGCACGACAAACCACTCATGATTAATCTTTAAAGAGATGCTGGTGTGAAATATTTAAAAAGGAGGCGATAAATGACTGAAAATAAGGAAGAAATGAAGATTCAGGATCCTTGGTCCAGAGTGATTGGCGGATTGATACTCATTCTGTTAGGTGTTCTTTTCCTCCTGGCAACCATGGATGTCATTTCNNTTTTCGCCAACACCTCACAGGAAGGCTGATCGCCGGAATCGTTCTTATGCTTATCGGAGGCTCTTTCATATTGGGTGTGACGAACTGGTGGCCGTTCATCATCATTGGCATCGGAGTCGCACTCATTATTTCCACTCTCTGGGGGCAAAAAAAGCCGGAATAACTGAAAAAGAGTAAGGTTAGTTATTAAAGGTTTAATTGATCTTTCTTTTTTCAACTTGGCCGTTAATGGTATCCTGGACAACGAGCCACACAGATTCATTAAGAAACAGGTAATGAGATGGGGAAACTAAGGAATTCTTCTGAAGTCGTCATCGTGGGTGGCGGCATAATGGGAACGAGTACGGCTTATTATCTGGCCAAGCGCGGGGCTTCAGATGTTATCCTTCTGGAAAGAGATCTTCTTGCTCAGGCCACGACCGGTTTGAGTGTCGGGGGCATTCGGCAGCAGTTCTCCCATCCAGCGAATATTCGACTCTCACAGAATTCTGTACGCGTGTTTGAAAACTTCAAGGAAGAGTTTGGTGTGGATATATACTTCCGCAAGGCAGGCTATTTGTTTCTGGCTCAAAAAGAGAAAACCTGGAGTGATTTTTTATCCAGCGTTGAAACACAGCGCCAGATGAATGTTCCTGTAGAAGTTCTCACTCCCGATGAGATCAAACACCGTTGGCCTTATTTGCGTGTCGATGATTTAGAAGGAGGAACGTTTGGCCCAGAAGACGGCTATGCTGACCCCTATCTTGTGGCCATGGGTTTTGCGGATCAAGCCAGAAAACTCGGAGTCTGTGTCGAAGAAAAGACAGAGGTGATTGGGATTAAAATCAAAAAGGGAAGAGTGGAGGGTGTTGAGACGACCAGAGGTCCGATNNGTTTCAGCTAAATTCGGACCACTCATGATATTTCTTAAGCGATGGTTTGCGTATAATAAAATAACGCAAGGAGAAATGCATGAGTACAAAGAAAAAGCCACCGCCTGAATCCATTGTACGCGAGATCAAGCGGAAGACGCGGCGCAAGTATTCGGCCGAAGAGAAGATCCGTATCGTTTTGGAAGGACTAAGGGGTGAGAAGAGCATTACGGATCTTTGCCGCAAGGAAGGCATTCATCCTGGTATCTACTACAAATGGAGCAAAGCGTTTCTTGAGGCTGGCAAACAGAGGTTAACGGGGGATACATTCAGAGAAGCCGGTTCTGAGGAAGTTAGTGAACTTAGGGCTGAGAACGAGGAGTTAAAGCAGCTGGCGGCCGAGCTTTCTCTTAAGAATCGGAAGCTAAAAAAAACCTTGAAGGGTTTGGAATAAGGATAAACCGGTATATGAAATACTCCCAGCCTGAGAAAATGGAAATCATCCGCATGGTCGAAGACTCAAACCTCAGTGTGAGAAGGACTCTCCAGCAGCTCGAGATTCCCCGATCCACCTTCTATGAATGGTATAAGCGTTATCAGGAGGCAGGTTATGAGGGGTTGGCTCCCAAGCATCGGACTCTCCTTCAGTTCTGGAATGCTATTCCCGAATGGGAGAAACAGAGAGTGGTGGAAATAGCCAGGGATTACCCAGAAAAATCCTGTCGTGAGGTTGCCTTTCATATAACGGATAAAGAGGGTTATTTTATCTCAGAATCCAGTGTTTACCGTATCCTCAAGGCTCATGATCTTGTTACTTCTCCTGTCTACACTGTGATCTCAGCCAAAGATCACTTCGAACATCCCACCACCAGGGTCAATGAACTCTGGCAGACGGACTTCACCTATCTGAAGGTCATCGATTGGGGATGGTATTATCTGCTGACAGTGTTGGATGATTATTCCCGATACATTATCGCTTGGCGTCTGTGTAAATCCATGAAGGCCGAAGATGTGAAGAGCGCTCTGGAACTTACAATAGCTAGAACCGGGGTAAAACACGTTCATGTTTACCATCGGCCCAGGCTGCTCTCAGATAACGGCCCCTGCTTCATCTCATCGAAGCTAAAAGACTATCTCTGCCAGTATGATATGAAGCACATCCGGACCAGGACTTATCATCCCATGACTCAAGGGAAGATCGAACGCTATCACAGGTCCATGAAAAACCTCATCTTGCTGGATAATTATTATTCGCCAGCAGAACTTGAGGCTCAGATCTCAGAATGGGTCGACCATTACAACAACCATCGTTACCATGAAGCCATCAATAATGTCACTCCTAGTGACCGCTTTTTTGGAAGAGACAAAAAGATCCTAGAACAAAGGCTAAAAACAAAAGCAGAGACAATGCGTCAGAGGAGGGAAACATATCGCTTATTTATGATAAATAACTTGATGGGAGGCTTAAGTTAGGAGTAACATGAAGGAACAAAATCGTCGCTTAAGCGTGTGTCCGAATCATTCGACGACATACAGTGATTGGGATTAAAATCAAAAAGGGAAGAGTGGAGGGTGTTGAGACGACCAGAGGTCCGATTACAGCACCCGTAGTGGTCAATGTGGCCGGACCCTGGGCTGGAAAGGTTGCCCGTATGGCCGGAGTGAATCTTCCTGTGAAACCTTTTCGCCGCCAGGTGTTCGCGACAAGCCCTTTTGCTGCAATCCCCAAGCCCGTTCCGATGGTCATCGACCAGGATCCGACTTTTTATTTTCGAGGAGAGGAGCCGAATATTATCATGGGAATGAGCGACCCGGAAGAGCCATCCAGTTTCAACACACATGTGGACCGGGATTTCATGGAGAAGGTGAGCGAGGCAGCAATTCACCGGGCGCCCATCCTGGAGAAGGCGGAGATCATTCGTGGATGGGGAGGGCNNGATGGGGAGGGCTCTACACGATTACTCCGGATGATAATCCGATAATCGGAGCCGCTCCAGGCGTCGAGGGCTTCTTCTGTGCCATCGGCTTTTCGGGCCACGGTTTCCAGCACGCCCCAGCAGTCGGATTAATCATGAGTGAACTCATCCTGAGCGGTCGCTCAAGCTTTGACCTGAAACCCTTTGCTTATGACCGATTTGATGGTATAAAAAAGGAAGGGGAAGGGAGAGTCGTGTGAAGCCATGAAAATCAAAATACTTTCTCGAAGTGATGTGGCCCAGGCTGTGACAACGGCTGATGCCATCGATGCGGTCAAAAAGGCATTTATCCAGCTCTCTTCTGGGGAGGCAGAGGTTCCGCTGAGGATTCAAGTTCCTGTGAAAAAGCGAAGCGCGACGACACTTTTTATGCCTGCTTATTTAGTGAAAAGCGATACCATGGGAGCCAAGATCGTCTCGGTCTTTCCGAATAATCGGAGAAGAGGCCTGCCAACGATCCATGCCTTAGTGATCTTGGTCGATGCCAAGACCGGCCAGCCTCAGGCCGCTATGGATGGCACTTATCTGACTGCTCTGCGCACGGGAGCGGCTTCAGGATTAGCGACTGACCTCCTGGCCAGGAAAGATTCTCGAGTGGCGGCTATTTTTGGAGCAGGGACTCAAGCCCGAACTCAACTCGAAGCGGTCTGTACGGTCAGAGATATCGAGAAAGCCTGGGTGTATGATGTGAGGCCAAGGATTGCGCGGACGTATGCAAAGGAGATGAAATCCCGCGGCCGCCCGATTCCTGATGATATTCGTGTGGCGCAAACCTCCAAGCAGGCACTACGAGAGGCAGATGTGGTCTGTACAGCGACTACTTCCTTCCGGCCTGTGTTTGCCGACGGCCACCTGAAGCTGGGTGTGCATATCAACGGAGTCGGCTCTTATACGCCTGAAATGCAAGAAATTCCTGCGCGAACCGTTGTCCGGTCCAAAGTGGTTGTGGATTCAAGGGAAGCCAGCCTTGCAGAGGCCGGAGATTTGATCATTTCCATAGACGGAGGGCTCATTTCCAATAAGAATATTCATGGAGAAATCGGAGAGGTCGCTTCAGGTAAAATTCCGGGCCGTGAATCTGAGGAAGAGACAACATTCTTCAAGTCGGTGGGACTGGCAGTCCAGGACGTTGCCGTGGCTGAGCTCGTTCTGAAGCGTGCGGAAGAGTTGGGACTCGGCCTTGATGTAGACGTCTAATCCAGGCTGACAACGGAATTAGTCGCCATTATCCTCCAAAGTCCTTTTGCGCTCCTTGACATCCAATTTTTCCTTTGGTATATATCGCAGAGCATTGAGCACTCAAGGAGAAATCAGAAAGACCAAGTTTTGGATTCACGCAAAAAGGCAATCCGTCTTTCTATGAAATATCCTAGGAATTAGGCCCTCACACAGTTGAAGAATGAGTTTTCCTGGTCTCGATTGCTTTGAGAGCCATTCAGAGATCAGGTGAGATTGATACAGGATTCAGAAAGAAAAAGGAGGTGATGAATAAAGAAATCGATTATTTAGAAAAAATTTTTTGTGAGACATAAACAGGAGGGAAATCATGAAAAGATTTTTTGTTTCAATTGGCTTGATCTTCCTCGCTCTCGTTCTTTTTTCTTCTCAAGCCTATCCCTGGGGTTCACTCACTCACGCCTACATTGCTGATCATATCGGGAAAAAATGGGGACTGAAGAACATCAATGAGATATACGGAGCGATGGTTCCTGATCTGTTTAATTATGTGTTCGGGTTGGATCCCTACGTCGATAACTATCTGCGTGGCTATACTCACGGCATTCCTGCAGCGAATGGGAATCCTGCGGTGGAATCATTCATGGATGTCTGGTATTCGGCAAGATGGTGGGGGTATCAGAAGGCTCTTGCGTATGGCTTTATCGCTCATAATGATGTGTGGGCAGCGGATTTCACGGCACATGGAAGCGCCTGTCTGAATCCGGGCGAAGGATACATCATCACAAGAGCAGAATTCCTCAATGGAGAGCTTGTAGACTATCTGGATTCGATAGGAATAACTATTCCCCCAGAGATAGCTATGGAACTTACCCATAACCTTGTCGAGGGAGCTGGAGACATTGTTATCAGAAGGTATGATGCAAGCTTAGGACAGAAGGTTATCACATCTTCACTTTTTCGCAGCCCCGCGTGTCCCAATCTTTTAGTCAGAGCTGTAGGAGAATTCTACAGAGATCTCGTCGTAAATGCGGAGAAAGAATTCAGAAAAACGATGATTCTCTACGGAGCCGCATTCCTTCCTCAGGATGAGGAAGATATTGTTTTGTCTCTTTCACAGCAGATGGCGGAACTGGGCAGAGCTTATCTAGCATCCCAAAATATACCTCTTCCAATATCTGATGAAGAACTCTTTGAGCTTGTTGTTTATTTCATGAATGAGGCTATCCAACTTATTGAGGGTGATTATATATTCGAGATCGAAGCCACGATTACAAAAATCAAGATTCAACTATGGTCCCGCTGGATATTTTACTGGTAAAGATAGAGAATTTTGCTCAAGGAAACTTGAGTTCATTTGAAGCAAAAGAACGAGGAAGACTGAAAAAAAGGAGTCTTTGGATTTTAAAAATCTGTTAGAATCCTTATAAACAAAATTAAAATTCTCTGAGATTGTTGTTTCTTTTTTTCTCTAAATCGTACTCCCTCAATCTAAATGATTTTCTTCCATTTTGTGTGGGTGATACGCAAATTAGATAACTTTGAAGAGTATTCAGGGATGGATGAAGCGACATCGGAAGATTTAGCCTTACCGAGTTGACTTCGAGGGAACCCGACGGAGTAGGGCCCGAGGACTGTGTGAGCACGATAGTATACATCGGACGGTGCTTGGTAAGACTGGGGAATATCCAGGCGTGAGATTTGATAGACACGCGGAGTTCCGCAGGGCCGAGAAGGTTGATGAGGGAATGGCGTGAAAAATCTGACTGGAGCAAGGACATCCCTGAATACTTTCTAATCATTTACCAACACTAAATGGAAGAAAACTATCAAAATCCACCGAACAATATGAAGTGATATTCATCCATCAGTTGATTCATCTGTCTTGTTCTTGATCCATTTCGAACGATCCGGGTCTTCGGGCTTTTTGACTTTCTTAGGAGGATTCTTTTTCAGTTCTTCAAGAAGCACTTCCACAGCCTTTTCCAGACTCGGGTCTTTCCCTTGGGACACAAGCTCGGGCCTGTCGATGACTTCGATATCCGGCGCAACGCCGATGCCCTCTATTGTCCAGTTGCCCTCAGTATCCATCAATCCGATAGTCGGAACAGCCGTATAGCCACCGTCGACGAGTCTCGGATTTCCGGACAGGCCGACGACGCCTCCCCAAGTTCGGGTTCCGATCAGAAGCCCCAGTTTTCTCTTCTTGAAAAAGTAAGGGAAGATATCGCCGCCTGAAGCGGCATAATGGTTGATGAGCATGACTTTTGGCCCTTCATGGGCAGCGCCAGGTATTTGAACCGGCAGTATTCCTCTTCTTCCCCAATAGCTCAGGATTTTTCTGGACAAAAGCTCGGTCATGACATCCGGCATAAATCCGCCTCCGTTGTATCGATCATCGATGATCAAGGCCTCTTTTTTCCTGAAGGCATAGAATCCCTTGAACAATTCCCTGTTGCCTTCAAACGAAGTGTTGGGGACATGGATGTACCCGATCCTCCCCCCTGATAATCTATCCACCATCTCTCTCCGTGAATTCACCCAATCCAGGTAAAAAAGTCTCAGTTCACTCTTGATCGGCTTGATCCAGTATTCTCTTCCCCCAACCTTTGAGGGCTTTTTGCTCACCACGATGGGGATCTTTTTTCCGACAGTGTTTTCCATATATCTGTAAGGATTGTCTCTTGTTTTTATATCATGGCCGTTGAGGCTGATGAGATAATCGCCCTCTTGGACATCGATTCCCTGTTCGGTAAGAGGAGACCGTGTCTCTTCATTCCAGTTTTCGCCTTTGTAGATCTTTGTGATGATGTACCTGTTCGATTTTTCGTCTGCTGTCAGCTCAGCCCCCAAAAGCCCGCCTTCGATCCGTTCGACTCTTGGAAAATCGCCCCAATTGATGTAGCAGTGGCCGGTATTCAATTCTCCGACCAGCTCGCCGAAAATAAAATCCAAATCAGCTCTATGACTGAGATAGGGGACAAGCTGTCCATATTTTTCTTTCATTTTGTTCCAGTCCACGCCATGCAGATTCTTGACATAGAACCAATCTCTGTAGATTCTCCAACCGTCTTCAAAGATCTGCCTCCATTCTTTTAAAGGATCGATCTTCATTGTTAAGTCGGATAAATCCAGCTCTCCAGCTCCAACTTTCTGGTCGGGTTTGAGGTCGATGATGCCGAATTTCCGTTGAGCCCGATACAAGATTTTTTTCCCGTCAGCCGATAGAGTTCCGCTAGCTATTCCCTTGAGGATGGATGTGTCTTTTTTATCCTCGATGTTATACATGTGCAGTTCATTATCTTTAACATAGAGAATTCCGCCTTCCACAGCGGCAAGGTTCGAGTAGTTCCCCGCTTCGAGCGGAAAAGACACGATCCTTCTGTTTATACGGTCAAAATCAATCTTTACTGCGAGTTTTTTTTCTTCATTAGTCTTTGGCGCAGCCTTCGATCCTTTCTTCGCGTCCGATTTCTTGACCTCTTCGACATCATTTTTGTCCTTGAAAAGGGGAGGAATCGTTTTGGTCAGAGCAATGGCATAGATTTTGGTGGAATTCTGATAAATGTAGTCGAATTCAAAGCTTGAAAAACTCAAGTTGAAATCCCTATCTGAAAGGAAAAAGAGGTATTGGCCACAGGTGGAAAAAATGGGGGAGAAGTCGATGTAGACATCGTCTGTCACCTGGAAGGATTTGCCCTGCTCAAGCGAGTACACCCAGACCGCGTCCTGTGTATTCTCACCGAGTTTCGAATAAACAACCCATTTTGAATCTGGAGACCAGTCGTAATATCTAATGTCCGATCGCCGGGCTTTATCGACAGTAGTAGTTTTCTTTGACTTGATATCCAGAATCTGGAGGTTTTGATCTCTGTCCCCGAAAAGGAGCTTTGAGCTGTCAGGAGACCATACAGGAGGGAAGCGCCATGCTTCGCTGTTTTCTGTGAGAGAGGTGATTGTACCCTTGTTGCTGCGATCGATCAAGTAAATTTCATACTCACCGCTCACATCTGAATAGAGGGAGATGTATCTGCCATCCGGCGACCACACCGGATACATCTCTCTGATTCCCTGCGTGTTTGTCAGGTTGTAGGTGATTCCTTCCTCGGCAGGAACGGTGTATATATCGCCTCTGGCCTCGAAGACCGCCCTTTTTCCTGTGGGAGAGATGTCCATGCTTGCGATATTTTCTTTCACGTTTTTGATGGTCGGCATGACATACGGGCTGTCATAATTGATGTTGACTCTGATTCTTTGGGTTTCTTCGGTGCTGAGATCAAGCCTGTAGATGTATCCTCCGTTCTCATAAACCAAGAGGCCGTCCTGCCCTGACAGCCAGAGAACATCATACTCTGTGTGGGTGGTGACCTTTTTGATCTCTTCTGTTGTCAAGTCATAAGAGTATACATTTAATGTTAAATCCCTGTCTGAGACAAAGTAGATCTTGTTCTGGAACCAGATGGGATGCTGGTCGGTTCCGGGAAAAGTAGTCAGTCTTTTGGACTCGTTTTTCTCAAGGTCATACATCCATATATCCTGGGCCATCCCCCCTTTGTACCGCTTCCATGTTCTGAATTCTCTGGCGATGGGTGTGTACACGATTTTTTTTCCATCTGGAGAGAATGTGCCTCCACCCGCCTCAGGAATTTGAAGAGGTGTTTCCAGGCCTTCATTGATACTGACAAGAAAGTATTTTCCACGTCTTTGCCCGTAGGGAGTTCTGTTGGCCCTGACCAGGATATTCTGGCTGTCAGGAGTCCAATCGAGAACCTGATAATCGAAACCTCCTCTGGGTGGCATCATTCCCACGTCGTTGTAGTAGGTGAGCTGAGTGGGAATACCTCCATAAATGGGAATGATGTAGACCTGGCGGGAACCTGAATATTCGGCCGAGAAAGCTACCCATTGTCCGTCGGGCGATATCTTGGGGAAAAGTTCCAGGCCTTCATGGGAAGTGAGCTTTTGGGCGACTCCGCCCAGCGAGGAAACTGACCATATATCTCCTGCGTAGACAAAAACGATCAGATGTTTGTTGACATCAGGAAACCGAAGCAGCCGGGAATCATTGATCGCAAAGGCTGATGTGACCAATCCGATGCATAGTAAAAATGTTAAGATTATTTTTTTCATACGTCCTCCTTTCGATACGAGTGAGTATCGAGGAATATATGAATAAAAGGAGAGAAGACTTAGACTTCTGCTCCACTGGACTATTCCTTATGGGATTGAGCGTTAAAAAGGAAAAAATTAAAAAGAAATCTTTGAGGTACACGACATTCAATTTTTATATTTTTTCAGAGATTTTAACAAGCATTTTTTAGGGGACGTTCCCCAAAAAAGGGGACAGGCCCCTTTTTTCAGGGACTGTCTCTTTCAGTCCTTTTATTGAGAGAGATAGGGACTGTCCCTCTTCTCCAAAAAAAGGGGCCTGTCCCCTTTTTTGCTTTTTTGGGGAACGTCCCCATGTTTGACAATTCACTAACTCAGAGTTATATTTGTTTGAAATTAAGAAATAGGGGACATTCCCCCTGGAGAAAAAAAATGCCAGGAATCCTTGGGACACGACTGAGAAGAGAAAGAGAAATCATGGGAATCACTCAAGAGGCTTTGGCCAGAGCTGTGGGGCTTTCCAGTGAATTCATCTCTCTCCTTGAATTAGGAAAAAGAATGCCGAGCCTTGAAACTCTAACAACGCTTTCAGATTTCTTTAAAAAAGATGTGTCTTTCTTTTTAAAAGAGAAAGAGGAGGCTTTCAATGTGCTCCTTCAGGATGAACGAGTGGACAAGAAAGCCAGGGCCGGGCTGAGAAAGTTCAAGAGGTATTGTGAGGAATACATGCACCTTGAAGACCTGACTGGACGCCGCATTGAGCTGGCTCCTTTCTACAGCCATCCCTCTGCGGAGGCCATGGCGGATGAGGAAAGGCGAAGATTAGGAATCGGATATGAGCCCATTCGGGATATCTTCTCTCTTCTCGAACTGAACGGCCTGCGCATTTTAAGGCTGCCCATTCCAGAGGAATCAAAGATATCGGGTGTTTTTATTTTTTTTGAAGCGGAAAGATCCGCATTCGCTCTGGTGAACAGCGCCCAGCCATTTGNNTCATCGATCATCCAGATATTTTCATCGAGGAGTATCTTCCTCTTTACCATCCCCGCGAAAAATTCGCTCAGACGTTTGCGGTCCGCTTTTTGATCCCTCCTGAAAAGATCAAAGTCGTCGTTGAAAAAGACCTGCATTCAAAAAAATTGAGCTTTGCGGATGTCTTATACTTGAAAGGGCACTTTGGGGTGAACACTCCTGACATGCTTCATACCCTGAAAGATTTGGAATACATTCCCAACTCTAAATATGAAGCGTACCTCAAGGTCACGCCATCTTTAGATGATGAAGTCTATTTTAGTGATCCTGGATGGGAGTTGCGACCATTGAAAAAGAGAAGTAAAGCCATTCCCTCAAAGAGGTTTATGAGTTTGGCTCTCGAAGCCTATCAAAAGAGGAAAATCAGTGAGGAAAAGCTCTCTGAGCTCGTCGGCCAGAATAAGGAGAAGGTCAGGTCTGTTTTAAAATCAATCGGAAATAAATGACGAACTTGGGAAGAAAAAAATCCGAGTTCGCAAAAAACGAAGCGATAATCGAATCTGGCCCTTCCCGTATTCACGTAAAGGAGAAATGAAGAGAGTCAAACTCTGGAGGGAATCAAGAAGACAGCAAACCCTCTTCTTGCGCGGCCTTTTTTAATTCCTCATCAAATGTAAAGAGGGTCAATTCAGGAAGCTGTTTTTGGAGTGTTTTGGCGGATGCCAAATGCCAGAGACTGGACCCCTTTAACGGCCATTTCTCAGATAAGGCGATAAGAGTGTTCCATTCTGGCCAAATGTTCAGACGCCTCCATGGCCCGGTTTTCAGAGTGTCAAAGGCCACATCTATCAGAACTTCATTCAGTTTTTTTTCTTTCCTGATTCGCGCCAGCACTGAGTGAACTTCTAGGTAGCAGAGAGTCGAAAAAAAATGGGTTCCCGCTTTTTTTGACATTCTGAGGGCTTTTTCACTGTTCGAATCCTTGAAGAGTGCGGACAGAACGCACGTCGGACCCCAGTAAACCGCCACAGGCTTTCCCGTTTTCATGGGTTCTATTTCTCCTAGAGCAACTTTTGGGCCAGTTCCTCCGGTAATGGGATAGGGGGGTGCAGTTCTCTTGATTTTTTCTTTCGCGGCTCGATCCATCCTTGCCTTTCCATCTCGTTTATCCGGTCGGATAGAGGCAGCGAGCCTTTGGGCACAGGGACGATCTTCCCCACGGGCTTGCCACGGTCAGTGATGATTATCTCTCTTCCTGCCTGGACGCCTTTAAGAAGTTTGCTTAAATTGATTTTTGCCTCGCGAATGCCCACGCTTATAGGCTGCATGGTTTCCCTCTCCTTAAGTAGTTACAATGACCACATATGGATTCTATCTATTGCCCTCTTTTTTTGTCAAGCGGATTTTACAAAGTGCTCAGAATATCCAGCCTGAAACACAGTGTGGACTGAAGAGCCATCCGCGGCTTTGAAGAAGAGTCCCTTCCTCGTGTGGAGATTGACATTAAACCGAGCATTTTGGTATATTCTGGGCGGCATCAGGGAATAAGGTGGCATGAAAAGAATACCTTTTTTTCTCTCTCTATTCGCTGGTTTTGTGATCATTCTTGTGAGTGTCTATGGATTTTTTCTGCTTCGCCAGCGTCCCGGCCTTCCACTGGATGTGTCCAAATCCCTTGAGAAAAAAATCAGAGAGGGAAAGCTCGTGCGGATTCAAGGTGTCGAGATTAAAAACCTAAAAATGGATTTGGAATTCTTGGCGATCCAGAAAACCATCGGGGATTCTGTGACAATCATTCTTGAAGAGGAAGGAGTATCCGAACAAAGAGAAGTCCAACTTGTATCGTTCTATGATAGACCCCTTCCACTCTACTATCTCCTTGTCGGTCTTTTCTGTTTCCTTACAGGTTCTGTGGTTTTTATTCTGCGCTCGGGTGATAGAAGGGCTCGGACCTACTATTGGGCATTTTTTGCATTAGGGTCTGCCACTGTTATCAGTGGAGGATTCTACTGTTTGCAAAAGCACTGGCTCTCTTTTCTTCCGGGAGTGCTGTACTATTTGCTCTATCCTTTAGCCTCGGCCATGCTTCTTCATTTTTCACTGTATTTCTCGAAACTCGAGATTAAATTGTGGAAATATATCATTTATATCCCTTCGCTCATTTTTGTCTTTGTTCTTGAATGGCTGTTTTTCCGCAGTGGTTTGAGTTTATCGATTGAAATCCACCGCATCTATCAAGTTGTTTTTGATTTTCACCGTTTTTATCTAGTGGTGTATGTTTTTCTTTCAATTGCTTTTCTTATTTTGGGCTACAGGAAAGCGGATCTTGAGGAAGAGAAATCTCAGATCAAATGGATTTTTTATGGACTGATTATGGGGTTGGGACCATTCATTCTTTTCTACCAGTTACCCCAAGCGCTCGGTCTGAACGAATTGTTATCAGAAGAATTTTCCACTATGTTCTTTATCTTCATCCCTCTTGGTTTTGCTTTTTCCATCGTGAAATTTAAGTTGATGGATGTCGAGTTGGTCATTAACCGGAGCTTGGTGTATTTCACTCTCACCGTCTTTACAGTGGGTCTTTATCTCTTTTCTGTGAATCTCATTCAGAATGTCGTCTCACGATTTTTTGCCGCTCCCATAACCGCCATCTCTGTATTTGCGGCTCTCCTGGCTGCTGTCGCCTTCCATCCGGCCCGGAAGAAAATTCAAAATTTTGTGGATAAGGCTTTCTTCCGGATGAGTTATGATTACAGAAAAGTCATTCTTCGTTTCAATGAAAAAGCTTATGAGGAAGTCAACCGTGGGAGGCTTATCGACTTGTTCCTGCAGACAATCAAGGAGGCGTTACCTCTCGAGTCAATCGGTATTTTCATTTTTGCTCTTGATTCCGGGCAACAAAAGCTTTTGATTGCCAAAAATGAAGAGAAAGACCTTGTTTCTCTGGCTCCCTTGAGTCTGGAGATGGATAAAGTCTTTGCCAGAAAAAATGCCGTGCGCACAGAAGAAAACATGGATTTTTCCAGGGAGAAGCTGCTCGAAGAAAAAGGGATCGATATGTGCCTGCCGCTTTCATTTAAATCTTCAGATTTAACAGGATTTATCTCTTTAGGAAAGAAAAAATCAGGGGAGAGATTCAGCCGAGATGACATCGAACTTTTTCTGGCCGTAAGCCGAGACCTGGCTCTGAACCTGGAGAGAATCAGATTGCTGGAGGAAGTGATTTATGAAAGAGTGGAGAAGGAAAAGCTGAGTGATCTCATCAAGATGAAAACAGAATTCATCTCGTCTGTATCCCATGAGCTTCGCACTCCCATGAGTTCTATTCGAGGGCTGGCCGAGATCCTCCAGGAAGGAAAGATAAAGGAGAAGGCTAAACAAGAAGAGCTCATCCGCCTGGTTGCGACTGAAAGCAACCGTCTTTCCCGGTTTCTTCATAATATCCTGGATTTCGGGAAAATCGAGCAGAATGTAAAAACCTACAATACCCAGAAAGTGGAATTGCAATCTATGATTAAAGAGGTTGTCCGACTTTTCCAATACAGGTCAGATTCCGATGAATTCGTTCTCAATACGAAGATGCCCGGAAAGCCTCTCTTCCTGAAAATGGATCGAGATGCTGTGATGCAGGCATTGACCAACCTTCTCGACAATGCTATAAAATACTCGTCAGGCGAAAAGGAGATTGTAGTCGAGCTTGTCCAAAAAGAAAAATTGATTGAAATAAAGGTTAGGGATAAGGGGATCGGGATTCCCGAAGGAGAACGGAAGAAAATCTTCGAAGGATTTTACAGGCATGCGGAAGCGAACCGGCACAGCACGAAAGGAGTCGGTCTGGGATTAAAGATTGTCAAACACATCATGAGCGCCCACGGAGGAGAAATTCAAGTGGAGAGCCAACTGGGTGAGGGGAGTACCTTCAGTCTCATTTTTCCGGTGAAATGAAAAAAATATTAATTGTCGAGGATGATTTAGCTCTTCTTGAAACATTGAAGACTTTCCTCGAGATAGAGAATTTCGAAGTACTCACGGCTGATGATGGAGACAAAGGATTTCAACTGGCTCTGCAAGAAAAGGCTGATTTAATCGTTCTTGATATCAATCTTCCCACAATAAACGGGTATGAGGTCTGCCGCAAGATTCGGGCAAAAGGCATCATGACTCCTATCATCATGCTTTCAGGGGAAAAGAGAGAAGAGTTGGATAAAGCCTTAGGGCTCGACATCGGCGCTGATGACTTCATCCTCAAACCTTTCGGGACCAAGGAGTTTATAGCCCGTATAAATGCCGTGCTCCGGCGATCAGGACTGAAAGTTGAAGAGACTGGTGAATACTATTCCAGGACAGAAACCCTCGAAATCCCTTCCAAAGCGTTGCCAAGGGGAAGCACTTTCGCTGGCCGCTACGAAGTCGTGGAAGAGCTGGGAAGAGGTGGTATGGGCAAAGTCTACAGAGTCACAGATAAAAAGATAGGCGAAGAAGTGGCTCTCAAGCTTCTCAGTCCGTCGATAGCGGCCGATAAAAAAACTATAGAGCGTTTCCGGAACGAGCTGAAGTTTGCCCGGAAAATATCCCAGAGGAATGTCTGCCGGATGTTTGACCTCAGCGAAGAGGATGGAACACCCTACATCACGATGGAATACGTTTCCGGAGAAGATTTGAAGAGTCTGCTCAAAAAAACCGGCCAGCTAACGATAAAGAAAG
>JABAOH010139467.1_pt2 | contig 15102 bp, 16 predicted proteins | sample 7062181 | NCBI WGS metagenome assembly JABAOH01 (sample SAMN14538630, study PRJNA623070) | marine sediment metagenome | biome: marine biome [ENVO:00000428]; feature: marine pelagic biome [ENVO:01000023]; material: deep marine sediment [ENVO:00002113]; isolation source: pool of 5 deep marine...
GGGAAGCGCGCCACGATGCGCGGGTTGACGTCGAAGAAGCGCTCGAGGATGAAGCGCCGGTCCTCGTCGCTCAGCTCGGCGGCGGGGATCTCCGCCTTCACCCAGTAGACGTCCTTGGCTCCCCCGGCCAGGTCCTCGAGTTGGAGCAGCAACACCGGGGTGAGGTTGAAGGTGACGGCCAGGCCCGGGTACCGCGCCACCATCGCCGCCATGTCGTAGTAGTCCTTGGTGGCGTGCACCCGTACCCAGGGGCGGGTGTAGACGCCGTCGTCGTCCTTGGGGTAGAAGGGCTGGTGCTGGTGCCACATCAGCATCAGATAGAGCGGCACGGCCGGCTCCGCCGCCGTCGTGGTGGTGCCGGGAGCGGCTGTGGTGGTGGGAGAGGTGGTGCGGGTGCAGGCGGCCGTGATCAGGCCGAGGGCGACCAGCAGCGCCAGCGCTCGCCTCATGCTCTAGCCGCCACGCCGGCACCGCGGCGCCGGCCGGGTGGGCCTCATCCCTTCACCGCTCCCTGGGTGAGCCCGGAGACGATGTAGCGCTGCAGGAACTGGAACAGGATGATGACGGGGACGCCGGCGAGCAGCGCCCCGGCGGCGAAGGGGCCCCAGCGCAGATTGAACTGATCGGACAGGAAGCGCTCCAGGCCCACCGCCAGCGTGAAGCCGGTGGAGTCGCCCTGGCCCAGCACTGCGGAGGCGAGGACGTAGTCGTTGATCAGGAAGATGAACGACAGCAAGAAGACCACCGCCAGGATGGGCACCACCAGCGGCAGCACGATGCGGAAGAAGACCTGGTTGTGGGTGGCGCCGTCCACCTTGGCCGACTCGTCGAGGTCGACGGGGATGGTGTCGAAGAAGCCCTTCATCAGCCAGGTGTTCACCCCCATCGCTCCCCCCAGGTACACCAGCAGCAGGCCGAGCCGGCTCCCCAAGCCGATGCCGGGGAAGACGCCCTTGATCGAGGTCATCATCAAGAAGATGGGCACCATGGCCACCACCTGGGGGAACATCTGGATCAGCAGGATCGCCAGCAAGCCGATGCGCCGCCCGAAGAACCTCATCCGCGAGAAGGCGTAGGCGGCGAACGCCGACAGCAGCACCTGCACCGCCGCCGCCCCGCCGGCGATCAGCATGGTGTTCACGTACCAGGCGCCGTAATCGGTGTCCTGCAACAACTCGCGGTAGTTGACCAGGCCGGGGCTCTCGGGGATGAGCCGTTGCGAGGTCAGCGTCCCCAACGGGTTGACCGAGGCGGACACGATCCAGATGAGCGGGAAGAGGGCGAACAGCAGCGCCGCCCAGGCGACCAGATGGCGCCATCCCAGCCGGCGGAACCAGCGCACGAAGTTGTCGCGGCGCTCCACGGTGCGGACCTCGGGAACGGCGACGGCGCGGCTATCGGCGACCATCAGGCCAGCTCCTCCAAGACACGGGTACGGCGGAAGCTGATCGCCGAGATGGTGGCGACCATGACGAAGATCAGCGAGGCGATGGCGGCGGCGAATCCGAAGTCGGCGCCCCGGCCGGTTTCGAAGGCCAGCCGGAACGTGTAGGTGATCAGGATGTCGGTGTTCCCGGCGGGCGTCTGCGCGCCGGGAATGGGCGGGCCGCCGCCGGTGAGCAGGAAGATGATGTTGAAGTTGTTGAAGTTGAAGGCGAACGAGGCGATGAGCAGCGGCGCCAGCGTCACCAGCAGCAGCGGGAAGGTGACCCGGCGGAACGCCTGCCGGGGGTTGGCCCCGTCGACGTAGGCGGCCTCCTTGAGCTCTTCGGGGATGGCCTGGAGGGCGCCGGTGGAGATCAGGAACATGTAGGGGAATCCCAGCCACAGGTTGACCAGCAGCACCGAGGCCTTGGCCATCCAGGGATCCCGCAGCCAGGGGATGCTGGCGTTGAGGATGTCGTTGATGATCCCGAAGCGCTGGTTGAGCATCCCCTGCCAGATGAGGGCGGTCATGAAGCTGGGCAGGGCGTAGGGGACGATCAGCAGCGAGCGGTAGATGCGCTTGGCTCGCATCGTGGGATGGTTGAGCGCCAGCGCCAGCCCGAGACCGAACGCGAAGGTGAGAGCCACCGAGAGGATGGCGAAGGCGTAGTTCCACAGGAACACCCGGAGGAAGGGCCCTCGAATCGCCTGCGAGGTGGCGATGCGGGTGAAGTTGTCCCAGCCGATGGTCACCCGAAACCCGGGGCTGATCGTGCTGCCGTCGGCCGTGGTGAAGGTGCCGTCGATGGGCCGGTAGGTGGTGCCGGTTTCGCTGTGGGTGATCGTGTCGGTGGCGTCGTCGTAGGTGAAGAGCCGGTTGTAGACCGCGGCGGACGTCAGCGTCAGCACCCGGATGATGCCCTGCTCGCTGGGCACGTCCAGGGCGTCGAGCTCCTCCTGCCGGTCGGCGACCTGGCGGATCGTCAAGGCGCTGAAACCGTCGACCTCCACCACCTTGCCGTCGGCGTCGGTGACGACGTCATCGGGCTCTTCCAAGCCCTCCGCCGTGCCGAGGAAGAGGTTGCCCGCCTCGTCTTCCAGCAGCAGCCCCAGCTCGCCGCTGCCGCCGTCGGCGCCGAGAATCGTGGAGCGAAACCTGGTGGCGCCGGGGACGTTCGAGACTGCGCTGGTGATGTTCTCGACCGCCTGTGGCTTGGTGAGGATGTTGCCGGTGCCGAAGTTGGTGAAGGCGATGTACCCGTTGTGGATCACCGGCACCACTTGGAAGATCAAGGCGAAGATCGTGCCCGGGACCAGGTACTTCGCCGGAATGGCCCACTTGCCCAAGTAGGCCAAGTCGATCAGCAGGGTCGATACCACCACCGCGATCAGCCCCGGCCACCACTGCTGGCTCCACAGTGACGGAAGCGACCAGACCGCCGCCCCGTTGACCGCGGCCAGGAAGAGGAGCTTGACGATCGTGCCTGCCGTGACCGACGAGGGCCGGAGGAGCGAGCTCCTCCGGCCCTCGGGCGAGCCTTCGGGTCCCGGCGGCGAGAGCGCCGCCGCGCGCTGCGACCGTTCCTCCGGTCCCCGCGCGGTCATACGACGATCAGTCGGCCGCGATCAACGTGCGGATCTGCTCGGCGGCATCCCGGAACGCCTGCTCGGGGTCGCTGCCGGTGAGGACCAGCTGGTAGGCGTCGGTCCAGGCCTGCCACACCGAGCCCATTGCCGGGATGGCGGGCATCGGGTACCCGTTCTGTCCCGACAGGCCGAAGCCCTGGATGTCCACGTTGCCGGCGGCCACCTCCTCGAACGCCGCCAGGTGGGCCGGCGGGCGAGGATCGGAGTTGAAGATCGCCACCTGCGCCTCCTGCGTGGCCATCACGTCCAGCACGAACGTCTGGGCGAAGATCGGGTTCTCGGCAAACGCCGAGATCATGAAGCCCTGCACGCCGATGAACGGCCGCGGCTCGCCGCCGGCCGCCGGCGGGATGGGCTCCACGACGTAGTCGACCGCGGTGAAGCTCGGGATCGCCCACGGGCCGGTGATGGCGAAGGGGGCGGTGCCGTTCCCGAAGCTCTCGGTCATGATGTCGTACGTGATGTCGACGTCGATGAGGCCCTGGTCGGCGTAGTCGGCGAACGCCCGGGCGGCGGCCAGCCCACCGGTGCTGTCGATGCCGAGGTCGGCCGCGTTGTAGCTGCCGTCGGCGTTGAGGCCGAACACGTAGCCCCCGTACGAGGTGAACAGCGGGTAGTTGTGGTAGGGGTCCCCGTTGCCGTTCTCCTGCAGCGCCAGTGGGATCTCCACTTGGCCGTCGGCCACCAGTTGCAGCGCCACCTCGGCCAGGTCCTCGAAGGTGGCGGGCGACTCGGGCACCAGCGTGGTGTTGCGGATCAGCGCGATGTTCTCCACCGCGTAGGGGAGCCCGTAGATGGAGCCCTCGTAGTTGAACGCTTGGATGGCGGCCTCTCTGAAGTCGTCCTCCACGGCGCTCACGTCCAGCGGAGCCACCACGCCGCTCGTCACCAGCTGTCCCAGCCAGTCGTGGGCGCCGATGATGATGTCCGGTCCCTCGCCTGCCGGGGCCGCCACGATCAGACGGTCACGGATGTCCCCGAAGCCGAGCTCCTGCACGGCCACGGTGATGCCGTTGTCGGCGGCGAACTGCTCGGCGAAGGGGGTGATGGCGGGGGTCCGCGTGTCGTCCGCCCAGATCACCAGGTCGGCCTCCGCCCGCACCAGCGGGGGTTCGGTGGTGGTGGTCGTCTCCGCCGGCACCGTCGTGGTGGTGGTCGTCGGCGCCGCCGTGGTGGTGGGGGCTTGCGTGGTCTCCGCCGCCTCCTCCTCGCCGCACGCCGCCGCCACCATCGCCAGCACGAGGGTGAGTCCGAGCAGACCTCTCCAATTCCTCATGGGAGTATCTCCCTTCCTCTCTGCTATCGCACCAGGGCGGGCGACACGCTGCGGGGTTCGGTTTCCACCACGTTGCTGCGCCCCGAGGCCTGGTGAAGAAACTGAGGAAAATTGTACCCCTCGGCGGAGAGCCCCTCCAATTGGGTATCCCCCGGCTGGAAGCGCTTTCAGGTGGGCACCGGCCGGCGGGATCAGGCTTCGGAAAGGACCTCTTCCTCGGCGTCGCCTTCTTCCTCGGCCCGCAGCTGCTCGGCCCGCTTCAGGGCGGCGGCGCGGTCTCCCTCGGTGAGCTGGGCCCGGTCGGTGAGCAGGGTGACCTGGTTCTGCACCACCTGGAGGAAGCCGCCGTGCACCCCGATGGTGATGCGCTCAGAGCCCGACTCCACCACCACCGCCCCGGTGGCCAGCGCCGCCATCACCGGCTCGTGGTCGGTGAGGATGCCGATCTCGCCCTCGGTGGTGCGGGCCACCAGGAAGTCGGCCTCCCCCGACCACACCGTGGCCTCCGGGGAGACGATGTCCACCCGGAACGCCATCAGACGCCCACCTTCTCCAAGTCCCGCGCCTTGGCCTGCACCTCTTCCACCCCGCCCACCATGTAGAAGGCCTGCTCGGGGTACTGGTCCAGCTCGCCTTCCAGCAGCATCTTGAAGTCGCGCACCGATTCCTCCTTGGGTACGAACACCCCCGCGTAGCCGGTGAACTGCTCGGCGACGAAGAACGGCTGCGACAGGAACCGCTGGATGCGGCGCGCCCGGGCCACCACCAGCTTGTCCTCCTCGGACAGCTCGTCGATGCCGAGAATGGCGATGATGTCCTGCAGGTCCTTGTAGCGCTGCAGGATCTGCTGCACGGTGCGGGCCACGTTGTAGTGCTCCTCCCCCACGTACTGCGGGTCGAGGATGCGGCTGGTGGAGTCCAGCGGGTCGATGGCCGGGTAGATGCCCAGCTCCACCAGGCCCCGCGACAGCACCGTGGTGGCGTCCAGGTGGGCGAAGGTGGTGTGGGGCGCCGGGTCGGTGATGTCGTCGGCGGGCACGTAGATCGCCTGCAGCGAGGTGATCGACCGGCCCTTCAGCGAGGTGATGCGCTCCTGGAGGAAGCCCATCTCGTCGGCCAGCGTGGGCTGGTAGCCCACCGCCGAGGGCATGCGGCCCAGCAGCGCGGACACCTCGGAGCCGGCCTGGGTGAAGCGGAAGATGTTGTCGATGAACAGCAGCACGTCCTGGCGCATCTCGTCGCGGAAGTACTCCGCCATGGTCAGCGCCGACAGTCCCACCCGGAGACGCACCCCCGGCGGCTCGTCCATCTGCCCGAACACCAGCGCCGCCTTGTCGATCACGCCCGACTCGGTCATCTCCAGATAGAGGTCGTTGCCCTCCCGGGTGCGCTCCCCCACCCCGGCGAACACCGAAACCCCGCCGTGCTCCTGGGCCACCCGGCGGATCATCTCCTGGATGATCACCGTCTTGCCGGTACCGGCGCCGCCGAACATGCCGATCTTGCCCCCCTTCACGTAGGGCTCCAGCAGATCGATGACCTTGATGCCGGTCTCGAACACCTCCCGCTGCGGCTCCACGTCCTCAAAGCGGGGCGGGGTGCGGTGGATGGGCCAGCGCTCCTCGAACTCCACGGTCCCCGGCGGCACGTCGAGGGTGTCCCCCCACACGTTGAAGATGTGGCCCAGGGTCTCCGGACCCACCGGCACCGAGATGGGCTGTCCGGTGTTGCGCACCTGGGCGCCGCGCACCAGGCCGTCGGTACCCCGCATGGCGATGGCCCGCACCTTGCTGTCTCCCAGGTGCTGCGCCACCTCGGCGACGATGGTCTGGGTCTCGCCGCCCACCTCCATGTCCACCTCCAGCGCATGGAGGATCTCGGGAAGCTCCTCGCGGGGGAACTCCACGTCCACCACCGGTCCGGTCACCTTGACGACCCGTCCGACGCTCTCTACCTCAGCCACAGGGCCTGCTCCTTGGTCAGTTGTCAGTTGTCAGTTGTCAGTTCAGCGTTGCGCGGCTTGCACCAGCGCCTCGGCGCCGCCCACGATCTCGGCGATCTCGGTGGTGATCTCCGCCTGGCGCGCCTGGTTGGCCACCCGGGTGAGCACCTTGATCAGCTCGGCGGCGTTGTCGGTGGCGGCCTTCATGGCCCGCTGCCGGGCGGCATGCTCCGCGGCCGAGCTCTCCAGCAGCATCCCAAAGATGCCCGCCTCGATGTAGCGGGGCAGCAATCGGTCGAGGATCTCCCCCGGGGAGGGCTCGTACTCGTAGGCCACCGCCGCCGCCTCAGCTTCCGGGGCCGCCTCTGCCGGCGCCGGCGGCTCGATCGGCAGCAGGTCGAAGTGGATGGCTCGCTGCGTCAACGCGGTGACGTATCGGGTGTAGAACACCTCTACGGAGTCCACCGCCCCCCCGGCGTACTCGTCCATGAGGATGTTGGCGATGGCCCGCGCGTCCCCGTAGCCGGGCGTGTCGGTCACGCCGAGGAAGGAGCGCTCGAGCTGGTAGCCGCGGTAGCGGAAGTAGCTCTGCGCCTTCTTGCCCACCACGTAGACCCGCACCTCCCGCCCCTCGCGGCGGTGGGTGGCGATGCGGTGCTCGCCGAGACGGATCACGTTGCTGTTGTACGCCCCGGCCAGCCCCCGGTCGGAGCTGATCACCAGCACCCCTGCGGTCCTCACCTCGCGACGCTCCAGCAGCAGGTGGGCGGCGTCGCCGGCGGCGGCGCCCACGTTGCGGATCACGTCGGTGAGCTTCTCGATGTAGGGCATGGACTGCTTGACCCGCTGCTGTGCCCGCACGATGCGGGAGGCGGCGATCAGCTCCATCGCCCGGGTGATCTTCATCGTGGACTGCACGCTGCGGATGCGCCGCTGGATCAGCCGCAGCTCGGCGCTGGCCATGGGACGCTACGCCTCCTCGGCGGTGAAGACGTCCACCAGCTCGCCGATGGCGGTGCGGAAAGCCTCCTCGTCGGGAAGCTCGCCGGTGTCGCGGATGTGCTCCAGCATCTCCGGATGGCGGCTGCGCATGTAGTCCCGCAGCTCCCGCTCGAACCGCTGGATGTCGGGCACCGGGACCGAGTCCATGAGCCCGTTGGTCACGGCGTAGATGGCGAGCACCTGCTCCTCCACCGGCACCGGCTGGTACTGGGGCTGCTTGAGGATCTCCACCACCCGCCGCCCCCGCTCCAGCTGCGCCTGGGAGGCGGCGTCCAGCTCGGAGCCGAACTCCGCGAAGGCCTCCAGCTCGCGGAACTGGGCCAGGTTGATGCGCAGCGGCCCCGCCACCGCCTTCATGGCCTTGATCTGAGCGGCGCCGCCCACCCGGGACACCGAGATGCCGGCGTTCATCGCGGGCCGCACCCCCGAGTAGAACAGGTCGGTCTCCAGGTAGATCTGCCCGTCGGTGATCGAGATCACGTTGGTGGGGATGTACGCCGAGTAGTCGCCGGCCTTGGTCTCCACCAGGGGCAGCCCGGTCATGGAGCCTCCGCCCAGCTCGTCGGAGAGCTTGGCGCACCGCTCCAGCAGCCGGCTGTGCAGGTAGAACACGTCGCCGGGATAGGCCTCGCGGCCCGGGGGCCGCCGCAGCAGCAGCGAGATCTCCCGGTAGGCAACCGCCTGCTTGGAGAGGTCGTCGAAGATGATGAGGGCGTGCTCGCCGTTGTACATCCAGTGCTGCCCGATGGCCGAGCCGGCGTAAGGGGCGTACATCTGCAGGGCGGCGGGGGCCGCCGCCGAGGCGTTCACCACCACGGTGTACTCCATGGCCCCGTGTTCGGTGAGGGCGTCCACCACCTCCGCCACCGTCGACGCCTTCTGGCCGATGGCGACGTAGATGCACTTCACCCCCTCGCCCCGCTGGTTGATAATGGTGTCCACCACGATGGCGGTCTTGCCGGTCTGGCGGTCGCCGATGATCAGCTCCCGCTGGCCGCGCCCGATCGGAGTCATGGCGTCGATGGCCTTGATGCCGGTCTGCAGCGGCTGGTGCACCGGGCGCCGCTGCACCACGGTGGGGGCCTGGATCTCAAGGAGGCGCCGTTCGGTGCTGGTGATGGGCCCCTTGCCGTCGAGCGGCTTGCCCAGCGGGTCGATGACCCGCCCCAGCATGGCGTCGCCCACAGGCACCGAGAGCACCCGCCCGGTCTGCTTCACCGGCGCCCCCTCCTCGATGTGCGAGGACTCGCCCATCAGCACCACGCCCACCGACTCCTCATCCAGGTTGAGCGCCACCCCCAGCAGCGCGCCGGGGAACTCCAGCAGCTCGGAGGACATGACGTTGGGAAGCCCCGTCACCCGGGCGACCCCGTCGGCGACGGCGGTGACGTAGCCGAGGCGCTCCTGCTCCAGGGTGGGGGCCCAGCCCTCGAGGTGCTTCTTCAGGACCGAGGTGATGTCACCGGCGCTGATCGTCACGTCTGTCATCCGTTCTCCTTACCGGCTCTGCAGCATCTCACGTAGGCCCTCGAGACGCCGTCGCAGCGTCCCGTCGATGACGGTGTCGCCCACCCGGGCCACCACCCCACCCACCACGGCGGGGTCGACCACCACTTTCACCTCGACCTGCTTGCCGGTGGCCCGGCCCAGGGCCTCCGCCAGCCTGGCGACGGTGTCGTCGTCGAGGTCGACCGCGGCCCGCACCTCGGCCACGGTCCGCTCCCGCTCGGCCGCCGCCCGGGCCACGAACCCGTCGACGATGCCGGGTAGCTCCTTGGATCGCCCCAACCCCACCACGAAGTTGACGAAGCCCACCGTCAGCTCCGAGGCCTTGTCTTCCAGCAGGTCCTCCACGATGGCTTGCTTGCGTTCCGGCGGCAGCCGGCGATCGCCCAGCGCGTCCCGCAGCTCGGTGGAGGTCTCGAACGTGCGCGCCACGCGGAACAGCTCGTTTTCGATCCGTTCCAGCTCGCCCTCGGCGCGGGCGATCTCGAAGATCGCCGCTGCGTAGCCCTGGATGCGCCCCTCGTCGGCCACCTACTCCGCCATCCTCTCCAGATCGTCGAGGTATTGGGAAACCAGCCCCAGTTGGGCCTTGCGATCGAGGCTCTGTCCCACCAGCCGCTCCGCCAGGTCGACCGACAGGTTGGCCACCTCCTGGCGGGCCTCCTCCAGCGCGCGCTCCCGCTCCGTCGCCGCTTCTTGGCGGGCCTTGCCCACGATCTCCTCCGCTTCGGCGTTGGCCTTGGCGACGATGTCCTGGCGCATCGCGTCGGCCGTCTGGCGGGCCTCCTCGATGATGCGGTTGGCCTCGTTCTTGGCATCGGCGAGCTGCTGGCGGTAGTCCTGCAGCAGGCTCTCCGCCTCGCTCTTGGCGTTCTCCGCCTCCTCCAACCGGCCGGCGATGGCCTGCTGGCGGTTCTCCAAGGAGCGGTTGATCGCCGGGAACGCCCACTTCCACATGAAGAAGAAGACGATGGCGAAGGCGATGATGCCCGGAATCAGCTCCACCGTGTCGGGGAGGATCAACCGCAGCCCGCTGCTGGTCTCCTCCTCGGCGGCCAGCACGAGGACCGGCGACAGCGCGTACCCCATGCCGCTCACCCCGCCAGGAAGAACAGCACGAAGCCGATCAGCGCCAGCGCCTCGGTGAAGGCGATGCCCAGGAACATGGTGGTGCGCACCATGCCGGCCGCCTCCGGCTGGCGGGCCATCGCCTGCACGGCGTTGCCGGCCACGATGCCGATGCCCACGCCGGGCCCGATGGCCGCCAGGCCGTAGCCGACCAGGGCGAGGCTGCCGCTGATGTCGCCGGTGAGCCCGACGCCTTCCTGCGCCAGCACCTGGGCGGCGGCGGCCGCTACGGCGAGTACCTGATCCATCCCTGCTTCCTTTCTCCCTCTCGACTGCTCACACTTCCACCTCTCAATGCTCCGGATGCACCGACGTCTGGATGTACACCGCCGACAGCAGGGTGAAGATGTACGCCTGCAGCACCGAGACGATGATCTCGAACACGAAGATCAACAGACCCATGACGAACCAGGCCACCCCGATCGTCGATCGCAGGCCGATGTCACCGACGGCGGCGATGAAGATCCAACCCGACACCAACAGCAAGCTCAGCATCACGTGTCCGGCCACGAGGTTGGCGAAGAGCCGGACCGCCAGGCTGAAGGGGCGGATGAAGAAGATGGAGAAGAACTCGATGATGCCCACCAGCGGGCGCAGCGCCACCGGGACCGTCGGCGGCCACACGATCTCCCCCAGGTAGCGGAAGCCCTGCTTGGCGAAACCGGCACCAACGAACAGCACCCAGGTCACCAGCGCCAGGAAGGCGGGTATCGCCATCCGCGAGGTGATGGGGAAGTTGATCCCGGGGATCAGCTCGAAGAGGTTGCCCACCAGGATGAACATGAACAGCGCCAGTAGGTAGGGGGCGTAGCGGGCCCCCTCGGGACCGATGATGCCCAGCGCGATCTCCTCCCGCACGAAACCCACCAGGGCCTCGATGGCGGTCTGGAACTTCGTGGGGACCAGGCGGGGGCGGCGGTAGGCGAAGAAGAGCAGCGCCATCACCACCAGCGCTGCCAGGAAGAAGAGGAGCACGGTGCGGTTGAGCCAGGGCACCGCTTCGAGAGGCGCCGGCAGCTCGAACAACTCGAGAACGTCGGCCGGAGTGCACACCACCTCTTCGGATGGCTCGCACTCGATGGCGAGGATCAGGCGGTCCACTCCAACTCTCTCTCTGCTCCCTTCGCCACCGCGGCGGCCTCCCAGAAGAGCAGCAGCAGGTAGGCCGCGACCGCGGTGATCCCGAACGCCAAGCGGTCCAGATCGACGGCCCGCACGATAACCACCATCGTCAGGGTCAACAAAGCGAGCCGCAGGAAGAACCCGAAGAGCGCGGTGGCCTGGTAAAGGGCCAGCGAGATGCGAGCCGCCAGTGACAGCATGGTGCCCGCCAGCAGGAAGTTGACCACCACCGCCGCCACCGCGATGGCGGCGGCCGCCGCCCCGGGACCGCCCCGCAGCAGCCAGAACAGGCCGATGAGCGCCGGGCCCACCACCACCGCGCGCCGTGCCGTGTGCCGGGCCAGGCGAGCCTCTACGTCGGTGCGGAACCTCACCCGCTCAGCGTCCACGGGGCTTGGCCTCCTGCTCCTTGGCGTAGTTCCACAGCTTGACGAACCCCCAGTAGGAGCCGGCGAGGATGCCCACGATGACCAGCCACGGATCGGTGCCCAGCCAGCGATCGCCGAAGTAGCCGAGCAGGAACCCGGAGAGGATCGACCCGAAGAAGGCGCCCCCCGCCACCCAGCCGTCGTTGACCGCTTGGGTCACCTGCCGGTGGGTGCTCTCCCGCTTCATCCCGGTCTCCCGGTAGGTTTGTGAATCTCTTCACAAAGGACAACCGTCCCCACCGGGGAGGTATTCCGCGCCGCGGCGGCCCCCGCGGTTGGCCCCGCGCCCCGGGAGCGGCCGGCGTCATACATGGCCGGGGAATCCCTCCGGGTAGGCAGGGAACCGGCCCGCCAGCTCCCGCACCGCCTTCTCGACCTCCTTGAGGGCCACCTGATCGTGACGCTCCCGTAGAGCACGCACCAGCAGGTCGCCCACCTGCTCCATGTCGCCTTCCCCCATTCCCTGGGTGGTCGCCGCCGGGGTGCCCATGCGCAGCCCGCTGGTGACGAACGGCGGCCGGGGATCGAAGGGGATGGCGTTGCGGTTGAGGGTGATGCCGATACCGTCGAGCAGGATGGCGGCTTCCTTGCCGGTGAGCTCCTCGTCGATGCTGCGCAGGTCGGTGAGGAACATGTGGTTGTCGGTCCCGCCGCTGACCACCCGCAGCCCGGCCCCGTCGAGACGGCCGGCCAGAGCGCGGGCATTGGCCACGATTTGGGCGGCGTACTCGCGGAAGGCGGGCTGGGCCGCTTCGTGGAAACAAACCGCCTTGGCGGCGATCTGGTTGAAGAGGGCGCCGCCCTGGGCCTCGGGGAACACCGCCTTGTCGAGTGCCTTGCCGTACTCCTCCCTGGCGAGGATGAGCCCGCCGCGCGGTCCGCGCAGCGCCTTGTGGGTGGTGGCGGTGACGATGTCGGCGTGGGGCACCGGGTTGGGGAAAGCGCCCCCGGCCACCAGGCCGATGAAGTGCGCGGCGTCCACCACGAAGAGCGCTTCCACCTCGTCGGCGATCGACCGGAAAGCCTCGTAGTCCAGCTCACGGGAATAGGCCGAGTAGCCGGCCAGCACCAGCTTGGGACGATGCTCCCGGGCCAGCCGCCGCACCTCGTCCATGTCGATGAGCTCCGAGTCGGGGTCGACCCCGTAGGCGACGAAGTCGTAAAGGCGGCCCGAGAAGCTGACTGGGGAACCGTGGGTGAGGTGGCCCCCCTGGTCGAGGCGCATGCCCAGCACGGTGTCGCCCGGCTGAAGGGTGGCGAAGTAGACCGCCATGTTGGCCTGGGCGCCGGAGTGGGCCTGCACGTTGGCGTACTCGGCCCCGAACAGCGCCTTGGCCCGCTCGCGGGCCAGGTCCTCCACCTCGTCGACCACGGCACAGCCTTCGTAGTAGCGCCGCCCCGGGTACCCCTCGGCGTACTTGTTGGTGAACACCGAGCCCGACGCCTGCATCACCGCGGCAGAGGCGAAGTTCTCCGAGGCAATGAGGTGAATGTGGCTGTTCTGCCGGGCGACGTCTCTGGAGATGAGGTCGGCAACGGCCGCGTCGACCTCTTCGATGGGTCGTGGATCGATCATCTCCTCCGCCTGTTCCGGACCGGGGAAAGGGTAGCGGGGAGAAAGCCAGTACCGGGTACTGGGACAATCGGAAGGTACCGGGTACTGGGTACTTGGTACTGGGACCCGCACACTCGCGTCTTCGATGTTGACAACGGGATTCTTCTTCTCAGTACCTGGTACTCAGTACTCAGTACTTCCCTGGTACTTGGTACTGGGACCCCGCGTTCTCGGGTCTCGGTACTGGGTACCCGACATTCTTCTTCTCAGTACCTGGTACTTGGTACTCAGTACCTTCTTCTTCTCAGTGCCTTCTTCTTCTCAGTACCTGGTACTCAGTACTCGGTACCTTCCTGTGGGCTAGCTTCGGCGGTGGAGGACCTACACCCCATGAGGCCGTCGCAGCTCCATATCCTGCTCACCTACACCTGCCCCCTCGAGTGCGACCACTGCTTCGTCTACTCGAGCCCCTATGCCGAGGGGACGTTCACCGTCGCGCAACTGCACGACGTGCTCGATCAAGCGCAGGATGTTCCCAGCATCGACTGGATCTACTTCGAGGGAGGCGAGTCGTTCCTCTTCTACCCGCTCTTGGTCGAGGGGATCCGGGCCGCGCGGGAGCGGGGATTCGAGGTGGGCATCGTCTCCAGCGGATTCTTCGGCGCCACCGAGGAGGACGCCGAGCTCTGGCTGCGTCCCCTGGCCGAACTTGGGGTTGCCGAGCTGAGCGTCAGCGACGATGCCTTTCACCATGGGGAAGCGGATGACAATCCGGCGAAGCGGACCCGACGGGTAGCCGAGCGCATGGGGATACCGACCGGCTCGATCTCGATAGACCCCCCTTCCCCGACCGGCGTCCCGCTGCAGGGGAAAGGGGAAGCGGTAGCGGGTGGGAAGGTCATGTTCCGGGGACGGGCCGTCGACCGGCTCGCCGAGGGCCTTGCCGACCGACCGTGGCAGACGATGACCGAATGCCCGTACGAAGAGCTGGAAACCCCCGACCGCGTGCACCTCGATCCCTATGGCAGCATTCAGATCTGCCAGGGCATTTCGATCGGCAACGTGTGGGAAACCCCCCTCGCATCGCTGCTGGAGGGATACCGGGCGGTCGATCATCCGATCTGCGGTCCGCTCGTCGCCGGCGGCCCGCGAGAGCTCGCCTCCGTCCACGGTTTCGAGCCGGAAGCGCGCTACGTCGATGAGTGCCACCTGTGCTTCGAGACCCGCCGCTCGCTACTGCACCGTTTCCCCGCCGAGCTGTCACCACGCCAGGTCTACGGGCTGGCGTGACCCGGCCGGCACCGGCGGCCTGCTACGTTTCCCTTCCCAGTACCCAGTACCAAGTACCAAGTTCCTTCTTCAAGTAGCTTCTTCGGTCCCGATCTGGACCGGACCGGGGCGCACCACCCGGGGCGGATCCACCGTCATGTCCACCACGGTGGAGGCCTCGCCTCCCCGGCAAGTGCCCTCCAGGTATTCGGCCACGGCGTCTCCGAAGATGGCCCGGGCCCCGTCCGCGTCCCGCGCCGGGGGTTCGCCGCTGCGGTTGGCGCTGGTCACCGCCAGCGGCCCGGCCGCGGCGAGCAGCGCCCGGGCCACGGGATGGTCGGGGATTCGTACTCCCACCGTGCCGCGGCGGTCGCCCACCCAAGGGGGGAGATCGATCTGGCTGCGCACCACCAGGGTCAACGGGCCCGGCCAGTGGCGATCTGCCAGCGCCATCGCCGCCGGCGGCACCTCGACTATTTGCTGCGCCTGCTCTGCGGAATCCACCAACAGCGCCACCGGCTTGTCGTAGGGCCGGCCCTTCAGGTCGAACAGCGCCTCCACCGCCGCCGGGATGCCGGGATCGACGGCGAGCCCGTACACGGTGTCGGTGGGCATGCCGACGATCTTCCCTTGGCGGAGCGCGGCTAGCGCGTTGGATAGAGACATGAGTTCTCAGTTCTCAGTTTTCAGTCTTCAGTCATCAGTTTTCAGTTTTCTTTGTACCAAGGGAAGGTACTGCGTACCGGAGAACCCTCAGGACATCGCTGACACATTCCCTCAGGACATCGCTGACGCTTTGGAG
>JABAOH010137202.1_pt3 | contig 15099 bp, 11 predicted proteins | sample 7062181 | NCBI WGS metagenome assembly JABAOH01 (sample SAMN14538630, study PRJNA623070) | marine sediment metagenome | biome: marine biome [ENVO:00000428]; feature: marine pelagic biome [ENVO:01000023]; material: deep marine sediment [ENVO:00002113]; isolation source: pool of 5 deep marine...
GATGCTCATCGGCGACAGGACGCACCGTCGTGCCGGTCAGCACGGTGCTGATCGTCCCGCCCTGGTGGAAGATCAGACCCATGAGCCAGGCGAAGAACTTCGCCGAGCGCGGACCGACCACCAGCAAGCGACCCGCCCACTCGGCGAAGGCCCGCGCGCCGCCGGTCCGCGTCCAGAGACCGATCAGCCCCCCGAGCGCCCAAAGGTAGACCAAAAGGATCAACCCGTACTCGGGACTGCCGATCGATGGGATGAGAAAGTGCTGCACGATGTTGATCTTGCCGCTGATCACGCCGCCCAGCGCGACGCCGATGAACAGCGAGCTGACGACCTCGCGCGTCGCGAAGGCGAGGATGATGGCGACGGCCGGAGGCAGCACCGACCAGAAGCCGTAGTGGCCGCCTTGCTGGGGGAAGCGTCCGGTCACGGCGACGGCTGCGACCAGTATGGCCCCGAAGATGAGTATGGCGACGCGGCGTGACTTCAAATTCTCTTCTCCATCAGGTATTCACTCGTTGCAGTTCCCGGGCGCCGGCTTACGTGTGTCGAAGACGGGCGGCCGACCGAAACGCTCTAGGGCCCTCTCGGCACCCAAATCCTGACCGGCCCGAAGCCCTCGTGCAGCAGACGGTACTCGCCCGATTCGTTTGTGATCTCGAACGCCAGGCGGAACGTGAGTGACGGCGCCCGGCCCGACTCGGGCGGCGACACCGTTATGGGGCCCGGGTTGCCCAGAATCAACGTCTCACGACCGAAGAACTCCGTGACGGTGCCGGCGAACGAACGGGACGTGCCGTCCGGGGCGAGCAAGCTGAGGTCGGTCAGGTTCAGTTCGATCGATTCCAGCGTCCCTTCGCGCGTCGCCGCTTCGTCGGGCTCGAACTCGACCACCACCTCGAGATAACGGACGGCCGCCGGCTCGACCGCCGGGTACGGGCCTCGAGGTTGGGCACTGACCACCCGCAACTGCCAGCCCCCGGGCCCCGGCACCGCCTCACCCAGTAGATAGAAGTCGAACAGGTCGGCGCCGCCGAACTTGAGATACTTGTCGAACCAGCGGAGCTGTCGGAAAAAGAGGTCGGTGCGGGTCTGAGGACCGGTCTGACCGGTCGCGCCCCCGGGGACTTCGACCAGTGCGACCGTCAGCCCCCGGTCTCTGAGCGCGCTGTAAAGGAGACGGGAGTGTGAGACCAGCCCCGACGCTGCCCCTTCGATGATCAAGAGAGGTGTGAGGACGGCGCGACTCGCATCGACCGGGGAACGCTCTTCCCGCAACGACTCGATGTATGCCGCTCCGATGAGAGCGTGACTCTCGATCGTGCCCTCGGTGACGGACGTTGGCTCGCCGCCGACTCCGGAGACCACGACGGCGGCGTGAAAGCGCGAGGTCTGAGTCACGGCCCAGCCGGTCAGGTGGGCGCCGTACTCGCCGTCGGCGCCGCCGAAGATGGCGACGCGGGCCGAGTCGGCGACACCCATCCCGATGACGTGATCGACGCCCGCCAGCAGATCGACCAGCTCGCCGCCCGCCAGATCGCTGCGGCTGGCGGTCGCGAAACCGGCGCCGTAGCCGCTACCGCCTCGGACATTGGCGGCGAGCACCGCGTAGCCCTGGGCTGCGAACAGTTGGTAGGCGCCCGGCTGGTCCAGCACGTCACGAACCCGGCGCCACGGCCCGCTGCTCGGGCTCACCAGCAGCGGATAGCGGCGACCCTCCACGTAGTCGACCGGATAGATGAGCAGTCCCTCGAGGCTCAGGCCGTCCGGCGCCCTCCAGCGCACCAGCTCGTGTCGGGCCAATCGCCAGCTCCGCGCTCGCGCATTGACGTCGGTCAACCGCTTCGGGGCCGCGCTCTCGATGCTCCACAGCTCGTCCGCCTCGTCCGCCGATTCGCGGATCGCATAGATGACGGACCCGCCGCTCGTCGCGTCGAAGGCGCCGATGTTGTGAGAGCCCCCACTCAGCCGCTCGATCGCACCGCTCGCTCGGACCGCGAACAGGTGCGTGTACGCTCCAACTGCTGCAGTAAACAGAAGGTCACCATCCACCGGCCACCGAGCATCGATGACGGCCAGGTCGAAGGACGAGGTGAGCGCCTCCGGCGTTCCGCCCGCAGCTGGAACGGTGAACAGCTCGGTCTGCGAGTGTGGGCGCGCCGGTTCCTGGGGCGCGACGAAGACGACTTGGCTGCCGTCCGGCGACCAGAGAGGGGCGAGCTCGGCCCCGGGGCGTGAGGTGAGCCTGCGGGTGCGGCCGCTCTCGAGGTCGAGGAGACGCAGGTCGTACCCTTGGAAGTCTTCGTCGGCCCCGGTGCCGTTCGTAGTGTAAACGATGGTCTGGCCGTCCGGGCTGACCTCCATCTCGCGAACGCCGGCGTCGCCGCCCCAAACGCGCTCGGCTTCACCGTCCGGCGTCTCCACTCGCCAGACTTCGCGGGTGCCGCCGGAGGGGTCGCCGATGAGCGCGTAGAGCAAGCCTCCGGGGGCCCAGCCGTAGTCGAGGACGGTGGCGGGCAGCGCGCCGGTGGGCCGCGGCGGCCCGCCCGCGCGCGCGAGCAACCAGATACTCGGAACGTTGCCATCGTCGGCGGGACGTGGCCCGGCGGACACGAAGGCCAGCCACTCACCGTCGGGCGACCAGCGCGGGTCGCGAACGTCTTCGAAAGTCTCGGCAACGCGCGTTTCCCCGCGGTCCGCCCGCCACAGGTAGAGTGCGCCCCGGTAGGCGTCGGCGTCCGGATCGGGCTCGGCGGCGACGAAGGCGACGGCGCGGCCGGCCGGCGCGACCTGCACCTGGCCGAGCCGCGCGATCTGAACGTATTCCTCGACCGTGATGGGGGCCGTCGCGGCCTGGGGCGTCTGAAGCGCCGCGAGGATGGCGGGCAGCTTCAGGGTTAGGAGCGGGGTTGCGAACATGGTGGTTTGTGTCCAGCCGCTCGAGCCTCGCCGGCCGTGTGTGCAGCGGGCCCGGTCACCGGATCAATGCGGTTGCCCGCGCGAACGAGGTCCGTGAGCTGGCGCACGGATCACTCAGGGTTCCAGTGACGCATCGTAAGTCAACATGAACTCGAGAAACTTCGACACCTCGAGCATGTCTTGCCCTACGAAGCGAATGCTGTGCGAGTCCGTCCGCTCGACGATGGACAGGTAGCTGAGCACCTCGGAAGGACGGTAGTTCTTGAAGCGGACGTCGAGTCGGATGGGTGTGTCGAGCCGATAGGGTTTGAGCTGGGCGGCCCGCTCGACGCCGCGCTGAGCTTTCTCGCGGATCAGATCGAGCGCCGCCTGGGGGGTCAGAGTGCGTGCTGAGTGAAAGCCGTAAGCCCATTTCACCACCGCGCCCTCGATGTCGCCCAGCAGGCCGCGCGCCTCTTTCACGATGGCGTCATCGCCGGAGATCATCACGACGGGAACACCGTAGTGTCCTGCGATCGCCGCGTTGATGCCGGCCTCGGGCACCGAGATGTCGTTCAGGCGCACGTCGGCGAGACGCGCGCTCGACAGCGTGTGGGCACGGACGCCCTCGGGGTTGGTCGTGCTCGAGTGATAGCCGATGAAGATCGCGGCGTCGAACGACTCGTCGATCCCCTCCATCATCATCAGCGGTCGCGGCCAGGACCGCACCACCGTGACATCCTTCGGCAGTCTTTCCAGTAGAAGATTCTGGCCGTTACCGTGTGAGTCGCTGATCACGAACTCGGTTGCGCCGGCGGCACGCGCGCCGTCGATCGCCGCGTTGACTTCGGCGGTCATGAACTGTCGGAATCGCTCGTACTCGAACCCCGAGGGGCCGAGCTGTTCGCCGGTTACGACGCCGACCACACCCTCCATGTCAGCCGAGATATAGATCTTCATCTTCTGTTGCGCGTGAAGGGGAAAGTGGCCAAACGCGAAAAGCAAGACGAGCGAGACGCCAAGGTTCCATCTCATGAGGTTCCTCGCAAGTGAGATCGACGGGCCCGGGAAAGCGACGCGCTGCCCGGGCATGGTAGGGGCGTCGGGGCATGGGCGCCAGCCCGGCTCGACGGAGCCGGGGCTGATACCCGATCGTTACAAAACGTTTACGCCGCCTTCTCATATGGCGTCTAGCTTCCAGCGTTGCGGACGGCGCGCGATCACCGCCCGCCCGTAATTGGAGCGGCATTAAACCTATATATGGCAATAGATTGTCCTTTGAGGCCGGAGGTCGCGGGGCGGGGCCACCGGTCAGGAGCGCCCGAAGCGTGCACGACGCCGTAGCCACAACCGCCGACGTGGGCGGGCCCCGAGATGTAGGCGGCCCGACCCTCGGCCTGTCGCGAGGTCGACGGTGGGGCGAGCGGGTGATCCGCAGTCTCCTGCTGGCCTGCGGTCTGGTCTCGGTGGCGACCACCGCCGGGATCGTCATCGTCCTGGTTTGGGAGTCGATCGGGTTCTTCCGAGAGGTGTCGCCGTGGGAGTTCCTGACGGGGACGAAGTGGACGCCGCTCTTCGTGCCGCGAAACTTCGGCGTGCTGCCGCTGGTGGCGGGGTCGGTGATGGTGGCGGTCGGGGCTTCGCTGATCGCGCTGCCTGTGGGGTTGGCCAGCGCGATCTACCTGGCGGAGTACGCGCCGGCCCGGGCCCGCAAGATCCTAAAGCCGGTGCTGGAGATTCTGGCGGGCATCCCGACGGTCGTCTACGGCTACTTCGCCCTCACCTTCATCACGCCGATCATCCGCACGATCTTCCCGGATACGGGTGTGTTCAACGCGGCGAGCGCGGCGATCGTCGTCGGCATCATGATCGTGCCGATGGTGGCGTCGCTTTCGGAGGACGCGATCTACGCGGTGCCCCGCGCGTTGCGTGAGGCTTCCTACGGTCTGGGCGCCACGAAGTTCGAGACGGTGACCCGGGTGGTGGTGCCGGCGGCGCTGTCCGGGATCATCGCCTCGTTCATCCTCGCGATCTCGCGAGCCATCGGCGAAACGATGGCGGTGACCCTGGCGGCGGGGGCGACGCCGAAGCTCACAGCCAACCCGCTGGAAAGCATTCAGACGATGACCGCTTACATCGTGCAGGTAAGCCTGGGCGACACGCCCGTCGGGTCCATCGAGTACAAGACGATCTTCGCCGTCGGCCTGCTCCTCTTTTGCATCACGCTGGCGATGAACATCCTGAGCCGCGTCATCTTGCGCCGGTTCCGTGAGGTGTACGAGTGAAGTCGATGGGCGCCACGGTGGCGAGTGCCGTCGAGTTCGACGTGCGGCTGGATCGCCGTCGGCTGTGGGGCACGATATTCGTCGCGATTTGCTTTGCCGCCACGGCGGTGGCGGTGCTGCTGCTGGCCGCTTTGTTGATCGACATCCTGCGTCAGGGCGCCGGACGCGTGTCGCTGGACTTCGTGAATAGCTACCCCTCTCGCTTTCCCGAACGGGCGGGGATCAAGTCTGCGTTCTACGGGACGATCTGGACGGTGAGCTTTACAGGCTTGCTTTCGTTTCCGCTCGGCGTGGGGGCGGCGATCTATCTGGAAGAGTACGCGCCGCGCAACTGGGTGACGCGGGTGATCGAGACGAACATCGCCAACCTCGCCGGCGTGCCGTCGATCGTTTACGGCGTGCTGGGGCTGGCGGTCTTCGTACGCGGGATCGCGCTGGGTCGCAGCGTTCTGGCCGGGGCGGCGACGCTGGCGCTGCTCATCCTGCCGATCGTGATCATCTCGGCGCAGGAAGCGATCCGGGCCGTGCCCTCGTCGATCCGAGACGCGGGTCTGGGGTTGGGAGCGACCCAGTGGCAGACGCTCCGCTACCTGGTGCTCCCCATCGCGCTGCCCGGCATCCTCACCGGGATGATCCTCGCGCTCTCACGGGCGATCGGCGAGACGGCGCCGCTGATAATGATCGGGGCGTTGACGTTCGTCGCCTTCACACCGGAGACACCGCTCGATCCGTTTACGGTGTTGCCGATTCAGATATTCAACTGGGCCTCACGGCCGCAGGCGGGCTTCCACGAGTTGGCCGCCGCCGGAATCATCGTTCTACTCATCGCCTTGCTAACGATGAACGCGTTGGCCATTGTGCTCCGAAACCGATTGCAGAAGAAACTATGAGTCTCGACGGCGTGGCCGAGGTCAGGATGCGGAAGCCCCAGCGTGCGCAGGAAGCGGAACGAGCGGGGATCGTAGCGGAAGGGTCGGCTCAGAAGCTCGGATTTCTCGACAAGCTGGACGGCGATCCGAAGCACATCATGGTGCACTCCGATCCGGTGCTCGCGACCGAGGATCTGAGCATCTACTACGGCTCGGCCAAGACGATTCACCACATCACGTTGACGATCCCGCGGAATCGCATCACGGCGCTGATCGGCCCTTCGGGCAGCGGCAAGAGCACGTTACTGCGTGCCTTCAACCGGATGAACGATGTGATTCCGACCGCGTGGTCCGAAGGCGCCGTGCTGTTCAACGGGGAGAGCCTCTACGATCCCGAAGTGGACCCGGTGGAGGTGCGCCGCCGCATCGGCATGGTCTTCCAGAAGCCGAATCCCTTCCCGAAGTCGATCTTCGACAATGTCGCCTTCGGCTTGAAGGTGAATCGCTACACCGGCGACATCGCGGAGCGTGTGGAGCAGGCGCTGCGCAGGGCAGCGCTCTGGGATGAGATCAAGGACCGTCTAAAGGACAGCGCCCTCGGCCTCTCGGGCGGCCAGCAGCAGCGTCTCTGCATCGCCCGGGCGCTGGCTGTGGAGCCTCAAGTCATCCTGATGGACGAGCCGGCGAGCGCGCTCGATCCGATCGCCACGGGGCGGATCGAAGAGCTGATGCGTGAGCTGTCGAAGAACTACACGATCGTGATCGTCACGCACAACATGCAGCAGGCGGCGCGGGTCGCCGATTACACCGCGTTCATGAACCTGGGTCGATTGATCGAGTACGGCGAGACGGATCGGCTGTTCACCAGCCCGGACGATGATCGAACCGAGGCGTACATAACAGGCCGGTTCGGCTAGAGGACGAGATGGCGCGGACGCACTTCGAAAAGAAGCTGGACGACCTGACGGGCCGATTGGTCGCGATGTCACGCCTGATTGAGGGGCTCATCGACATGGCGCTGGCGGCCGTACACGAAAAAGACGCCAGCAAGGCCGAGGCGGTCATTCTCGGCGACCGTGAGATCGACGCGACGGAAGTCGAGATCGAGGAAGAATGCGTGGAGCTACTGGCTCTACAGCAGCCGATGGCCGGTGACCTTCGCCGTCTGGTCGCGATCCTCAAGATCAACAACGACCTGGAGCGGATTGGCGATCACGCCGTCAACATCGCAGAAGCCGCCCAGAGACTGATCTCGCGGGACAGCGACTGGTCTCTTCCAATCGAGTTGTCCGAGGCGGCGACGATCGCGCGCGGCATGCTTCGCGATGTCCTCGATGCGTTCGTACAGCACGATCCGGCGAAAGCGCGCGGCGTGCTTGAGCGGGACGACCGTGTCGACCAGCTTCACGAGTCCCACCTGCGATCGGCAATCACCTTCATGATGGAGTCGCCCGCGGAGATCGGCCAGGCGCTGTCCTTCATTCTGATCGGCCGCAACATCGAGCGCGTGGCGGACCTCGCCTGTAACATCGGCGAGGATGTCGTCTATCAGGTGGAAGGGAAGACGATTCGCCATCCCACCGTACTGCAGAGGTAGCGGCGGATCGCCTAGCTCTCGGCTCCGTCGGCGTCGAGGACCTGCCGGATTTTCTGAGCCAACTCGCTCAGCGTCCACGGCTTGGCCAGGAAGGGTAGCCCGGGATCGAGCTGCGCCGTCTCTTCGATGTCCCCCGCCGTGTAGCCGCTGGCGAAAAGAAAGGGAACCTCCTTGCCACGCTCGCGCAGCTCTCGGTAAAGAGCGCGGCCGCCGCGCTTCGGCATGATCATATCGGTGACGATGAGGTCGATGCGGCCGCCCTTCGCTGCAAAGACCTTCAACGCCTCTTCGCCGTCCGCCGCCAGCAAGACCCGGTACCCCAGACGCTCGAGACTGCGCTTCGCCGCCCGCCTCAGCGCCGGCTCGTCTTCCGCCACGAGGATCGTCTCGCTGCCCCCACGCACCTCCTCCGTCTCCACCACGCCGGCCGGCGTCGTCGTGCCGGCGTCGGGGTCTGCCACGGGCAGGTACACTTTGATTGTGGTGCCCTGGCCGACCTCGCTGTAGACGTGGGCGTGGCCACCGAGCTGCTTCACCAGACCGTAGACCACCGCCATGCCCAGACCCGAACCGCCGGCGCTGCGCCGGGTCGTGAAGAATGGCTCGAACAGCCGGGCCTGCGTCGCCTCGTCCATGCCGACGCCCGTGTCGCTCACCGCCAGGCAAACGAACGCGCCGGGCACAGTCCGTCCGGTCGGGAACCAGTCGGCGGCATCCAGGTGCGTCGGCCATAATGCGATGCGGAGCTGACCGCCCTCGGGCATGGCGTTCCGGGCGTTGGTGGCAAGGTTCATCACGATTTGCTCGACCGATCCGGCACTGGCGAGGACCGGCGGAGATTCGCGGGGCGCCTCGATCTGGATTTCGATGTGCTCGGGGAGCAGGCGGCGCAGGGTCGGCTCGAATTCGGTGATCACCTTCACCAGGTCGAGTGGCTCGATCTTGAGCGCCTCACGCCGACTGAAGTCGACGAGCTTCTCGATCAGGTTTCTGCCTCGGACGACGGCCGCCTTCAGCTCCTTGATGTCTGCCGTCACCTCACTATCAGCACCGGGTAGCTTGTCGGCGAGCAGCTCTGTGTTGACTTGCACGACGGTCAAGAGGTTGTTGAAGTCGTGGGCGATCCCGCCGGCCAGCTGGCCGACCGCCTCCATCTTCTGTGCCTGCCGCAGCTGCTCCTCGAGCTCGAGACGTTCGGTCAGGTCGCGAACCGTGCTGAGCAATGCGGGCGCACCTTCGAACTCGATGACGCGCGAGGTGATCTCCGTCGTCACATCACCGCCGTCCTTGTGAATCAGTCGGTACTGCGCTGGACTCTCGGGCGCGCCCTGGAAAAGTGCCTTGATGCGTTCGGCGGCGCGGGCGCGGTCCTCCGGATGCTGAAAGTCCGACACACGTCGGCTGGTCAGCTCCTCGGCCGAATAGCCGAGCATCGCGCAAATCGCCGGATTGGCGTAGAGAATCCGTCCGTCCAGGGCAAGCACGCTGACCCCGTCCGGGACCTTCTCCATCAGTGTGCGCAGCCGCTCTTCGCTCGCCCGGAGCGCCCGGTCGATCTTCTTGTTCTCCGTGATGTCTCGCTGGATCGCCAGGAATCCGACAAGGTTCTCGTCTTCATCCATTACGGGATTGGCAGAGGTGGCCATGGTCAGCAGTCGGCCGTCTTTCGTCTTGTTGATGATTTCGCCCGATACGGTCTCTTTCGCTAGCAACGTCCCCCAAAGCTCCGTGTAGAACTTTCGATCGTGATGACCTGACTTGAGGATCCGAGGGGTATTCCCCAGCGCCTCCTCCTTGCTGAAGCCATAAACCTGTTCGAAGGCGGGATTGACGTAGAGGATATGCCCGTCCCGGTCGGTCAAGAATATGATCTCGCCGCTGCGCTCGATGCCGAGTCGGAACTTTGCCAGCTCCTCTTCGACCCGCCTATGATCGGTGATGTCGATGCCGGTTGCGATCACAAGATCGATCGAGCCATCGTTAGCCACCACGACGTTGTTGGCCCACGCGATGAGACGACGATCGCCGCCCTTGGTGACCCAGACAGTTTCCCGTTCGTTGGGGAAGTCGTTGACACCAAGGCGAACGAACTCGCGTTCGGCCGATCCAATCTGCTCAGGAGGTAGCAGCACCTCCCAGAATGGCTTGCCCTCCACCTCGCGACTGGAGAATCCCGTCAGCCGTTCGCAGGCCCGGTTGAAGCGGACGATGCGCCCCTCGCGATCGAGCACCACGATCAACGCGGCGCACGCCTCCAGAATGGCGGTGGCGAACTCGAAGCCGGTCCGGCGATTTTTTTCGTTGTCGGCCATGGGGTCGGGCAGAGACAGACCTCAGTGACGTCGCGTCAGCCTGAGACCGAGCGAGCATCTGCTGTGAAGGGTCGTGCCGTCTCGGTTCTGCGTTCGCTCGAGCACTGTTGCTTCGCGTCCCAGTATGACTGGCAGGGCGGGGAGGAGGGTAGAGGCCCTCACACGGCCTAAAGCATGCTCAGCCAGCGGGCCCGGCGCAAGGCCAGCGGCGATGTCCCCACCTTTGTATATCCCGGCTTCTGACCGATTTGCGGCGTGTCCGGGCCTCGAGACCGCCGGGAAGCCACTCGTACGGCGGCCGTCAGAAGTTGAGACCGGTGGCGCTGACGCCGGTGGCCAGGCCATGCATCATCTTACGTCCGTAGTCAGTCCCCAGATCGATCGAGCGGGGCGGATGCCATTCATGGGGGCTGCCGGCGGTGTCCATGACGAGCGTTCCCAGGCCCAGCCGGCGCTGCAGCGGCGTCTGCCGCAGGTGGATCGCCTGGATCTTGCGTACCGGTACGATGTAGGTCCGGCGGTTCCACAGTCCCTCGCGGACGAGCACATGGTCGCCGACGCGAGCGTGGCCCAGGTGGCGGTAGTGCGCGGTGGCGAGGAACCAGGCCGGGAGCAGCGCGGCCAGCAGCACGACGCCGTAGGGCGTGGTGAGGGTCAACACCAGGGCCGCCAATAGGACGACCAACGCTCGGCGGATGAACAGCCGCCGCCGCGCCCGAGGGTGAGATGGCCGCCACTCGATCTCTTCCCAGACCAGACCTGGGAGCACGACGTTCAGGTAGAGCGGGATGTCACCCCAGCGGGCGATCGGTGCGAGCGTCTCCACGCGCTCGTCGGCCTTCATCCCCGGACCATACCCAGCGGTCTGAACGCGGAGCGAGGCGAGGCCGAGCCAGCGCCGCAGGATCGGCTCCTCGATCTGCACGTTTTGCACGCGGTTGCGGCGGAAGCCCTTCTCGCGGCGCGTGAGCAGCCCGTAGCTGACCTGCAAGTCACCGCCCCCGGCAACGAGCGTGAAGTCGAAGTAGCGAATGACGCTCAGCGCCACCGAGAGGCCCCAGCCGGCCAGAGCGAAGAAAACCGACACCACGGCCACCCCCGTCAGAAACGCCTGCACGTCCCGCTGAGCTGTCTCGACCAGCACTCGGACCGCGGCGTCTGGCTGCACTAGCTCCGGCGCCAGGAACCGGCGCAAGAGCCAATCGGTGGGCATGAACTCGAAGACGTAGTCGCCGCCCAGCAGCGCGGCGAACAGAACGCCGGCGCGGTTGGATGTTGCGCCGGCGACCACGAGGTCGAGCAACGAGGAACGGCGGACGATTCGATCGGATGGGGCGGTGGTCAAAGCGTCGGCAGCCTCGACGGGTTCGGCTGCGCCAACGGCTGGCACGGCGCCGGGCGCCGTCACCGGGGTCCCGGTCACTAGGGTCTGTCGCAGTCGCGTCGCCTCGGCGCGGGCCACAACGCTGAGCGTCGCCTCGGTCGCCTCCCCGCCCGCCGTCTCGATCCGGGCCACGACGACGCCGAGGATCTGCTGTAGCAACCCGGCCCGCAGATCGACGTTCTGGATGCGCGACCGCGGGATCACGCGCCGCCGGCGCACCAGGACGCCGTGCTCGATGATCAGGCTGTCGTCGGTGACGCGATAGCGGAAGCGAACGTAGGCGAGGGTGATCCAGGCGGCGATGAGCGCGGCCGCCACGATCAGGATCAGCACGGTCGATCCCACACCCACCGACCCTGCCACCGCCGCGATCGCCAGAGCGTAGAGGAGCTGGATCGACCTCAAGGCGGGTGTGAGTGGGTGGAGCCGCTGCCACTGCTCCCCAGCTGATGCGTCGAACGGTTCTAGCGGCTCAACCACGTTCATCCAGCTCTTCCAGACGCGCCAACTCCTCGCGCAGCGCTTCGGCGTCCGCGGCGGCGAGGCCTGGGATCTCCACGTCCGCCCCGCGTGTTCCCGCCGTATAGATGATCAGCGAGCTGAGTCCCAGCCAGCGCTGAAGCGGCGAGGTGCGCGTGTCGACGTGCTGAATACGCACGCGCGGGATGAGCGAGCGGGAGCGCCAGAGCACGCCCCGCTCGATCAGCATGCGGTCGGGCTCGATCTGCCAGCGCCAGTACCGATAACGTAGACCGGGCCAGAAGAGCGCCAAGCTGATGGTGATGATCGCGCTCAGGCCCACGAGAACTCCCGGCGCGATCAGCGCCAGGTCTTGAGGCGCCAGCACCAGACTCTCGAGCGCGGCGACGATGGCCGTGACCAGCAGGGCGGTAAAGAGGCCCGACAAACGCCAGGCCAGCACGACCTGAGGGTGCAGACGGTTCACACCTTAATAGAATCAGGGAACGTGACGCCCGCCAGCGATGTTGCCGGCTCGGCGTCGAGCCGCACGGTCAGGCTGGGCGCGGTTGGCGGGTCTCCGGAACTGTGGCTTCGACCCGCCGGCTCGGGCCGCGACGGACCAAGCCTTCCCACTCGCAACCCAAGCACCAGCGCCGCTCCAGCCAGCGGATTCGCCTCAACAAGCGGTGCGAGCGGACGAGGATCGTCTCAGAACCGCAGGCCGGGCAGCCCGGGCCCACGCTGACGATCAGCAATAAGAACAGACCCATCACGACGAGGCGGATCAAGACGAGAGCGATAAAGACGAGGACGAGGATCGTCGGCTATCGCACGAGTGGGTTGACGGTTGGGGCACCGAGCGCACCACTAGTAAAACCGATTATCGATGGTGGCAAGTTCCGCTGGCTACACGGGTAGGTTCGCGTCCAGCCATTCCCGGACCACCGCAGCGACGTCCCGGTGCTCGACGTCCACCTGGTGGTTCAGCCGTCGCATCTCGGCGTCGGAGATCCGACCGGCCAGCTCGTCCAGCGCGTGCCCGACCTCGGGGTGCCGTTCGAGCAGCTCCCGGCGCACAACGGGCGCAGCCTCGTAGGGTGGGAAATAGTTCCGGTCGTCCTCGAGCTGGAAGAGGTCGAGCGCCTCGATCAGGCCGTCGGTCGAGTTGCCGGCGATTAAATCGACTTGGCGGTCAGCCAGGGCACGGTAGGTGAGTCCCAGGTCCATGGTGCGCGGCGTCTCGGCGAATTGCAGCCCGTACGTCTGCGCCAGACCGGGAAAGCCGTCTTCCCGCTCCATGAACTCGTAGCCGAAGCCAGCTCGCCAGCGAGGCGCGTAGGCTGCGGCGTCGGAGATCGTCGACAGGTTGAGTTCACGGGCTTCGGTGCCGCGCACCAGGATGGCGAACGTGTTGTTGAAGCCGAGGGGACGGCCCCACTCCAGCTCGAAACGGCGCGCGTACACGGCGTGCACCGTGTCGTAGACCGCCGCGGCGCTCTGACGCGGCGATCGCTCGAGGATCGCGGTCAGCGCCGTCCCCGTGTACTCGACATAGATGTCGACTTCGCCGGAGACGATGGCGCGGTGGCAGACGAAGGTGCCGCCCAGGAAGAATCGCCGGTCCACCTTCAGGTCGGTGCGCCGCTCGATCTGCTGAGCGACCAGCTCGGCGAGGATCGTCTGCTCGGTGAAGTTCTTCGAGGCGACGACGATCCGCTCGCCGCCCAGCAGCCCGCAGCCGGTCGCGAGCAGAGTCGCGAGCAGCGCCGAGATCCTCACGCTGCCCTCACCTCGGCCAGCCGCGCGTGCCCCGGCGCGTAGCGGCGCTCCAACCGTCCCAACAGGAAATCGGCGGCCAGCGCCATCAGCGCCGCCGGCACCGCGCCCGCCAGGATCAGCGTGTTGTTGACCATGGCGACGCCGCGGAAGATGAAGACGCCCAGGCCGCCGGCGCCGATCGCCGCGGCGATGGTGGCGACGCCGACGCCGATCACCGTCGCCACCCGGATGCCGGCGAGGATGACGCCGAAGGCGAGCGGGATCTCGACCATGAACAGCAGCTGCCGGTCGGTCATCCCCATCCCGCGTCCCGCCTCGCGCACCGCCGGGTCGATCCCCTGGATCCCCGCGTAGGTGTTGCGGATGATCGGGAGCAGCGCGTAGAGGACCAGCGCCACGATCGCCGTGCGGGCGCCCACGCCGCCGATGAACGGGATCGGAATCAGGAACCCGAACAGCGCCAGACTGGGAATCGTCTGAAAGATATTGGCGAGCCCGAGCACCGGCGTGCGGAAGCGGGGGCTACGCGTAAGGAGGATGCCCAGCGGCACGCCGATCATCAGCGCCACGCCGGTCGAGACGCCGACCAGAAACAGATGCTCCACAGTCAGCGTCAGAAACTCGGCGCGATTACGGCTCAGAAACTCGATCAGGTCCATGCGCGGATCTTTCGTCTGAGTGTACGCGGCTCGNNCGACGTGCGCTCACCTCGGCCGGCGTTGCACGGCGTTCGACTCTTCCAGCGCCCGGACGAAGGCGCGGGCCTCGGCATTCTCCGATTCGAGGAACTCGGCCGGCTCGCCGATGAAGGCCAGGCAGCCCTCCTCGAAGAGCGCGATGCGCGAGGCCAGGTACAGTCCCTCGCGCACGTCGTGGGTGACGAACACCATCGTCTTGCCCAGGCGCGCCTGCAGTTCGCGCAGCTCGCCCTGTAGCTCCATGCGCGTCAGCGGGTCGAGGGCGCCGAACGGCTCGTCCAGCAGCAGCAGCGGCGGGTCGGCAGCCAGCGCCCGGGCGACCCCCACGCGCTGCCGCTGGCCGCCGGACAGCTCTGCGGGGTAGCGGCCAGCGAACCGCGCCGGGTCCAGCCCGACCAGCTCCAGCAGCTCACCTGTGCGCTGGCGCGAGCGCTCGGGCTCCCAGCCTTCGAGCGTGGGGACCAGCGCCACGTTCCGCTCCACCGTGTAGTGGGGGAACAGCCCCACCTCCTGGATCACGTAGCCGATGCGGCGGCGCAGGCGGGTGCGCTCCCAGTCGCGTGTGGACCGGCCCTCGACGGTGACCGCGCCCTCGCTGGGCAGCAGCAGGCCGTTGACCAGCTTGAGCGTGGTCGTCTTGCCCGACCCGCTCCGTCCCAGCAGCACCAGGATCTCACCGCTGCGCACGCCGAAGTCGAGATCGGCGACGATCGCCTGGCCGTCCGGCAGCCGCAGGCTGGCGTTCTGGAACTCGACGACGTGGTCGGCGTTGCTACTCATCGAGTGTCCGTCGAAAAGATCGATCGCTGTTGCCTCGC
>JABAOH010079575.1_pt2 | contig 15095 bp, 13 predicted proteins | sample 7062181 | NCBI WGS metagenome assembly JABAOH01 (sample SAMN14538630, study PRJNA623070) | marine sediment metagenome | biome: marine biome [ENVO:00000428]; feature: marine pelagic biome [ENVO:01000023]; material: deep marine sediment [ENVO:00002113]; isolation source: pool of 5 deep marine...
CGATGTGTCGCATACATCTGGATATATTACCATCCGGGGTCTGGACGAGAAGATGGTAGTGGTTGGGCACCAAGCAGTAGGCCGCAACCCGAAGATTCCAGATCTCAGCGGTTTTCTTGAGAAGATGAACAAAAAGCGCGTAGTCCCGATGACTCCGAAATACGGGCTCACCCCGTCTCCCGCGGTTCATCACATGATACCATGCATCTCGATNNTCAAGAGCAGACTTGACCCCTTTTTAGGAGTCTCTGGGTGAGGAGAGGAGGTGTCATGGCCGTCGTAATGAAAACCATCATGATGATAGCCGCATAAAGGGTCGGATCCAGAAGGGGCACACCTGCAATCTTAAGCCCGGCACCGAGGCCAGCAAATATTAATCCCACCTCACCTCGAGGAACCATCCCAAGGGCAACAGCCCACCGATCTGGCGCCTCTTTCCCTCGGATAACCCCTGCCGCGCAGGCCATCTTTCCGGCCACTGCCGCTGTGGAAAGCACGAGACCTAACACCATAGCCTTGACCGAAAATAGGGCCCCGAGATCGACCTGCATGCCCATGTGAAGAAAGAATATGGGCACAAAGAGTGTCGAGAGGGGGGTGAGGAGATGTTCCAGGCTGTCCTTCTCCAGTCTGAAGAACCGGGAATGCTCGGGTTCTAGAATAAGACCAGCAGAAAAAGCACCGACAATCGGCGCGAGTCCGAATTTGTGAGCAAGAAAAGCAAAGGCAAAACACAGCGTCAAGGACAGGGTGAGTAGCATCCCTCTCATTTGCAAACCCGCCGCCCAACGGTATAAGCGCTTGCTGAAGAGCACTCCGAGAATCGTCCCGACGATCAAGAAACCAAAAGCTTTTGAGAGTATCACCAGCACCTTTCCCATGATCGATGTTGAGCCGGTTGAATCCGAAGAACCGATCATGGCGACGACAACGGCCAGAATGATCAGACCAAGAACGTCATCCACCACAGCAGCCCCGAGAATTGTTCTCCCTTCCGAACTCTGTATGCTATCCAGATCCTTCAACACCCTGGCACTGATTCCCACACTCGTCGCACAGAGGGTGGCTCCCAGAAAGATATCTACCCAGAGTGAAAAATCGGGGAAAAACAGCCTTACCGTCCCAAAACCCACGACAAATGGCGTAATCACACCGAGGAGCGCCACAAGCAGTGCACTTCTCCCTACACGCATCAAGTCCGGAACGGTGCTCTCCACCCCCACCTCAAACATCAGCAGGATGACACCCAGTTCAGCCAGTGTGGCGAGACTGGGATCGTGCTGAATCCCCTCGAAGAAACCGATCCCAACAAGCGTCAAGTTGCCCAGAATCACCCCGGCGCAGAGTTCTCCCAGCACGACCGGCAGGCGAACCGTTCGCGCCGCGAGCCCGCCGAGCTTGGCAGCTGTGAGGACCAAGGAGAGTTCAAAAAGAAGGACGACAAATGAATGCGGCATGGCACTTCTGCTGTCGGCTATCGGCAGTCAGCTTCCAGACCCTTGATGAACGATACGGACATGGGTCTTGCCCTGTGAAGTCCACTCTACAAAAAGCGATCTGAAAATCCTACGATCTTAGACCATTCTACTTATAGAAGGCCTGGTCTCTTGTCAATCCCTTTGTGATTTCAGCGGCGATCGGTGTCACCATCTTCTTTGCTTTACCTTGACATCAGATTCGTTCTCAGAATAATAGAGAATGATCATGAAAAAAACCGTCCTGAAAAAGCTCAATCTTCAATGGTTCCAGAGCGCCTCCCCGCTCTTTGTCTTTATTTGCCTCTTTATCCTTATCGGTTTTCTGAGACCTGCGCTCGGAAAGGAGAAAACAATCCTTCTTGGTTTCCGGCAGGGCGAGGATTCGGAATTCCCTCCTGAGGGATGGGAACTTCTCACCTATCCCGCGACGGCAGAGAACGAATTTTCTCTCACCCAGGAAGACGAGAGCATGGTCCTCCATGTCAAGAGCCTGGGGAGTGCATCTGGCCTTCTGAAAACGCTCAATGTCAACCTCGAGGAGTTTCCCCTTCTGGTCTGGAGATGGAAGATCAATCGAGTCGTCGGAATGGCGGTTGAGAATCAGAAAGATCGGAACGACAGCACGGCCAGGATCCGCGTGATTTTTGGAAAACGAGTCGAAAAACCCCCACCCGTTTCACCACAAATCGAGGAACTCCTCAAGTCACTCGGTATCGAGAGCACTGCGAGAGAACCATCCGGATTCAAGATCGACTACATCTGGGGAAACCGCCTACCACTCGGTAAAGTCCTCGACTCTCCAAGCTCGCGGAATCACAAAATCGTGTTCGTTGAAACTGGTAACGAAATGGCCAACCGATGGATCTGGGAGGAAAGAAACCTCGTCGAAGATTACGAGCGGCTCTTCATGGCCGCGCCGCCGGGGCTTTCAGCAATCGTTGTCCTTACGGATACCGAGGACACCAACGAGGGAGTGGAGGCATGGTACAGCAGTATCGTTCTCATGGGCGAGTAGGACCGTTCCACCGTGCTTATTCGACTTGCGCAAGGGGACTCTGCCAGGCCTCTTTCAGGGATTGAATATAGGTCTGGACAATCGTCTTTCCCCCAAGACCCGTCAGTTCGAATCGATCATCCTGCCTCACTGTGCCGACAGGGGCATAGGCTTGCCCCGAGAATATCCTGTCGAAGGCGTCCCTGGCTTCGGGGCAAACGGTGACAACGAAGCGACTCTGAGATTCGGAGAAGAGAAGAAAATCGTCTCGTTCGACACCTTCTGTGGGGACCTTTCTCAGGTCTACCGTCATCCCTAAACCTCCTGAAAAAGCCACCTCTGCAAGGGTCACGGCAAGACCGCCGTCAGAACAATCATGACACGAACCCACCAAACCCTCCTCAATGGCCCTGTGAAGGGCCCTGTAGAGGAGGACTGCTTTCTCGGGATCGACGATAGGAACTTGATTCCCCATGTGCCCTTTGCTCGCAAAATACTCAGACCCACCGAGCTCATTACGGGTCACCCCCAACACATAAACCAGGTCATTTGGGCTCTTGCAATCGGCCGTCACAGCCTTCCGGACATCGTCTATCTTCCCAATAATGGAAAAGAGAACCGTAGGAGGAATGGATATCTTCACTTCGCCGATTATGGTGTCGTTCTTCATGCTGTCTTTCCCGGAAATGAGGGGAATGCCGTAGGCAACCGTATAGTCGTAAAGGGCCTGGTTTGCCCGGACCAACTGGGCTAACTTATAATGACCGTCTGGCGTCTTTTCCGACTGGACTGGATCACACCAGCAGAAATTGTCCAAACCTGCCATCCGATCGGGCCGTCCACCCACAGAGAGTGCATTCCGAACCGCCTCATCGATGGCGCACGCCATCATCCAATAGGTATCAATATCGCTATACCTCGGACAGATTCCATGGGAAACGACGACCCCCTCCATCGACCCCAAGACGGGGCGGAGGACAGCCGCGTCATTCGGACCGTCGCTCTCGACACCTCCGAGGGGCTTGATCACGCTCCCTCCCTGAACCTCATGATCATACTGCCGAATCACACTCTCCTTACTGCAAACATTCCATCGGCCGAGGATCTCAAGTAACGATGAGGTGAGGTCCTTGGGCTCTGAAAAAGCGGGCTCCGAGTGGACCGGACGGCTCCATCGCGCCTCGAGCTGCATTTTTGGGAGGCCCTCATGGAGAAAATCCATAGAGAGGAGACCAACAGTTTGACCCTGATAGAGAATATGAAAGCGACCGGTGTCGACGAATCTCCCGAGGACCGTGGATTCCACGTCCATCAGTCGAGAGAGCTCGAAAAACTCATCGATTTTTTCCGATGAGACAGCCAAGGTCATCCGCTCTTGTGCCTCGGAAAGCAGGATCTCCCACGGATCAAGCCCTGAGTACTTCAACGGGGCTTTATCCAGATGGAGTTCGCACCCGATATGACGTCCGGTCTCTCCCACCGAACTCGAAAGCCCCCCTGCTCCGTTGTCGGTGATGGCCTTATAGAGGCCCCGATCTCTCGCGATGAGAAGGAAATCGGTCATCTTTTTCTGTGTGATGGGATCTCCAATCTGGACGGCCGCTGTGGGAGATTGCTCGTGGAGTTCCTCCGAGGAGAAAGTGGCTCCATGGATCCCATCTTTTCCAATTCGTCCTCCAACCATGACAATAAGATCTCCTGGATCGACCCGCTTGATGTGGCTCTCCTCTCCCAGGATCCTCCGGGGAATAATGCCACCCGTGCCGCAGAAGACGAGTGGCTTTCCCGCAAATCGATCATCAAAGACGATGCTGCCGTTGACTGTCGGAATCCCGCTTTTGTTCCCTCCATGCTCAACGCCCTCCCGTACACCTTCGAAAACTCTCCGAGGGTGGAAGAGTCTGGGGGGGAGGGACCCCTGATAGTCTGGCGGTGCGAAACAGAACACATCGGTATTGAAGATGAGCCTCGCCCCCTTCCCAGTTCCGAAGGGGTCCCGATTGACCCCAACGATTCCGGTAAGGGCACCACCGTAAGGATCCAGAGCCGATGGGGTGTTGTGGGTTTCCACTTTGAAGACTAGGCTGTAATCCCGGTTGAATTCCACCACACCTGCGTTGTCGTGGAAGACCGAAAGGCACCAGTCTGCCGGTCCAAGACGTTCCCTGATGCTTTCCGTGGCTCCCTTGACAAAGGTTTCGAATAGGCTATCGATCGTTGTTTTCTGACCCGCGTCGTCCCAATAATCGATCAATGCATTGAATATTTTGTGCTTACAGTGTTCAGACCAGGTCTGGGCCAAAGCCTCGATTTCCACATCCGTGATCTGACCATCCAAAGCCTGAGCCGCTCGCTCTTTCCCCACCCGAGGGTCTCTCAGATACGCCTGAATCGCCTTCATCTCGGTGAGACTGAGTGCGAGAAGTCTCTGCCGGCTGATTTCCATAAGTGTATCATCGCCCACCTCGAGACTGATTCGCTCGACTGCGTGTCGATCCGCCCCCTCGACCTTCGGAACAACCGGATGGAAGCGGTCGCCCCTCTCCCACATCTCACGATCCAAAATATCAAACCTCTGAATGAGGGTGTTGCCGAGAAGTGCCGTTGCAATGCTTTCGACCTGCGCCCGCGAAATCTTCCCCGAGATGACGTACTGGGTAGAGGTATAAACCTTTTCATTCTCGCCAAAGGACCTTCCCAATCGAAGCATTGCGGCCTCTGTAGCTGTCTTTCCTACATTGTCAGTCACCCCGGGTTTGAACCCCACCTCGACCAGCCAGTCAAAGTCCAATGCCAGGGGAGCATCAATCTTGTATAGCTGGCTGACCGGGTCGAGATAGACATCAGAGGCCAGGGCTTCCAGTTCCTCTCTGGAGAGGCCGGAGTCGACGGTGTAAACATCTATCGTTCGCACGCGTTCGACAGGAAAGCGGAGATCCCGGCCGATCCTCTGCCGAATCCGTTCACCACGCGCGTCCACAAGATCTGGCTTCAACGCAATTTCAATCCGATGGGCCATGGAGGTCTCGATTGATCCGAAGTTTCACGAGGTCCCTTGAAAGGGCTACCCTTCCCTGTATAGAGGCTTTCTGCAGGGTGTCAGTTGTCGGTTGTCAGTTGTCATGAAGGAGTTTTTCGACCACGGATGAAATCCCCTCGCCCTGACCCTGAATAGGTGGATGAATATCCGTGAGCAATGAATCATGTCCAAAGGACCCCCAACAACGACCCTGAGCTCCAGCTCCCGTTTTCCCGTTTCTCCGTGATCTCTCACATCCTACATTCAAGTCTTCGGGACCCTATGATAAGCAAAAAGAAACACATGATCAGTGAAGATTAGGGAGCTCACTGGGACTATTGAGGCAGGATCTTACCCGGATTCAATATGCCGTTGGGATCCAGAAGGTCCTTGATCTTTTTCATCAGTTTGACTCCCTCCCCATGTTCCTGGACCATAAATCGTCTTTTCCCGATACCAACACCGTGCTCCCCAGTCGCCGTGCCACCCAGGGAGATGGCATAGGAAACGATCTCTTCATTCGCCCGATTCAGCCTTTCAGAAAACTCTTGGTCCTCCATGCGACCGACAATGTTGAGGTGAATATTTCCGTCCCCGGCATGGCCCAGGGCATAGGCTTTCAAATGATAGGAGGCCGCAATCCTTCTGGCCTCTTCGACCATGCTCGAATACTTTGACAGGGGTACCGCTGTATCCACAATCAAAATATCGAATCCCGGATTAGACCGCCGCACCGATTCGTATGCCTCGTGCCGGACCTCCCAGAGGCGATTCCGCTCTTCACGGCCCACGCCCGATTCAAAACCCATAGCCCCATGGTCTTCACAGATTTCCTTTGCCAGCCTGAGGTCTTCCTCCAAGCAGACATCACTGGATCCTGTGAATTCAAGAAAAAGGGTCGGCTTTTCTGCCAACCTCACCTTACCGTCTCGGTTAATGGCTCCAACGGTCGCAGCATCCAGCAGTTCCAGCGCCGCTGGTGTAAGTCCTGAACCCATGATTTCATAGACGGCATCAGTCGCATTCTTGACCGAACCAAAAGTCACGACAGCGGCGCTGAATTTTTCGGGGATCCCGGAAAGCCTCAAGGTGATTTCTGTCATGATTCCAAGGGTTCCTTCAGATCCGACTAACAGTCGAACAATGTCATAGCCTGATGAGGTTTTGTGGGAAAGAGAACCGGCGCGAAAAATCTCGCCTGTCGGAAGAACCACCATCAATCTCAGGACGTTGTCCCGGGTTGAACCATATTTGACTGTCCTTACGCCGCTCGCATTGTTGGCCACCATGCCTCCAATGGTGGCATTTGCTCCAGGATCTGGGGCGAAAAACAGACCCTGACGGGCCAGAACCCGATTCATGTCTTTGTATTTCACCCCCGGCTGGACATCGACTTGAAAGTCATCGGCCCTCACGGCCAGGATTTGGTCCATCCGGTCGAAATCGAGGAGAATGCCCCCCTCGACGGGAAGCGGGTTTCCCTCGAGACTCGTTCCCGACCCCCAGGGCGTGACCGGAATCATCCGCTCATTGGCCAGTTTCAGGATGGCAACGACCTCTTCGGTTGAGTGGGGCCACACGACGACATCGGGTCGGTACCCCTTATGATAGGACTCATCTCGGGAATGGAGGTCGAGCACCGATTGCCCCGTCGAGACCCAATTCGGTCCCACAAGAGATTTCAACAACTCCAAGACTTCTTTGGTGACACGATTGAAACGCATTCATGTCCTCTTGTATGACAATTTCCTTATAGAGTTATAAACTTAGCGCAGCCAATTTTGGTGAAGCGCCTTCGAATTAAATGATTCTTGGGGCCTTTCCACTGGACCACACACTAGGCATTTTTCAGGGGTGGAAAAAGTTTTGTTCCTATCATCCATCTGAGAAGGAATATCCCTTCTCGTTCACATGATACATTCTTTTTGACAACAAACTAGGGAATCAGTCCACTGGAGGGCAAAAAATTTATCTTTCCTCTTGTGCCATACGGTTATACAACTGGTAAACACTTTCTAGTTGTTGGTCTGTGACATCAAAAACGGTTTGCTTTGATGACAGGACCTCTTCCCTAAAGAAATCCGGTACTTTATCCACGCGCCTCAATCCCGCTTTTTCGTTGAACGAATATTCTCGAACCAAGGTCTCCACCCCTATCTGAATCATATCCGCTTTGGAAAAAACTTTTCCATATTTTGCAGTCAGGAAATCTGCGAAGATGTCCAGTGTCTCCAAGGTTGAACCGACGAAAAAACACACACCCGCCGCATCAATGGATGCCAACATAATCTGAAGCTCCCGAGAGATCACTTCTTGACCTTTCGGGTCCGCCGGTCCTACAACATAGGATGGATCAAATCCCGGTCGTCCAGGCAGACAACTGCCCGCAGTATGGTCTGCTCCCATAGGGGACGTGCAGAAGGTTACTCCCATTCCCTTTAAGGCTCTCGGGTCAAATGCTGGCATTCCTTGACCCTTAACGGTTGGCACCCTGGTCTGACCAAAAACCCTTCCCACGGCCGCCGCTCCACTGCCCACCACTCGTCCCAGAACTGTACCCTGCCCGATCTCTTGAACGACTTTGATAGCCCCCCCGCCGTCACCAAACGCCAAATATCCCGATTCCATCAATACNNTCCCGATTCCATCAATACACCTAACGCTCCCCCTGTTTCGATCGTATCAAGCCCAATGTCATCGCACAGCCTGTCCAACTGTGCGATGATATCCAGGTCGTTAACTCCCAGATTTGACCCCAGCATGACAATCGTTTCGTACTCCAAACTGGTTGTGAGGAACTTTCGTCGCTTATCCATGTAAACGTTGGAACAGGCGATGGTACACCCGGGCATACATGCATGAGTCGGTTTACCCTCCCTTTCAATAATCAATTCATGAAGAGTTTCTCCGCTAATCTCATTCGCATGATTAAAACGTCCATCTCTAAAATTCCTCGTTGGGAGCCCACCCGCCTCATTGATAATGTTGATTGATACGGCGGTCCCATATTTGGAGAGGGCTGTCTTCGTCTCGGCCATTTTCTTCCCAAACTCCCTCGAGAGCTTTACAATCCTTTCCCTGTCCGAAAAAGATGGGGTAACCGTCTCGGTGGTGTCAAATACGATGGCCTTAATCCCTTTAGAGCCCATCACCGCACCACATCCCCCCCGTGCCGCATGATGTCCTGGCCTTCCGCTTGTGTCCATCGCGGCGATGCTCGCGGCACCCAATTTCATTTCCCCTGCCACGCCGATAGAAAGAATTCCACTTCTTTCCCCGAACCTCTCCCTCAGGTGTTGCACAACCTCGTAGTTCTTCATTCCCCACAACTTATCGGCTTTCTCAATTGTGAGTCCGCCTTTGGTGACTCTCAAAATATGTGCTTCTCTGGAAGTTGGCCTTCCTTCGATAATAATGGCCTTCGTACCAGCTGCGGCCATTCTCTGGCCAGCCGAACCACCAACATTGCTTTCCTTGATTCCCCCTGTTAAGAGGCTCTTGCACCCTATCGAAAGACGACCGTTGCAGCTGAACGGAATGCCGGCCATATATCCAGTTGCGATTACGAGCTTATTCCTTTCCCCGAGAGGATGGCAAAGGGGATCCACCTCATCTGCCACAATCTTTGATGTTAAGGCTCGTCCACCTAGAAGCGTATCCTTCCCACTCTCCCAATTCTGCTCAATGACTTTCTCCTTACGCATATTTACACGATAGATCTTCTCCCTCATTCTCGCCTCCCTCATGAGGCCATCGGTTTGGTTTCCTTCCTTCAAAGCAGACAAGTAGGCCTCAATTTCTTCATAAGTCAAAAATCATAATACTGGGTCACCATCTAAGTGAATTACGGGGTGACATTGATCTCAACTCGTCATCTGGGGCACGATCGCTTACTCTCCTAAACCGCCTCTATCCTGTGCGATACCATTCAAAAAGCCTTCGAGACGCATGATGTCCACGACGGACTTAGCTGAGTGAGTAATTTCTGTAACAGTCATAGCCATGTTTCGGAGCCTTAGGGTTTCCGTCCCGAATATCTAATTTCGTTCCCTTCATTTCTGGCATATCCCCAAAAAGATTCGAAGCATTTGGGATTTCAACTGGTCGCTAACTTTATTCCGGACCTTCCCAGGTCCCCCAAAACCTCTTCCAGAGCTGCCTTTGCTGGATCCGGTTCATCCCCCGTGTCTATATCGCTACGACCCAGTCTGAAGTTTGCGGCCGAATTGTTTTTTCCCGCGGATGCCCAGAGGAGTGCGGCTTACGTCGGCAAGATGAAACGATGATAGTCTGGTCTGTTTAAGACACGGAATTCACTATGATAGCGAGACCGCGAAGCAGCCGGTACCGAGAACACGACCTGACTCGTTGAATTGAATGAATAGCACAATGGACACTGTTGATTCTCGATCCTCCTACTTTCGCAGAGACTTCCAGTCTTAATGGCATCAAGGTTTCGCTCTCAATTCTACAAAGGGCCGATAAGCTTCTGGGACTGATTGCCCCTTCCAATCCTTCATCATCTCCCGGTATTCATATAGTTTTGAAATGTCGATGGTTGCTATAGCTATTCCATCGCTAAATTCACCTGCATTGGCTAAAATCTCCCCCATCGGACTTATGATTCTACTGCCACCTAAAAAATACATATCTCCAGAAGGAGTATTNNACGGGATTAGGAGCCACAATATAGATCATATTGCTCCATGCGGCAGCACAAAGCAGATACCGATGAGCGTCAACCCACTCACCAGAGCAAATATGGGGAGCAACTAATACTTCGCATCCCTTCTGAGTTGCTACCCATGGAGCAATAGGAACATCCAGGTCTACCGCTGCCAGAAGACCTATACTCCCGATGCCATCTGTCTTATAAACTGGGATCTCCTTGCCTCGTTCAAACTGAGCTTCCTCCCATATTCCGGGAACAGGGAAAATATGAACCTTTCGATACTTAGCCAAAACCTCTCCCGAAGGACCTATGAAAGGAAGAGTTGAATAGAACTTGTCCCCTTCCTTCTCTACCAAAGTCCCAGCAGCTACGTACATCTCATAGCGCACAGCTATCTCCCCAAGGCGTTGAGTCGTAGGTCCTGGTATGGGTTCAGCATCTTTCTTTCTCCCATAGGCAGTCAAAAAATACTCCTGGAGCACGGCCAGTTTTGCCCCTTCCTCCCCAGCCTCGCTCAAAAGAGCTTCTGCCTTGGCCAGGTTCTTCCCCTTATCTTCGGGATCCCACTCGAATTGGATAGCCGCCACCTTATATCTTGGTCTCTCCATATCCTCCACCCCTCCTGAGATTATCCGGATATAAACTGGTAGTTCTTGATACCCTTTTTGTCCAAATCAATGATGACACCTCTCAAAATCCCCTCCGAGTACTCACTGCCGGGATTCAAACATAATGTTCTCCCAATCCTAAAAGCACCCCTTGACTCATGAATGTGTCCGTGTAACCCCAAAAGGGGCTGATATCTCTCTATACAAACCCTAACGGCCTCACTGCCCACTGGAACCTCATGAAATTGGCCTCCCAGACCCACTGGCCTCAAACTCTCATCGATTTCAATGGCCGTGTCTATCCCAGTATCGTTAGGAGGACAATGCAGATTAAAGATACACTTCTCCATGTTCTGGATCCGCGAGGCTACCTCTTCGATCTTCCCCCTCATCTCTTCTTCAGAGACATCTCTGGGACACCTCCAGGGAGTAAGATTAGACAAACTCGAGCTTATCATCTCATGGTGCTCATCAATCTGAACTACCTGGTCCTCCGGATCGACAACATAGTCAGAACTCCTCAGTATTGCATTAATGTCCCAAGGATCATCATTGCCTCCGGTCATATAGCATCTAATTCCAGTAGGCCTAAGACGTTCCTCAGCTAACTCTATCCACTGCTTTAGCCTATCTCGCATCAAACTAGCAAAAAGCTCATTCTTTTGTTCTGGAGAAGAACTGAGCTTCTCCTTCTCCTCGGCAGTAAGGACATAGAAATAGTAACCTGAATTTACAATCCGTTTTTTCAACTCTTCCAGCTCTTCTGGTGTTCTCAAAGTACTTGATTTCTCGAAGAAATCACATTGAAATCTATCCTCAGACACTCTAATGATAGGAACGATCATTTTCCCCGTGAGATCACCACCCAGAATAAGAACATCCGCCTTATAGAACTTCCCAGCATTGACAAATTTTCTAAAACATCTCTCCGACCCGTGAACGTCCGTGGCAAAAAAAACTCTCGTGGCCATTAACTCTTCCCCTCAAGATTTCACAATATCCTCTACATCGGCGTACCATTTCATTCGAGTGCCAATCATAGCCCTTAGCTTCCACCCCAGCGACTTCTCTTGCTGCTCAATCGCACCAATAAGTTTTTCAATACGACTTTCCACCTTCGACAATTCCATACCCAAAAGATCCTTACGGTCTCTAACTTTCTCACTAAGTTTCTTCAAATTTGATTTCGCCGTATAATAAAAACCCCAATCACCCGAAAGAAGTTGAGCAATATATTTTGAATTAATTGTCTCCTCGTCATTTCCCGACACATCGTGTTCTATGAAAAGCACGATCAGATCTTTGAAATCCTTCTCGGTGATTTTAACTATCTGTAGCTTCTCCAGTACTAAGTCAGCGAGACTTATCGTCGGGTAATCAACGGTTAGGCGATTCTTGAACTCTATGCAATGACACATTTCCAACCGGTCGAAAAAGACATCTGCCACCCGATTACCGCTACTACTAACAAATTTCTTTCGATCCATGAATCGTCCGTAGTTTAGCGAATAACCCAACTCCTCAAACATAGAGACGACCTGTCCTGAATAAGACCTTAAAGAAGCAAAATCCAGATCCGAAATATCCCGACGTAGTTGATCAAGTAGGTTGGTGGAGGCGGGGCAATGAATTCTATATGCCACCGCCCCCATTACCCTTAGGAGAATACCTCTCTCCTCAGCGGTCTTAACAAATCTCCTTGCTTCCTCCTCCCACCGCATTTAGCTATTCTCCAATCTTACACGTCGATGACTACTCCGGCGGTATTTCCTTGAAAGCCAGGCCCACATCGATGCCCTTTTTCCTGTTATATAGCTTCATACCGTAGAAGAGAAGAATCCCTGCCAAAATTACCAACAGAAACACTCCAGTTACCGGTAAGGTCCAAACGAACCGATAGGCCGGATCCACCAGGTATATGAAGGATCTCAATGCGCTAATCACGGCGAAAATGAACCCAGAAATGCTCACGATTGGAACTCTACCGATTCGTTGATTCATCGGTGACGCCTCGAAGATTTCCTTCTTCCAGTACGGAAAAACCATCGCAGCAACCCCTAGCAGTATGAAAGAAATATTCTCCAAGGAGTAAGCTGGGATCATTTTAAAAAACGCTGCCCGATAGACATAGATCAACAGACTTATCTCTCCCCCGATCATGGCCACAATGATCCCTTTGATAGGAACTTTGTATCTGGGATTAACATCTCCCAAAAACTGAGGCGCAACCCTATCTAAAGACCAGGCCATCAGACATCTGGATATGACTGTATAGACGGTAGGGATATACATAACAGCCCAGATGCTCATGGCCACCCCGATAAAACACAGGGCAGCTATGTTATCGGTAACGAGACTAGCGAAAGTGCTATAATACGGAGGTACGCTCCAAGGAAGAGCATATCCTTCAGATCCTAAAGTAAACAGGTAGTTAAGGGATTGGAAAAGCTCAAGCCCGACAGTCTTTGTAAGCGCCCACATTACCAGGATCAGAGAAACGGCGGCCGCCAACATTCCTCCAACTATCGCCAATATCTGGCTTCGTTCAACCTTTTTCATTTCCCCGGCTATATAGGAGGAATTAAAGAATCCCCACACAAGGTTACCCAGGGCCGCAGTCAGTATTATCTTTGCTGTAGGTAAGTTTCTAAAGGGTAGTCCGATCTGAGCTCCCTCCGCCTTGGCTTTCCCAATGGCTACACTGGCATAGTCTTGAACAGCACCAAAGTGTTCGCTGAATTCACTGAATCGTCTTAGGAAGAACGAACGGTCTGCAGTCATTAATAGAATAAGCGTCAAAATGAATCCAGCAATGCCAATAATGCCCATGACCAATTGAAATCGCATGTAACGTCTCATCCCCAGCATGGGGAGGATGGAAAACCCAATTATGAAAACTGAGCCAACTACAAAGGAATTGATGGGCGTTGCCAAAGATTCTGCCAGACCCATTAGAAATGGTATATTTGCAGAGGCGCCAACTGTTGCTAGGGTCACCGGAAAACTCCACGTACCTACCATGCCAGCCCACATTCCGAGCCAAAAGAAGAAAGCCATTACGTGTAGCCAGTTGCCCACGAACCCAATAGCCGGACTTAGAATACGGCTAACATAAACGTAGTCCCCTCCAGAACGAGGCATAGCCGTGGAAAGTGCAACGTAGCTATAACATCCACTAACCAAGACCAGGAAAGCAGCAATGGATATCGCCCAGATGAAGTGGCCCTGAGGAAACACAAAAACTGCATCTGCGATTACGAACCATGCGGCGCACCCAAGAGAATAGTTAAACATGTTAAAAAGTAGAGCTCCCGAAGGTGTCACATGTCTAATCAAACCACTAGCTGTCCTTGTAAAGACATCCTTTTGAGCCATTTTCTTGTACCTCCTCCCTCAAGGTTCTCCCGACATTAAATTGAAGTCTCCCCATAACTTAAAGAATCAAATCAGGAGTTTTTGATGATCACCTCCTTTCATGTTCTGCACTCTTCCGTATCACCCTCTGAAACCCCACTAGGAGGGTGAATCACACGAAGCCAGCCTACCCCCATCAATTACGAAATCAGACCCGGTGACAAAAGAGGATTCGTCCGAGGCCAGATAGAGAACTAGTGAGGCGATCTCCTCGGGCATTGCAAGTCTGTGCATAGGTGTTTTTCGGGCATGCTCCTCGAGGATTACTTCGGCCGGCTTTCCTTTCTGGCGGGAGTAAAAATCCATTTCCCACTCAAGCATGTCTGTCCTGACGGACCCAGGGCTGATACAATTGACTCTGATGTTCTTTTGGACACACTCCAGTGCCATGGTCTTTGTTAGAAGAACTACCGCGGCCTTTGCTGCGCAATAGGCTGCATAGTTTTGGGCACCCGATATACCGAAAATTGAGGATGTGTTTATGATCGATCCCCCACCCTGTTCTTCCATAAGAGGAATAGCAAACTTCNNGAATAGCAAACTTCGATACAAGAAACACACTCTTTAGATTGACAGCCATCATTCTATCCCATTCATCTTCCGTCATTTCCACGATTTTTCTAATCAGAACAATTCCGGCATTATTAAATAACACATCCAATTTTCCGTATTCCTTTATTGTCAATCTTGCAATTCTTTCTGCATCTTCAGCCCTAGATGCATCCGCCCTGACGAAAATGGCAGAGCCGTCACCCTTATTTATTTGATTTGCGGCTGCCTCCCCTTTTTCAGGATTTCTTCCAACAATGACAACTTTCGATCCTTCACGTGAAAAAATTCTGGCCGTCGCTAATCCTATGCCGGATGTACCTCCGACAATGAGCGAGACCTTGTCTCTTAGTCTCATGAA
>JABAOH010008614.1_pt1 | contig 15092 bp, 14 predicted proteins | sample 7062181 | NCBI WGS metagenome assembly JABAOH01 (sample SAMN14538630, study PRJNA623070) | marine sediment metagenome | biome: marine biome [ENVO:00000428]; feature: marine pelagic biome [ENVO:01000023]; material: deep marine sediment [ENVO:00002113]; isolation source: pool of 5 deep marine...
TAAACGGAGATGATTTTTTCCCGATGGCCAGCGCCCTCAAGGTCCCAGTGCTCATCACCCTATACAGACAGGTGGATGAAGGGAAGATCAGTCTAGACGAGAGGCTGGTGATGACAGAGGATGCAAAGGTTCCAGGTAGCGGCATCCTGCAGCATCTCACTCCGGGGTTGGAGACGGTCGTCAGGGACTACGTGACGCTCATGATGATGATAAGTGACAACACGGCGACCGTCATGGTGGTTGACCTCGTGGGGAGGGAGAACATCAACGAGGCTATGCGGAGACTGGGACTGAAGACAAATGTCATGGTGAGCCGAGAAAGATTCCACGGGAAGGTTCGACAGAGAGGGCAGAACCGAGAATCCCAATTGGTAAACATGATGACTCCTCGGGGCATGATGGCTCTACTGGAGAAGCTCTACCGAGGTGAGGCGGCCTCTCGAAGCTCTTGCGACGCTATCATAGATCTGATGAAGCGGTGCCAGACGGGGGAGAACAGGCTCAGGAAGTACCTGCCCGGGGACGAGGTCGAGGTGGCAGAAAAGACAGGTACTATGGCGATTCGTAAGAAGGGTGCTGTAGCGGGTCCCAAGCCGGGCATCGTATATGCCGCAGTGATTGATGTGGGCATAGTATTCCCGAGGGAAAAGGATCCCTACATCATCTGCGGCTTCAGTAAGGATCTCTCGGAGAACGACGACGGAGAGGAGGCCATAGCAACGGTCTCGAAGCTCGTATACGAACACTTCACATCGGAAACCTGACCCCTCTCTTTCTTATTTACATCCAAAATAGAACCGGAAGCAGGCCCAGCCCTCCCTCGAAGGAGCCTTTGATCCTTCGGATGGAGGCGAGTATTGATAAAAAAATGTATTTTAGCAGCATCCACATGTGCACCCTCTGTCTGAACTTATAAACGCACGCCCGGCCGCAAAACTTTAAAAAAAGCCCGCGCACGAGGAGTAGAATTAAATGTTATAAAAATCCTCCCAAATTCAGAGCGAGGGATCATAGATGATAAAAAAGGTGAACTTAGTAGAAAAATTTGGCCTCTTCAATAATTATTGGGAACCAAAAATAGTGGGAGAGGTCAATGATTCTTATGTCAAACTGGTAAAGTTCAATGACGAGTTCATGTGGCATCGCCATGAGGGCGAGGACGAGCTCTTCTTTGTGGTGAAAGGAATTGTAATCATAAAACTCAGAAACCAAGACATAGAACTCGAAGAGAACGAGTTCGTGATCGTCCCGAAGGCAGTCGAGCATAAACCTATAGCGAGAGGAGTTGCTCACGTCATGCTTTTTGAGCCAAAAACTACGCTAAACACGGGGGACAAGGAAACCGACATAACTCAAAGAACCTTGGAGAGAATATGAGCAAGGATCATATAATCCACAGTAAAGGCCATCATCTTTATAAATTGGAAATATTACGCACGCATCTTCGGTAGTTGCTGGCTAACAATTGGTCACCGTACTGATTGGTTGTAATTTCGTAGTGTCTCGTTCATGATTCATAATCCGATAAGGTAGTTGATTGAGCGTTTTGTTGTTTAATAAGCATACTTGTATAGCTCCTCACTTCGCAGCTGAGGAACTACAGCAAGTAGAACCCCGAACACACGTAAAACCCTAGAAATTTAACGACTTCCTCTTAGGAAATGTATCAAGTCCCGGTAAAATACTGAAAAATCAGGTTTATTTGAAAATCCTTATTCCTAGTAGCAAGGAATAAAAATCCAACAATGGTAGTATGAGATAGATTTGAACTACCATTCAAAAAATCGCTTATTTTTAGTAACAAAGATTAAAGTGAAGAAAGATTAGTTATTACAAGTAAATTTTAACAAGGATTGATAGCGGCAAGTAGTGATGGAGGTCTTTTTAATTGTACCACCATTTTTTTGTGGTCAAATTTTATCCCCCCACACAAGAATTTCATAAATTATAAATCAAAGTTAAACAATCGCACGTGCAATGATTCTACTTACACCAAGAAATTACAATGAGCTAGTACCACTAATTGCTCCTCTGGATCATCACCTAATCCTGCAATCCGTTATTCAAGGAAAAACATCTGCACAAGTTTACGTAAATCATACTCAAAAGCCTACAGCAGCCTTCCTGTGGAAAAAAGGGAAGGCCTGGCTCCTAGGTTCGCCCATGGATCCATTCAATGACGAGCTTTTGGAAGTGTTGGATAACAGCTATTTCCAAGTTATGCGAGAACAAGAGGTGGACTATTTCAGACTGCATTACGATGAAAGGTGGGGCACCGTTCTAGACAGGGTGTTCCTTGGTTTGAAACGTGAAGAATATATCCGTAGTTATTATCACCTGGACGCGCGCAGGAAAAATTGGGATGCGAATCCACCTACAGGTATCAGGTTCGTGAAGATCGATGAAGACCTCCTCGCATCGAATTACAAGAATCTGGATCGGGTCAAGGATGAAATGGTCTCTGAGCGGGATTCCATTGCAGAATTTCTAGAGAAAAGCTTCGGTTATGTGGCATTGGATGGTGACGAGTTGGTCTCATGGTGCATGTCTGAGTACAACACTGGTAATCGCTGTGAGTTGGGAATTGAGACGATTGAGAGGTGCCAGAGAAGGGGCATAGCCACTCATGTGGCTAGAGCAGTTATAGGTTACGCTGTCACGCAGGGCGTCTACAACATAGGCTGGCATTGCTGGAAGCGCAATGAGCCTTCCGTCAGGACCGCCTTAAAGATAGGTTTCAAACACGGATTTGACTATCCAATATGCAGAGTAGAGATTGACAGCAGATAGATACGATGCCCCGCTTATTTGAGGTCGTTGCGAGCGCAGGTATGTGTGGTTAAATTTTATCCCCAAACCCAAATCCCATGAGCGCGTCTAGTGTTCCATTTCATACTTGATTAGAATGGACAACTTGGATCTGATGCCAACCAGTCTCCCGACGTCCCGAAAGCTGTAAGGCGGCAGCCTCCGCAAATTACCTTGTCTACACACTGTCCACAATTACCGTTAACTTCGCTTCTGTTTCTCAGTACTGAAAAAACGGGGTGGTTCAACCAAATATCTTCGAGGCTGTTTTCCAGAAGGCTGCCTAGCTTGAATTCCATGGCAGGGGCGCATGGTAGAACCTCCCCATCTGGAGCGAGTCCGCAATAGAGCAATCCGGTTGCGCAGCCTGAGAAAAACTCTCTCAATGAATTGATCACACTGGGTATGTTTTCACCAAATGTTTCTTGATGAGTCCTCTCATGTCCTGTAAGTATCTCGCTTACAGGGAAAAAATGGCCTCTTGACTCGTCGTGGCACATTTTAGCAAAATAGGTCATCCCTCTGGCCAGTGCGGGTATCTCGTCGTATCCGTCTGTAAATCCTTTGAACTTGTCATAGAGAAACTTTAAGATTCTAATTTTCTCCTCTGGGCTGACATCATATTTTAGAAAACCTTTACCCCTGCCATAGGGCAGAATCCTTGAAACATAGTATTTGGATACTCCTAGTTCCTTGACGAACTCGTATATCTGTGGGATGTCATCTGTGAGATAGTTGGTTAGAGTGGTGTTGACAATTACCTCATCGAAAAAGCCGTATTTGACGGAATTCTTTATACCTTCCACGGTACTATAGAAACTTCCTTTAACCCCTCGGATTCTCTCATGAGTTTCTGGAGACGATCCATCCAAGCTGATGTTGACGCTTGATATCCCAACTTCGTTAAGCTTCAAAACATTGTCCTTGGAGAGTAACAAGCCGTTTGAGGCTAGAGTGATGTGTAATTCATTTTCCTTTGCATATCTGGCGACGTCGAAGAAGTCTTCACGGACAAGGGGCTCGCCACCCGTGAAATTTAGTTCCGCTACATCGGCCTCAACTAACCTGTCCACTATTTTGTAGCATTCATTCGTCGAAAGTTCAGGTTCGTCATTTGAGTTTCCAGAGGATGCATAGCAATGGCTGCATCTCATATTGCATCGATTGGTGAAGTTCCAGACCACCGCAATTGGTTTCCCAGAGATAAAGGGTTTTGATATACCAAATTTTGCGACCCCTCTCACAATGTTTTTGAGAGTCTTTTTATAACGGGGGTTTTCGAAAAAGGGTTTAATATTTTCCAATTCTGTTTTTGAGGAGATTGAATCAATCAAAAAATCAAATATCATAGCGTGCAGTTTGCAGTCCAGACATAACTTGAGACTTGGATCTCCACTTCTATTCAATATTTGATCTAATCGATTCGCATCACAATGTCCGCAGTGTGCTGTGATGTGTCTAGCGAAGGTCTTGGCTAGGAATTCTATCAATTTAGAGAGTTTTAGCGCGCGTGATTTATAAATTGCATTATTAACTCAAGTTTTCGCGCATAAATAGTTATATTTAAATAAAATTATCTGATTCGCGCGCCCGTTTAACGCCTAAAAAATAATAATTATTTTACCCCATCTCAGCTGACCGATAGGGTAAAAAAAGTTCGAGTTCTTACCCTATCTGAACCTACATATATGACATCATAAGCGCGATCCACCATATCTTCTAGCGCAAGTCTCATCCTCCTGCTCTTTCCCCTGCCGTACGCAGTACTCTTTATCCTCCAGCTCATCCTTCAAGCGTCCCAGCCTTCAGAGCCTCAGCATCAGAGCACGTTAATTTTTTTTCTTTTTTTTGGTTAAATTTTATTCCCCAAACCCCCTCCTTCCCTCTCTTACTCACACACGCATCATACGCGTGCAATAATATCTATTCATCGAGCATATGTATTAAGGAAAAAAATCTATACGATATTCAGGATACTCCTTTCCTCTATTTGTACGGCACGAATCTACTATAGAAGGACAAAACGCGGGCCAACACCTCCTCCAACGTGGGCTCCTTCTCCTCCTCCAGGGAGACCACCTTCTGGATGGATCTGAGGTCCTCTGCGTTCTGCCTTCTGAGCGCGAGCTCTCTCCGAAGGGACTCCGTGATAAGTTCCCTGAGTTCTTCAGGAACTTCAATCTCCTCTATCAGCATCTCATTCGCATGCGCGCACTCCTGTACTGTGAATGCGTCTCTCATCAAACCACTCCTTTTCCTACCTGTTAATGAGAATGATAAAACCAAAATATGGCGTTTATACCGTCTTATGACGTTAATTAAAAACCGTCATACGACGGTACAATAGATATTTATCGCGAATTGTAATACCCCTAACACGTCTGAGACCGTATTCTGAAATGTTTATTATGACTCTACTGTGCGTGCAAGTCTTCATAGCGGGCATGTGTCAGTTGCTAACGGTCATTTTCAACCTTCTTCTCTGTTCTGAAGTGCTGTGTTTGAAGAGTTGAACATATGGGATCAAAGCATCGATCAATTTGTTCTCAGCCTTCTTCAGGTGCTCCTGAAACGTCGTTCTGGGCACTCGGAGTTTACTGGCTATCGTCTTCACATCCGCTCTTCTGGGGAGGTAGTAATATCCATGCCTGTGAGCGGATAAGAGGGCCTCAACCTGTTTCTGCGTCAAGTCCGATAACAGGGTGTCGGCGTTAAGAGAAAGCGAGCCGCCTATAAACCCGTTGAAGGGGGCCTTCCGGAGTATCTCGAAGATGAACCCGTTCTCCGTCAGCCTCTGCATCAGCTCCTCGAAATCCTCGTGCTTGAAGAAGAGTATTCGATGGTACTCCCAGCCTCTCTCCGTAATTATGGGGAAGACATGAAAGATGTCCAGGGAGCCGATATGCTTCCCGATGGTGTTGTCCTCGGAGCATGTACAACTCTTGACGATGAGGTGGATCTTCAGCTGGTCTGATGACTCCTCAATTATCCCGCTGGGCTTGCGCTTTAAGAGCTCGTCCATCACGAGCTTGTACTCGACTGGATCGTCCACGACAAATTCGATTATGTCGTTCTCATAGTTGCACCAGAAGAACTTTTTGAGCGAAAGAAACCTCCGCGAGATGCTGCTATAGAAATTGTCTTGGGCTGTCTTTAAGATGACCTCGAACATCTGATTTCAGACCCCTTTTCGACATATAATGATTATGTCGTCATATGACTGTACTTGGTGACCGTCGTATGACGGTATAAAACTCATCCTCCTTTTCCGACACAGTCATTCTCAGTGAAGAATGGAGGTGGATTGATGAGAAACACATTTGCGGTGCAGGAGACGTTGTACGAGGGCTCCGAGTACCCCGAAGAACGAACTTGCGAGATCATCAAAAAAAATCGGACAAGTGATATAGGTGAACCCTACTCGCCGCGTATCATCTCTATTAAAGATGTGTCAGCCCAAGCACTCACAAGAAACGTGATCAACAATTATCTCTCACATCTACATCGCTGAGTGACGCATATTCACGCGCGCGATAAGTTTAGTCTCTTTGATACAACCTGCTCGATGTTTACTCCTCTCGAAGCCAACTTGTCGAGTAATTTTTCGAAGGTCTCTCCTCTAATTACCTTGCATGGAGGGGTAAGCCCTACTCCAGTTATTTCGTTTCTCCCCAACATCCTCCCAACTATTGCAGCAGTGTAACAGGTAGTTTTTGCCATCGAAGTTACACTCTTATCGTCATCGTAGTAGTCCACCATGTTGAAGGTGTAGGTTGTTTCTTCGCCGTCCTTGACGCCCTGAACTACGACCCTAAGCACTGTGATGTCCTTTTCTCCTTCCTCGAGCTTTACCTTGGGGTGCACGATCTTGCTGAACACTTCAAACGGGTTAATTCCCTGCCCCATGTAGTCTACTGGTTCCCTTCTGAGGAGGCCTAGCCCGTCAAGGAAGTTGACCTTTTCGCAGTATCCCGCATACCTCACGGTCTTTTCGGCGCAGTGTTTGATATCTTTGAACTTGTCGATCTCGTACAGCGTTTCTGGGAAGCCGTCGTAGAAGCACTCTAGCTCCCTGTCTATTCCTTCGAACCTGATCGGCTCGCCTAGAGTGTAGCGTTTGACCATGCGTTCCTCGCCGTCATCGACGACTTTGACCTCCCCTGGCCACAAGGGGAGATAAGGACCTCCGAACACGATCTTATAGTCAAGAGGTGGTTTGGGGTCTTGCGGTATTCCGCCACACCAGAAATCTACGGAGTCTACTGTGTCGAGCATATCCATTCCGTATGCCGCTAGCATCTCCGTCAGACCCGGCTCTACTCCGCATCCTGGTATGATAGCCACGCCAGCCTCCTTCGCCGCCGAGTCGATCTCCTCAGCCTCCTCCTTTGTGGGCTCCGAGAGGTCCACTGCGTGGGCTTCGGCTCTTATGGCGCCCTCTATCGCCTTGATGTTTAACGGATGGAGCAGGGCAATGTATGCCACATCGCATCCTTTCATGTTTCGAGCCAGTCCCTCGACGTCCTTTACGTCTTGGACAATCGTTCTCAGGCGTGAGGGGTCCCCTAGGTCCCCGGCTACTTTGTTGAGTCGGTTCTCATCGATGTCGACTAAAAGTACTTGGTCGACATCCTTACTGGAAAGACAATCCATCGCCAATGTTGGGCCCATGAGGCCTAAACCAATTACAGCGACCTTCATACAACATCGATTCGTGTTTTCCCCGTTCTATCTAAAAAGAGTTTATAGACGGGCATGCGCTGGAACTATAATATGAAAAGAAGTCGAATCCGCAATACTCCACCTACAGTGGCGGAAAAATCTGGAAAGCCGTCTCAACCATGGATACCGCGTTCTCGCCATCGTAGACCTCAATCTCCATGTTCTTCCTGCAGTGTCTCTCTCTTATGTAATCATTCAGATACGAATGCGAGCCGTACCAGGGCATATTCTTCGCGCGCGCATATAATATTTCAATTAACGATAGGCGATAGATCCGATATAATTCCTGTATATGCTAGGGGTATTACCTAGCTATACTACACTTGTTCTGCGCGCGCTCGAACAGGCCGCGATATTGCTATTGCTGGCAATCCCGGAAAGGGGCTTGAACCCCTGAACGTCCGCCTGGAAGACTACGTTGTCTCCCCTGCGCGAGAGAAGCTTCACATCCTCGAATCCGGCGTACCTGAGCTTCTCCAAGTACAGATCGCTCTCGATCGCTCCCCCAACGCAGCTCGCCCATTTCTCCGGGTCGTTCCTGATATGTTCTGGGAGCGGCTCGTCGGTAAGTACGTCGGATACGACGAGCCTTCCTCCGGGCCTGAGCACCCTGTACGCTTCGCGGAAGACCTTGTCCTTGTCTGGGGCGAGGTTGATAGCTCCGTTGCTGATTATCACGTCGACCGATTCATCATCAACGGGGAGGTCCTCGAAAAACCCCTTCCTAAACTCAGCGTTCGTCACGCCCGAATCCCTCAGGTTCTTCCTCGCCAGCTCCAGCATCTCGTCGGTCATGTCGACGCCTATCGCCTTCCCAGTGGGTCCAACCTCTCGGGCGGCGAGGATTACGTCGATGCCCCCGCCCGAACCCAGGTCCAAAACTACCTCACCCTTCTTCAGATCAGCTATCGCCGTTGGGTTTCCGGATCCCACCGCGGCGCTGACGGCCTGAACGGGGAGCTTATCGATTTCTTCGTCGGAATACCCGCAACGAGTAACCTTTGGCTCCACCTTGCTTGATCCACAACACGACGTTTCGGACCCGCCGACGGTCCTCTGCTGTGCCTTTATTGCGTGGTCTGCATACCTTTTCCGTACGTATTCCTTAATACTCTCATTCGACACCATCTTGATCCCCTGTTCTCAAACTTCCTCTTATTGGATATCCAATAAGTAGCTCGTATTTAAATGTGTTGGATGTCCAATATTGAGCATCCGTGCGCGCGCAGTCGAGCGAACGCGGGGTTGAAAAAGATAAGTGGGAGAATTATTTGATAAATTAGGTTTCCAGGACGAAGTTTGGTGTCTGTATTGTGTATGTGCTGGAGTCTATCAAGGGCAGAAAATCTGAATTATTTTTTCTGCCACCATGTTGCAGTTACGAAGCGCGCGCATTTTGGATTTAAGTTCGTTTGACATTACCCCGTCCCTATTGTGGCCGGTGAACGGACTCTACTGAGCAATGGCCCGAATCTGGGGGCTGGGTCTTCTGACGCTTGCGCGCGCATGCGTGTTGCTAAATTCCTAGGATTGACATTTCCACGTAATTTATCTTCGATCTCTCGTCCACGCTTCTCTGGGGGTGGAGAGGCTTGGGGACGTAGCCCTCATCCTATCCGCCGTGGACCTGGACGACATAGAGAACACCGTCTGGGAGCCCTATCACAGGGAAGGAGCGGGAAGACCTCCTAGGAACCCCATCGGCATCTTCAAGGCACTGGTGGTCAAGAGGCTGAGGCAGATACCCTCAGACAGAGAGCTCTACCGCAGGCTCTGGGACGACCCAATGCTGAGGGAGATATGCGACATCGAGGACAGGGAGAGGCCCTACCACCCCTCCCAGATCTCCCGGTTCCGCAGGAACGTCGGACCCGAGAGGCTGGAAGGGATCGTGAAGGATCTGGTGGGGGAGCTGGTGGAAGGCGGCGTCATCGACGGGGAGACGGTGGCGATGGACGCCACCTTCATCGAGGCCTACAGCAGGCGGGATCTCCATGAGGACCGTCGTGGATACTCGGATCCGGACGCCAGGGTGGGAAGGGATGACCGGGGCTATGACCTCGGCTACAGGGCCCACATCGCGGCGGACGCCGACTCAGATCTCCCGGTCGCCTTCATAGTGGCCCCGGCCAACGAGAACGAGAAGAGACACGCACCCGACCTCCTCGACAAGACCGTCGAGGCGACCAAGGGGCGGGTGAGGACGGTGGTGGCGGATCCCCAGTACTCCAGCAGAAGGTTCAGGGAGAAGGCGGCCGGATGCGGCGTTGAGGCCGTCATCCCGTACCCGAGGAATCAGAGGCGGGGCGAGGAGGTCCTCCGGGTGGACAGGCGCTTCAGAGCCCACGGTCCTGAGGGTGAGGTGGGGGTCTACGGCCGTGCGCGGTCGTCGATAGAGCGGGTGAACTCGAGGCTGGATGACCTGGTCTGCCTCAACAGGCACCGCCTCAGGGGTCTCAGGAATGTCACAGTCCATACAGCCCTCTGCATCATCGCCATGCTGCTTGTGGCGGTGGCGGCGCTACGTCTGGGTGTGCCGGAGAGGGCCAGATGCATAGCCTCTTTCGGATGGAGGTGAGTTTACAAAAAGATGTAATTTAGCAACACGCATGCGCGCACCTCGGTCCCACTTTAGCTATTATTTTTTATTATTAATTTAGCGAAATAACGCGCGCGCGTATTCTCCCGCTGCCGAGTAGGAGCCTATTCCACGACGAGGACGGGCTTGGTGCTGATGCGGACCACCTCGCTGCTCACGCTGCCCATTATCAGGCGGTCCACCAGCCCGGCGCCGCGCCTCCCTATGACGATCAGGTCGAACCCCTCGTTCTCCGCGAGTTCTGTGATCCTCTTCGCAGGCCTCCCCTCCTCCATTCTCGCATCCGCCTTCAGCTCGGGGTGGTCCGTTTTAATCTTCAATATGGCGGAGTTGAGGCTCTCAAGGACCTTTCTCCTGAGCTCCTCGTGGCTCTCCATCGCCCAGAGCCCGTACTCGGCGGAGAAGGGCAGCCTCATCTCGCTGACCACTGATACGACGGCGATCTCGGAGCCCAGCAGGAGGGCTAGCTCTACGGCCTGCTCCAACGCCTTGAGGGAGGGTTCGGAGCCGTCTATCGCTACGAGAATCCTATCGTACAAATACCATCTATCAGTGAGATGTAGGAATGAATAAAAAGGCTGCGTGGGACACAGCTAAGGGACAGCGGAATTCGTTCCGCTCTAGATTCCTAGTGATCATGGAGGCGAGCTCGTGGCGGTTTGGCTAGCGGCGCTGGGTATCGTGGGGGGCCTCGTGATCCTCTTCTTCTCCAGCGAGACGGCGGTGGACAACCTCATCAAGATGGCGTCCCTGCTGGGGGCCTCAGTCTTCACGGTGGGCTTCATATTCTCGTCTATAGGATCCGACCTCCCCGAGATAGTGAACAGCATCATCTCATCCTACCTGGGCCACGGCGACATCTCCGTGGGTGACAGTTTCGGATCTGTGAACACCCAGATCACACTGGTCCTCGGCCTCATACCCTTCTTCTGCCGTTTCTGCAGGCTGATACCGCGGAGGTTCGCCGTCGTCGGGGCCTCGGAGGTGGTCATTCTCATCATCTCCGTCTTCTTGGTCGTTGATGGCAATGTGACGAGGCTGGACGGCCTGATCCTCGTCCTCCTGTGGGCCCTATCAATTTGGGTCATCCGGAGGTACGGGGAAGAGAGGATAGCGGTCGAGGAGAGCGAGGAGATCCGGCCTAAGCAGGGTATTGAGAAGATGGCACTACGAATAGTCCTGGGCTTTGTCGGCATCGCCGTGGGCTCCTACCTAGTCGTCGAGTCCACGATAGCGATCTCCAGCGCTCTAGGCGTGTCCGAGTATATGATCAGCTTCTTCTTCCTCGCCCTCGGGACTTCGATGCCGGAGCTGGTGGTATCCATCTCCGCCATCAGGAGGAGGCATTTCGAGCTGGCCATCGGGGACATCATCGGCAGCTGCACAGTGGATGCAACTCTGGCGGTGGGGGTTGGGCCCCTTCTATTTCCCATCAGTGTAGATGGGAGCGCTGTGCTGCTGACGGGAATCTATGCGGTAATAAGCTCCCTGGTCGTCGTGACCGCCCTGTCATACCGCGGTATCAACGATAAGAGGTCGGGAGGCCTCTTCCTCCTCATCTACCTCGGCACCTGGCTGGTGCCCCTACTACTCTAGCCACGCACACGGGGGGATTACCCCTTATCGCCTCGTAGTTTCTTGATCTCGTCCACGAGCCGTTCGTTGACTGTCATGCGATACTCCGTTTAGGCGTCGAACGCGTCCATCCTCGTGTACCGTTCATCTCTCAGCCTCCGCAGGGTCCTGTGGTGCACCGACTCGTCGTCGGACCAGGTCTCCAGGAGGCGGCTCAGGCCTCTGTTTTCCTTTTGCGCGCGCGCGGATATATGGCTTATGGCCTATGTCTTCGGGATTATTACTCTCGCGCGCGCGGCAGGCAGAAGAAAGATCAATGGACAGTCGGTTTTCACTCATAATTTTATAAAAAAAGAGACAGCTATGGATGGGGTCTTCCAAGCGCTCGCGAAATAATCTGAAAGTAAGTGTTAATATGCGAGAACTAATTCCTATAGACACAGCGTACAGGGAATTTGATTGAATGAAGGCACTTAAAATCAGTCCTGACATACGCAAATTCTTTATAAACACGATTTTTGACGCCACATTCACTTTTCTTGGAATCGTATCTGGATTAGCCTTCGTAGCTCATCCAGATGTACGATTACTTCTCGCTACATCTTTTACCAGTTGTCTTGCCCTAGGTATATCCTCAGGGGTAAGTGTCTATGAAGCGGAGATTCTCGAGGAGGAGAAGAAGTTGGATAATCTAGAGGCCGCAATGCTAACAAACCTTGAGAATACATCACTTTACAGATTGATTCGTCTAAAAGCTCTACTAGCAGCATTCATTGTATTAATCACACCACTCATCTCCTGCACTATAGCTGTATCTCCATTCATTTTGACCACTCTGGGGCTGATGCCCTTTCTAATTTCTGCCTGGACATCCGTCGCCTTGGCTCTAGGCATCTTATTCACAGTGGGCGCCTTTATAAGCAGAGGTAGTAAGAGGAACCATCTCCTTAAAGGAGCTAGAATGGCCGTCTTTGGAGCAGGGGCGTTCCTCCTAAGCGTTTGGTTGCAGTCGTTGATAGGATAGATGTTAATATGAAGCAAAAAGAGAAGGTTAAGAAAGAAGAGAACCCGGTATTTAAGGCGATCATGGACCGGAGGTCTGTTAGGTTTTATAAGCCAGATCCACTTCCCAAGGAGCTAATCGAAAAGGTGATAGAGGCGGGGAATTGGGCTCCCTCAGTGGGGAATCTACAGCCTTGGAGATTCATAGTTGTAGAGGATAAGTACCTCAGGGAGAGATTGAGGGATAAAGCTATTCCAATATGGAAGAGCGTTATGGAGACTTTAAAGGAGAAAGAGCCGAAGAGATATGAGATTTACTTAAAACAGAGGGACAGGAAAGATCCTATCTACTATTCAGCACCTGTTATCATCTTTGTCCTTGGACCCAGTAGAATAAACTGTGCCCTCGCGTGTGAGAATATGATGATAGCAGCCCACTCCCTCGGTCTGGGGAGTTGCTACGTTGGATGGGGTGCGCTAATAATCGATGATCCTGAAGTAACTGAAATTCTGGAGCTGAAGATGGATGAGAGTATACTTGGCCCTATTGTAATTGGATTCCCTGAAAAGTATCCCGAACCCCCTCCTAAAGATGAACCTGAGGTCAAGTGGGTTTAGAGCCAAAAATAGACAGATCAGATTGATCTATGCTATCAACTGCGCGCGCGCGAAAATCTATGCATCAGTTTGTACGCTAGTTATTAATGAGCCCCATTTTTCATTTCTGAAATCTTTCCATCCCTTGTCAAAACTGTTCATTATTTTTAAGACCTTTTCAACCTCGTTTTTCTCGCGAACTCTCTCTCTAAATACCTTTAAAAGAACTTCAAGGCGAGTTAAATAAAAGTCTTTTAAATATTCAGCAATTCCATTATGCAGTTCAACATATTTTAGTAAAGTATCATATGCGCGCGCGCAAATTCCCAAGATTAACACTTTCTCGCAATATATGAGCTCCATTGACCGGTCAAATCATGTCTCCTCACCCGAACGCCCTTGGGTGCACCTTAGCCATGTGCTTCGCCATATTTCCAGCCTTAACCCTGGCCCCACAAACCGTACACGTCGACCAGACGCCCTTCGAGATCGGCTTCATGAGCTCGTTGATGAGCTCATCCACCGTCAAATCCATGTCCCTGGCGAGTTCTCTGACCCTCACCGCGGTCTCCGTTCTGACCGTCAGGGAGTACCAGCCCTTTTCAGGCATGGATCTCCCTCTCTCCCTCGTCCATTTAAATTTGACCGGTCAACTGATTGATAAACCTCGTTCGCGTTGAAAAAACATGCAATTTAGCAACATCCATGCGCGCGTAAAAATGACCCAGTTAATCGTAAAAAATAACTCTCTCCAGAAAAGGAGACGAAAAACAACTTCTCAACAGATAGAGGGGGGAGGGGGGTCATACAGTCAACACGTGAAAACCAATCCATCCAACGAAAGGAGCCCGGATATCCCCCCTCCATGATCCGATTCATACCAAAAGGGGTACACATGCATACCAAAAAAGCTACCTCAACCAGACGAGGCACGAAACACCGAACCCCAACGACCCCCGACCCACCCCATCACACGAGGAACCGAAGAACACGAAATCCTTCTAACAAGCCACTGAAGCGCGCCAAAACAATGGCGGGCCCGGTGGGATTTGAACCCACGACCTCAGGCTTAGGAGGCCTACGCGCTATCCATACTGCGCTACGGGCCCACGACCAACACAGGGTACGACCACCAGAATTTAAGAATAATCCCCCAACAAACCGCACAAACTATTTAGGACCAAGCACCCCCTATCACACCACAGCGGGGGTACCCGAGACTGGCCAAAGGGGCGAGACTTAAGATCCAAGCCTCGGGTAAGACATCTCGTGGCTCAGGCCTACGCGGGTTCGAGTCCCGCCCCCCGCACCAAAAACGGTACGGCAATCCAAAGACGCAAGACGATCTCATCTAAAAACTCCTTAAACGTCGGTTTCAAATAAACGGGAAAAAGGTATATCCAGCGATTCTCATACTAGAACCGGAGATCTAAGGAGGATCAAAAATGAAGAAGAGAACCGGAATCCTTCTGTCCGCGCTTTTAGTGACAGTGCTCGCGATGACGTGCCTCGCCGGCACCGTCGGAGCAGAACCAGCAAAGCTCGTCATAGTGAGCCCCCACTGGGAGGGAATACTCAAGGAGTTCGAGGCCGCCTTCAAGGACTACTACATGGCGAACTACGGCGAGGATGTAGAGATCGAGATCCTCGACGTCGGCGGCACCTCCGACATCGTCAAGTATGTCGACTCAGGCTTCGAGGCGACGCCTGAAAGCATCGGGATAGACATATTCTGGGGCGGAGGCGTGGATCCGTTCATCGCCGCCGTCGAAAAGGGACAACTACTGCC
>JABAOH010008337.1_pt1 | contig 15084 bp, 13 predicted proteins | sample 7062181 | NCBI WGS metagenome assembly JABAOH01 (sample SAMN14538630, study PRJNA623070) | marine sediment metagenome | biome: marine biome [ENVO:00000428]; feature: marine pelagic biome [ENVO:01000023]; material: deep marine sediment [ENVO:00002113]; isolation source: pool of 5 deep marine...
GCGACGAACCGTTACGCGGAGCGAGCGAGGATTCCCCGCCGGAGGTGGATAGCCGAGCGAAGCGGGAGCGCGGCGAGGAAACCCCCACGAGCCTTCCGCAACAAGGAACGCCTACCCAAAGCAAGTTTTCAGCTCACCGAGTTTATAAGCCCATCTCCAGAACGAGGGAAGCTAAATCCGGCACTTCGAGGTCGGGGGTTGCAATGGCGGGTCTGGCAGCTCCCGGCCCTACTTTCCCCTTACGCCGATTGACCCAAACCGTCGAAAGTCCCAGGGATTTCGCTGGCACGATGTCGTGGTAGATACTCTGTGCGACGTGAAGCATTTGATTCCGCGGGAGACCAATCCTCTCAAAGGCGAACTCGAAGATCCCTGCCGACGGCTTGTACGCCCTCGCCTGTTCTGCCGTCACTACCCAATCAAAGGCTACTTCGAGGGTCCTGGCCGTCTTCATGAAAAGGTCGTCGTCCGTATTGGAGATGATCGCGAGCTTATATCTTTGCTTCAATGTTCCAAGGGACGCTACCGTATCGGAGAATGGCGGCCAGCTCCCCAGCGAATGCACCAAGCAATCACGCTCGGAACCGATCGGCTCGAATCCCATTTTTTCTCCAAACCTGTCCACCACCATTCGGAGCGTCTCTTTGTAAGTCCTGTACGCTTCCGTTTCGAGTTTGGACTCGATTTCGGCATAGCGGGTCAGTATTTCCCCGTCCGAAGTCACCCGCTTCCCCGCTGCCGCAAGGACACTGCGGAGTGCTGCAAGGATGCCCGTTTCCCAGTCGATAAGAGTTCCGTAGCAGTCAAAAGTCAGCACTTCGTACTTGTCGAAATCCAACATGATGCACTTACCATTTGATTATTGCTTCGACTCGAGCACTCTCACGAACCTTTCCGCCGTGAGCGGTGCACACCCTTCATAGTGGTTATTCACATTAAGAAATGTGTGCACGTTCCTGCGACAGAAATCGTTCACTATTTTGGCGGCCGATTCAAGTCCCTTATCACGTGGATCGACCACTCGGTCCCAGGTTCCTCCCGTCCGCTCTTCGATCTCCTGGCGGTCTCCCCCATGGAGGCGTATGACGGAGAAGTCCGCAGTCGCTGTATCGTGTGCGCGATAGACTTCACCGATTGGGGGCATGTAGTACCCATCGATGAAAACGTATCCCAGATGATGGCCCCTCAAGAAATCGAAAAACGGTTTGGACAAGTAATTAGGATTGCGCGTTTCGATCCCGTATTGAAAACCTTTGGGAGCCCGTTCGAAGAATTCGTGCATGCGATCCAGGAACGCATCTCTCGACGGCATCTTCTTTCTGTTGAGATACTCGAACTGGAACATGATTGGGCCCAGCTTTGATTCCATGGGGGAAAGCCTATCGAGGAACCGCTTCAGGAGTTCAACGCTGAGAAAGTGCTTATTCGACTTGTTCGCATAAGCGTTCCATTGTTCCGGTTGTCTCGCGTAAAAATGAGTAAGGGTTATCGAATTCGGGACTTTCACGCTGAAGATGAAATCATCGGGAACGCCGTCGGCATATGTTTTTACCGCGCGGGTCTCAGGAAGTTTCACGCCCGAAGGGAAAAGACTCCAGAACCACTGGTCGACTTCCACCGTTTGAAAATGATTTGCATAATCGGGAAGATAGTCATAAGGTCGATACTTGACGGTTGGATCGTAAACAAGTCCCTTCCAAGAATCGTACTTCCATGAGCAAGTGCCGATGCTAAGATATGGCTCGAATTTTTGGGGCAGCTTCAGATTCAATCGTTGACTCCATTATTCGAGGATTTCCTCATCCTCCGTTTTCCAGGCCGGATTCACGATACATATGAAAGCCAAGTCAACGTCACCTGTATTTTTCACACGCTGAGCGGCATTCGGGGGGACATAGATCGTTTGGCCGGGCCTGATTTCTGCTTGATCGCCCCCGATGTGGATTTCGCCTTCTCCGACGAGGACATAGTAAATCTCGGATGATTTCAGGCGGTGCAGGATTGAGGCTTCACCAGGGGCCAACCTTGCGATGGCGAAGCTGTAATCCAGCTCGATATCGTCTTTGAGGGGATTAAACAGCTCCCTCAAGCGTGTGCCGTCGCCGGCAGTTATCTCTCTGCAGCGCCGATAATCTCTTACAAACATCTCCAGCTCCCGTGATTAAACCTGAGTGTTCATCGATACCCCTCCACCTCCCAATCTGCACCAGCCTTATTCCTGATCCACTCTTTCCATCGATTGTACCTGGGAAAATAGAAAAAGAGCATCGCCATAGAAACTGCGAAGAGAATGTAGAAATCCGGGTAGAACCGCCCGACGAAGAACAGTACGAGACCGAGTAGGGCCGGAACCTCGCAGATGGCGAGCGTTACGATAGTGGTGCGGAGGAGTTTTTCCAATAACGAATCCACCGTATCCGATGCCTTTGTCCTCAGCAGTATTCCTCTTACAAAACTCAGTACGGCGAATTGGGCAAAGGCGATTATATAAAAGATCAGTCTTAAAATATCAAGATAGGATTGATCTGCGCTCATTTCGCCGGGAATGGGCTCCACCGGTTTCAGCTGGGACTTCAGCACCTCGACAATGAGAACGTAGAAAAGGAGTCCTCCGCCTATCGCCGCACCGAGCACCATCGCTTTCCGGTAGACGTCATTGAGTTTTTTGATCGCGCTCATGCGTCACCTGCTTTTCAGAAATGCTACAAACTAGGGATTCGTCGGCCGGATGTCGACCTCGCTGATCATGGCGCGTTGCGGCATCCGGATCATTTCCAGAATCGCTTTCGCCACATCCTCCGGCCTAAGCATCTTCTCGAATCTCGGTGCCATCTCCTCATGTTGCGGATCGAAGAAGTTCGTCCGGACAGATCCCGGACAAATCGCCAGCACGCGAACGCCGTTATCACGTTCCTCCAGCATCAAGCATCTGCTGAAGGCCAGCACGGCATGCTTCGAAGGTGCGTATCCACCACCGCTCACAAACGCATTTTTAGCGGCAATTGACGCGATATTTACGATCACTGATTCGCCCGCATTGCGAAGGTGAGGGAGGCTCTCACGCGTAGCAATAAAAAGACCACGCACGTTCAGATCGAACATCTCATCCCAGGATTCTAGGGGCATGTCGATGATGCGATGAAAGTGACCTATACCCGCATTGTTAACGAGCACATCCAGCCGCCCAAACTTTTGAACGGTGCCGCTTATGAATTCTCGAATGTTTGCTTCGTTCCGCATGTCCCCGGCAAACGAATGCACTTCCACGCCCTGGGCACGAATCTCATCCGCAGTCGATTCGAGCAGGTCCTTGCTCCTTGCCGAAACGGAAACATTCGCGCCGGCGCGGGCAAGGGCCACGGCAATTGCGCGCCCAATGCCCTTGCTTGCGCCCGTAACGACTGCCGCTTTTTCTTTCAAATCCATCCCTACCTCCGGGATCTGTCAACATTAATTGAAAGTAACCGCACCCGGGCACTTCGTCAACAACATCGAAACGGATGGTTTCCGTCCAGATAAAAAAAGCCAACCCTACTCACGGAGGATTGGCTCGCAGTATTGCGTGCTTCGATCATTCCTCCGGCTCAGCCAACCGCCCCATGAAAAGGATGCTCTTTGTCTTGTTATCCCGGATCATGAAAATAAACGGATGGTCAGCCCGGAAGACCGGTATTTCCTCCGGCATAACGGACGTGATACCCATCACGACACCCGTTGCCGCTGCGGCTTCCGTTCCCTCTTCGTTCACATCGACGTAGGCTTTGTGTACTACCGCCCACATGTAGAAATCCCGGTTTCCCGTCATCCCCGAGAAATCGGCAAGCCCTGGATCGAAGGCGTTGACAATGCCCAATGATTCCAAAACTTCGTTCAGCTTGAACGCGGACGTCATTTTGAACTTTGGCAGATATACAGTAACTTCCCGTTTGTGAAATCTCTGCGTCCAGCCGGCCAGGTTTTCTTGCGAAAGGGAATCCTCGAGTGCGCTGAGTCCATCGTTTTTTCTGGGCAGCAATACAACCATCGACAACTCCTCGTTCACGTATGGCAGGCTCAACGCCTGGAAGTCCTCTGTTTCCATATATGCGTACTCATCCGTCTGGCTCATGAACGGGACATCCACGGAGTCGCCGCTGACAAGAAAAAAAGGAGCATCTTGGGTGCGTGCTTCATCGAATTTCGACGCCCAGTCTCCCTTGAAATAGATCGCGTTGGTTAAGACGAGACGCGTCAATGGGGTGATGGTCCCCCGGGCCAAAAGATTTTTGATTTTTTCCTTGGTTTTTTCTTCCACCCACCCGTTGATCTCGAGACGGGCAGCTTCCGGATCGCCGGCAAAATCGATATCCTTAACACCTGCTCCATATGAAGCTTGAACTAGATCGAGAAATTGTTCCAGCAGTTTTACGCCTTTCTGCCCCCAGAGAGCATTTGCTACGCTCAACTCGTATCCGCCGGTTTCCCCTCTGGCATTCAAATCTTTCATGACAGCACCATAGATGTGATGGAGACGGTCCGCTTTCAACGCGAACCGCAGCGCGTTTGACATCTGGGATGCCGTTTCGCCTTTTGCGCCGGCATAGGTCATTGCCAGCGCCGTTGAAATGCTGAATGGAGAGAAAAAGAGATTCCCTTCTTCTCGCTTGAGCTTGTCATAGAGGGAAACCGCGAAAGCATTATTGCTTTTGACGACATCTCCTGTTTCGCGAGACTCAGTTAACTCGGTACTTTCTGCAACCAAATCCATCTCTCCCACAGCGATACCAGCCAAAACAGTAAGAACGATTACGAGAGTTTTCATTTCGATCTCCCCTCTTGATTGTTATACAGCAAGAACATTCTCTTTTGTTCCAGGTTTTTTCCGCATCTCATCTCCGCACCCGCATACCGCAGTCACATCAACGGCGCTGGCTTCCGCGCAACATCATTAACCCGCCAAACCTTCCCGTCTTGCCATTCTCCGCTCGATGAGAGAAAAAGAGATCCGTATGGCAGGCCGTACACAACTCGGCAGCTTCGATGTCCGCCCTCTTCAATCCAGCCTCCTCGAGCTGCCACTTATTGGCTTCCCAAAGGTTTAGGTGCGCCTTTCCTTTCTTCGATTTCGTAAAGAATCGTTCCACCGTCTCCGGAAAAGCTCCTTGGAATGCACGGCAAACGCCGTCCCCCACTTCATAGCAGCAAGGGCCGATCGAAGGGCTGATCCCAGCAATGAGATCTGCCGGGTTCGAACCAAATACTTCTTTCATTTTCTCCACTGCCCTTCGTGCGACTCCCGCAGCGGTTCCCCTCCACCCAGCGTGGGCGACTCCAATCGCCTTTCGAATCGGATCGTACAATCCAATCACGGCGCAGTCGGCAACCAGGACCATCAAAGGGATGTTCGGCGTGTTCGTGACCATTGCGTCCGTCTTTGGAAGCCGGTTAGCTGCACCCTGCGCCCCCCTGCCTCTGTCCGTCTTTCCCACCACGGCGACGTAGGATCCGTGTACCTGTTCGGCTGTTGTGAGCGCCCCTGGATCCACACCTACAGCCCTGCAGACGCGCATCCTGTTCTCCAAAACCGCGTCAGTGTCATCACCCACATGAAAGCCAAGATTGAGGGAGTGATAAGGTTCCTCGCTCACACCGCCCTGGCGGCTCGTGACGATGTGCATTACATCGTTGTGAATGCTCCAATTGCGGTAAATGAAAGGGCGGATTGTTTCGTAGTGCTCATCGGACATGATTTTCCCCCGCCAATGTTCAAATGCATCAGCTGATATCCGCTGCGTTATTCCGGCGAGCGCCTGAAAAAATCTTCAAGGAATATAGACCATATGAGCGGATCTTTCGCATAATCATGATAGCGCTCAAGGATAGCCTTTTCGAACTCCTCATTTTTCACATCCCAGTTTGGCAGATCCTTGCTCGCCCGCCGGTTGTTGTAGAAGAGATTGTCTTCAATCACAAATCCTTCCGGCACGGCATGGAGCGCCAGCGCACACTGGTAGCAATAATAATCCGGATCATCGTACTTTGAATTTTGCCCCGTCTCTACGATGATGTTCCGCGCAAACCGGCCGGGTGTTTCAGTCGAGTCGAACGGTGCGGCCCGCGTGATCGAAGCACCGCAGGCACCCGTCCGATAGATGATGTTTTCTTCAATGAAGCCGATCGGCTTGCCCTTATCCGCATCCCAATAGGCGATTCCCCACGTGAGAATATCTTCGATGATATTGCGCTGTATGTTTCCATTCGCATCCACAAACAGGCCGATACCCTTCCAGTAACGTTTCACGAGATTTTCGGAAATCGTTGCCCTTGCATTCCAGGTCACTCCAATCCCCACACCACGTCCGCCCCCAATTTTGCCACCCCCGGCTTTATCCACGCCATCGATCGTATTGCCCGTTATCAAGGCCTCAGCATCCCGGTAGAGAGCGATCCCGTCCCATGAGTTCCGTACGATGTGATTTCTTATTATTCGAAGCCTCGCGTTCTCTCTTCCGCAAATACCCATGATCCCAACAACGGTTTGGGAGACGACCGTCGAGTCACCAATGTTGTCGTAGATGCGGTTGGCAACTATATCCACGGAGCTGTTCTTTACAACGATTGCCGCATCGGTGGCATTGCCGTCCGGATCCCTCTCCCCACCTGTGATGGATATGTCTCGAATAAGAGCTCCATTGCAGTCTTTGAAAAACAAGCCGTACCCGGCGTGCGTATGGATCACGGCAGACGATTTTTCGGGCCCTCTGATCTGCACCCGCTCCCCGGATATCTGCAAACCAACGGTTATCCGCACGAAGGTTTCTGGATCTTCACAGTTCCCGCAGGTGGAGTCCACACTCTCAAAAGGGACCAGGTGATATTGGCCGGGAAGCAGCTGGACGGCGAGGGATTCGACAGGACTGGCGAAGATTGCCTGAAGCTCTTCAGCAGTGGATACGGTGATTTCCTTGGACGCCGGAGCCGGCGCTGCGGTGAACACCATCAGGATGGTGAGCAAACAATCACTTTTCCTCATACCCTCTCCATCCAGTGTACCGACGGGCGGGGTGGACGGAGGCCTGTCAAACGAAGCGCCACCCCGCATTCTCAGAGCAACGCGAAGCCACAGGGTTTCCAAAGTAGGTCGAACCGCCCATACCTAGAAAGGCGGCTGCTCTCTCTTCGATCACCGCCCCGCGTTTCGGTATGATGTCAGGCTCTTGCTTCAAAGTCCAGCCGAACCCCGGTAAAGCGCGCACTCTGCCAGCCCTAAGCCGCTGCCTGCGGGGCCATATGCACAACCCGTTGGGGGAAAGGAATTTCAATGTCGTTTGCGTCGAAAGCTTCCTTGACTTTGCGGGTAATGTCGAATCGAACAGCCCAATAATCCTCTTTTTTCACCCAAAACCGTCCGGTGAGATTCACGCTCGAATCGGCCAGTTCGGACACAATCACTTGCGGGGCCGGGTCGGTCAAAATCCTTTCGTCGGATTGTATCAAATTTAGATAAACATCATGGGCCTTTTGGATCGAGGCGCCGTACGCGATTCCTACCACGATGTCCTGGCGCCGGGTATCGAATGCCGTAACGTTCTTGATGACGTCTCCGAAGATCTTCCCGTTCGGTACCATGATCTTGATATTGTCCGGCGTGGCAAGAACGGTCGTAAACAGCTGAATTGCCTTCACACTGCCCGCGACGCCACCTCCCTCGATATAATCACCGACTTTATACGGTCGGAGAACGAGAATGAGGACTCCTGCTGCAAAATTCGCCAGCGATCCCTGCAGCGCAAAGCCAACTGCGAAACCCACCGCTCCCAGAATCGCGATGAAGGACGCCGTTTCTACTCCGAACTTCGCGAGAGCGGCTACAATGGCGAACACAATGATGAGCGTGTAGATCAAGCTGCCTACAAAAGTAACAATGCTCTTATCCGTATTTGCTTTGGTCAGTAGCTGCCGCACAATGCGCCTCGCGATACCGGCCGCAATGCGACCCAAAATAAGAATGATTAATGCACCAAGAATTTTCAGGCCGTACGTTGTGGCGAATGCTATCAGCTGTTCGCTTACGCTTTCCACCTGAACACCTCCCTTGAGTTTGTCAGCAGCCCTCAGGCCGCAATTCAACGTACAAGAAACGAGTACTTATTCAACTTCCCCTCTCATGAAGTGATTTTCGAGATTGATGAAAAGGGTAGTGAGATAAGGTAGGTTATGTCGAGCCTTGCCTCTGTCTGACTTTTTGATCGCAAAGAGAGTTCCGGCGATATCTCTTTGCTTCGGCACAGACTCGTAGGGCCCCAATCCATCCGGCAATACCAAGACCACGGAGCATTCTCTCCTCGAATGCTCGTTAATGTGGAAGGCTGACCGTACTATTTTAGCTGAACAATTTGTTGCGTCAACCGAAACAATGCCGTGCCAATGCACGGAAGTTGGAAAATTCTTTTCTCCTTTGAAAAGCGCTCGAAGAGACTTAATATAGTAAGCCTGGATGAATGAGAAATGGACAATGCGGGAGTCTTGGTCGCCCTGATGAGATGATCCTGTCTAACACAATTGGACATTCTCCGCGCTTCACATATGGTGATGCCGTTCATATCAGCTTCTTATCTCACGACACATATGGTTGAAAGAGGAGGTACCATGTTCCTTAAGAAAATTTTTTCGTTATCCAAAGCATTTATTGTTCTCGCCGCTATGCTGTTTTTCCTTTCTCATTTGGCGATGTCCACCGCGCATCCAACTTCAATGGAATTCAGCTCAGTCGAAAATACAAGCGAAGAACCAGACTCCCAAGAGGCCAAAATAAATCCCCTTACCATAAAAGACGTGATCGACTTGGAGACGGCTGGAAGTTTCGACATTTCCCCGGACGGGAAGTGGACCGCATGGGTCAAATCAACTTCAGATAAGAGCAAGAATCGCCGGAAGCAAAATATTTATCTGACGAGTTTGGATGATACGATCACCGTTCAGCTAACCCGCGGTGCGCTGGACGACAGGTCGCCGCAGTTTTCTCCCGATGGAACGAAAATCGCTTTTATTCGTCGGCCCCCAAAAGGCCAGCGGCAGATATTTCTCCTGAGCCTCAAAGGAGGGGAGCCGGAAAAGCTGACCGATTCCCCCACCGGCGTACGGAGCTACGCCTGGAAAGATCCAACAACGATCCTTTTTGCAGCCCGGGAAGATTCGACGTTTCGCGAAACGTGGTTGAAAAAAGAAAAGGACGATGTGCTGATCGTTGCTGATCAGGAGCACTATCCGCCCGTTCGACTTTTTCAAATTGAAATCGTTAAGAAAGAAACAAAGCGTCTGACGGAGAGCGCCGGCGTGATCTTGGAGTTCAGTGTTTCTCCCAACGGCCGCTGGGTTGTAACAAGTGAGAACCAAAGCATTGACTATACGTACGATCGCCGGATTCCGCCAAAACAGTTCCTCCTGGATCTCGAAGCGAATAAGCGCACTGAAATTGCCACAGCACCCCACGTCGATCCATACGACTTCAGATGGGATACGGGAAACAAGGGTTTTTTCTGCAGGCGAGACATCGCCAGCGATTCAACGAACACCTATGTGGGCATCTCGCAGCTTTATTATTTCGACCTGGAATCTCGAAATCTGAACGAAATCCCCCTCGAATGGGAAATGGGCCTTGGCGGCCCTTACCAAATCGTCAAAGATGGTGTGGTTGTTTCTCTTGCCAACGGCGTCAGGAGCCGTCTCGCACACGTGCGCAGAAAAGGCAACCGCTACGAAAAAGAGCTGCTGGATTCGCCCACGGGACACTCGATGCGCCTCAGCGCCGCCGACCGGAATGGACACCGCATCATCTATCTCTCTTCCGCTGCCTCGACGATTCCGGAAGTAATGACGGCGAAGATCGATGGCAACAAATTGTCACATGAACGAAAATGCATCGTCCTGAACGAGTCCTTGAAAAAGAAATCCCTGGCGCGCACCGAAATCGTCAAATGGGTGGGCGCGCTCAATGACACCGTTGAAGGAATTTTGTACTATCCGCTCTCCTACGAAGCCGGCAAACAGTACCCGCTCATTGGAGTGATACACGGCGGCCCTTCCGGCGTGGACCCCGATTTTTTCACCGAACGGTGGACCAACTATCCACACCTCCTTGCGTCGAAAGGCGCGTTTGCATTCAAGGTAAACTACCACGGAAGCGGCAACTACGGTCTCGAATGGGTGGAATCGATCAAAGAACACTACTACGAGTATGAGGTGCCTGACATCCTTTCCGGTATCAACTATCTGATCGGCGAAATGCTGGTGGATCCCGAGAAGCTCGGTATCATGGGATGGAGCAACGGATCGATCCTCGCAATAGAGTGCTGTCTGCAGGACCAGCGTTTCAAAGCGTTGTGCGCCGGTGCCGGTGACGTGAACTGGGCGAGCGACTACGGCAACTGTGCCTTTGGAGCCGCGTTCGACAACGCTTATTTTGGCGGCCCTCCATGGGAGATTCCTGAAACCTACGTGAACATCTCCCCGCTCTTTCGTATGGAGCAAATGGTTGCTCCTACTCTCATCATGTTCGGGACGGAGGACAGGAACGTTCCCACCGAGCAGGGATGGCAGCATTTCCGGGCGATGCAGCAGATCGGCAAGGCACCGGTACGTTTCCTGTTGTTTCCCGGCGCCAAGCACGGCCTTTCGAAGCTCTCCCACAGGCAACGGAAAATGGAGGAGGAGCTCGCTTGGTTCGACAAGTACCTGTTCGGTGCGCCCGAAGAGAAAGACGAAGCGCTCAACGAAGAGTCACTCATCGCGCTGGAACTCAAAAAAGCATCTGCAAAGCGTCAGGGGCATCTCCTCGGCGATCTTGACCGAACGACGATTATTCCTGAGGTGGCTGAACTCGAAGGGATCAAAATTGGACGATTCGAAGTTACCCGCGCGCAATTCCGAGCGTTCGATCCGAACTACACTGTTCCTCCAGGAACGGAGAACCATCCAGCAAGTGAGATCTCTCTCCCCCTTGCCCAGGCGTATTGCATGTGGCTCAGTGAGAGAACAGGTCGTTCGTTCCGTTTGCCAAGAGAAGATGAGATGAAAAAGCTGCTCAAAGCGGCAGAATCGAACCTCGGCAACGAGAACAATCTGGAATATTGGGCCGGATACGAGGCGACACCAGATGAGAGAGATGAACTCCTGGCAATAATCGAGGAACTCGAAAAAACTCGGTTGCTCATCGAGCCCGCCGGTTCTTTCAAGCCGGTGGGCGATCAAGGATTGTACGATCTCGGTGGGAACGTGGCCGAGTGGGTCGTTGATGCAAAGGGGATAGGAAAAATAATGGGGCTATCTGCCGTGTCATCCAGAGACAGGCTTTCGGTTTACAAACGTCCCCCCTTGCGCTATGTCGGATTCCGGGTTTGCGAGGAATAATCGAGCAGATCGACCAAGCGGTTCACCGTAACCGCCCGCGGCGCCACAGCGACACCCATCGCCGCCATCGCGTCTTGCACAGCAACTATGAGCGGTTTGGCCTCATCGGGCCAGTTTGCTTCCACGGGGAGCGTTCCTGACGATATGTCTACATCCGCCACGACGCGCCCCTGATCGAGATAAACGAGCCGCCCGCATATTTCACATAGAAAATCGACATCGTGAGAGGCAACCAGCGCCGTCCCACCTTTTGAAAGAAACCGATCGAGAATCCCACGAAGAACTTCCTTACCGGGCACATCGAGACAAGCTGTTGGCTCGTCCAGAAGAAGCAGTTTCGGCCGAAGAGACACGCACACGGCGAAGGCAAGCCGCCTCATTTCCCCAAAACTGAGGCTGAACGGGGAGCGGTCGAGCACCGATTGCGGTGTTAAGCCGGATTGGCTCAAGGCGTGCGAGACAATATCGTCCATACGGTCCTTTTCACCGAAGAGGTACTTGAGGCCGAATGCCAGTTCCTCGAATACCGTTTCGGCAAAGAACATCCTCTCCGGGCTTTGGAACAGGTGAAATATCCGTTTCTCGCCGGCATCGAGTTCACCCATCCCCAATCGCCTGACCCGACCTGATGTTGGCTCGAGGACTCCACTTGCGAGGGATAGGATCGTGGATTTCCCTGAGCCGTTGGGTCCGCACACGCCCATACACTGCCCGGATGGGATCTGAAAAGTTGCTCCGTGGATTGCCTCGCAGGTATCGTAAGCGAAGGATGCGTTCTCGAATGCTAGAACCTCCTGATCCGGTTTGGAAGCACGAGAAAGATGCGGACCTGGTCGGATCTTCTCGTATTTCATCGAACCGTCCGCCTTGATCTCGTGGGCGCTGTCCACCAGATCGATCAGTTCTTTTGCGATTGTTTGAATTCGCAAGCGACCATTCCATTTCATTAGCGTTCCTCGCTGATTCGAGACCCGCTCACGAAACCTGTCCCGGCTGCCCAGCTCCCTGGAGAGCGATGAAGAGAGGGCAACGAGAGGTGGAGGAATGAGCGTGGACAGGCAATCATGCTCTTGGGAGAAAAGATGATTACTGGATCCGACATAACGAAGCTTTCCCTTATCGATCCATACAGTCATGTCCGATTGAACGAGATCCTCACCTCCCGGCGCGGCCCATAAGATCGTGACGCCTCCGGCATTCAAACTTTCAACAAATTCGTAACAGCGCTTGCGCGATCGTCGATCAAGGTAAGACGTCGGTTCATCGAGCAAAAGAATGTCCGGAGCGGCCAGCCAAACGGTGGCGAAGGCAAGGCGCTGTTTTTCACCGCCGGATAGGCGGTGTGGATTTCTGTCGAGGATTCCTTCAAGCTCGAACATCTCGATTGCATTACGAATGGCATCGCCCCTGTTTGGACCATGCAATTTCATTCCGGATTTTGCGCTCAGCAGCAGCTCATTTCGCACGGAACTCGCAACAAACTGGTTGTCGGGTTCTTGGAGAAGAAGGGCAATGGAAGGTGTTGCCGGATACTCGCTGCATGATTCCTCGCATCGACTGAATGTAACCGTTCCAGAATCCAGAGGAATCAGTCCTGCGACAGCCTGAAGCAGGGTCGTTTTCCCCGACCCATTTCCACCCAGGATCAGCACTCTTTCACCGGTTTCAATGGAGAGCGTGATGTCTTTCAGGATCGTTTTAGCCTGCGGTTTTCCACGGGGGAGGGATACAGTGACGTTTTCGAGCGAAATCATTGCTCCAGTTTCTTAAGCCGCTTTCTCGCTTCAATCGCCCACTCGCTATCGCCGTCGATTTCCAGATAGCGGCGCCAGGCTCGAATGGCTTCCCTATCTTGGCCCATTTTCTCATAGGTGACGGCGAGCGAGTACTGCGCACGGGCGTGTTCGGGATCGACTTCGAGCGCCTTCTCGAACCACTTCACCGCCTTTTCATGGTTGTTCATGTGGAACAAGCAGTAACCCGTGGCGAACAGGTAGGTAGGATTCTGCCGCCGGAGCCGGGCCACTTCCTTGTACTGGACGAGTGCCTTGTCGTACGCCTTCATGTTCTGATACGTGACACCCAGGTTGTACCTGGCATCGACAAATTCAGGATCGATTTCGAGCGCCGATTGGAACTTTCGCACAGCATCCACATAAGAGCCGCGAGCAACCAGCTCGAGCCCCTGGTTATAAGGAGCTCGAGCCTCTTCCCTGCGTTTGAGCGCTTTGAGCTCGGATTTGTTCAGCGGGATGTGAATAAAAGCGCCCGGAGAGAGAGTCTCCCCTGACAGGTCATTGTACTCCTTGAGATCCTCGGCGCGTTTCGGGTCACCGTAATAGTCATCGGCAATTTGCTGGAGTGTCTCTCCATTTTCAACGCGATGAAGAAACACTTTTCCTCCGGCAGACGGGGCTTTGGACCGCGGCGCACATCCCCAATATAGGAGAGGCGCTCCGATCAAATAGAGTACTACATATGCGATAGTGAGGTGCTTCATTGGGATGATTGCTCTCGCCCTTTCCTCCCCCATGCGATTCTCGCAGCATCGAAGACCTCCAGGATGCTGACGTCCGCTTTTTCGGCTGCCGCACGACAGGATTCGTATTCGGGGCTGATCTTTTCTTTCCCGTCAGGAAGGCGACCTATCTTTATCTCCACGGATCCGTAAGGCGTTTGAACCGTTGCGCATTCGCGTGGCAGCTCGATTCGCTCCTCCCTGTTTATGCGAAGCCCCAGAGTCGTGGTATGAGACAGGATAAACTGAACGACACGGTCCAAGTCCGTCTCTTCAGCAATAACGGTCATCTCCAGGCCCGGCCGGTTCTTCTTCATCATAATCGGATTGAAGTAAACTTCGAGTGATCCAAGAGCGAATAACTTTTCCATGATGTAACCGTATACTTCCGGATTCATGTCGTCGATGGTGCAGGTTACGATACATACGCGATTGGGCGCCTGGACAACTTCGCCCAGGACTGCACGGAGCACATTGGGTAGTCCGCCGCTATCCCTGGTACCAGCTCCATAGCCTACTTTGTCCAGTCTGACATGCGCATTCCGCGGTAGTGGCTCGAACATCGAAGCGATGATCGCCGCCGCAGTGGGAGTGATCAGCTCTTCCTTCCTCTCGGAGAAGATCACACGGTGCCCCGTGAGGAGTTCTAGCGTAGCCGGAGCGGGAATCGGGATCTCGCCATGCTCGCAGCGCACCTTGCCAGAGCCGAGAGCGATTTCCGTATAGAAACACTTTTCGGGTGAAATATGCTCGACGGTGAGATGGAAACCTATGATATCGACGATTGCATCGAGCGCCCCGGTCTCGTGGAAGCGCACCTCTTCGACATCGATACCGTGGACTTTTGCCTCTGCTTCCGCAAGACGCCGGAACGTGCCAGCGGCACGCTCTTTGACAGCGACTTCCAGGTCCGCCGCATCGATGATGTCGAGTATCGTTCCGAGCGAACGGTGCACTGTGTCGTCCGGGAGATTCATCTCGAGCTTGGTGGCTCGGATAACTCCCCGCTTGACCTTGCTCCGGTTGACTTCGGCTTTTGACAGAACGGGGATAGAAGATATTGCAGCCAGTAGCGACTCGAAGGGAGCGCCGAGGTCGATCATGACGGAGAGCAGCATGTCTCCGCTCGCACCCGAAAATGGATCAATGAGAAGCGCCTTACTCATGTTTCCTCAATC
>JABAOH010090043.1_pt1 | contig 15081 bp, 13 predicted proteins | sample 7062181 | NCBI WGS metagenome assembly JABAOH01 (sample SAMN14538630, study PRJNA623070) | marine sediment metagenome | biome: marine biome [ENVO:00000428]; feature: marine pelagic biome [ENVO:01000023]; material: deep marine sediment [ENVO:00002113]; isolation source: pool of 5 deep marine...
TCTCTCTCACAGAGATGAAACCCCCATCTTCTTCTGAAACAGTCTCATGTTAAGAGCGAAGCTATCTTAAGTAACGTTAATTAGGCTGAGTCATGTAAGTAGATTTTTCAAAATGCCACCCCATCCTTTCAAATCAGGTTCAGAAACCATCCATAAGTTGAAGGTTACGTTGCTGACTGGCAGAACTTTACGCCAGGGCCAAGGCAAAGAACAGGGGAAGCTTTCTGAACAATACTGGAAAAGCGTAGCGATTTGTGAAATGGACCCAGACGACATGAAACACCTAGGAATAGGGGAAAATGAAAACATTAAAATCGCCACCGAAAGTGGTTCAGTAGTTTTGAGGGCTGTAAAATCCATGAGAGCGCCTCATTCAGGTATTGTTTTTGTTCCCTATGGTCCTTGGGTAAACCTAATCATGAATTCCAAAACGCATGGAACGGGTATGCCGTCGTTTAAGGGCGTTACGGCTGAAGTTGAGCCAGCGCCTACAGAACACGTGTTAAGTCTGCCAGAACTGCTCAAACGGCATTTCAAGAAGGAGGAGTGATGGATGCCTACAATTCCTAATGTAACCTGTCCCGTTTGCGGTTGCCTCTGCGACGACATAGAAGTCCAAGTGAAAAACAACAAGATAGTTAAAGTTGGAAACGCCTGCGGTTTAAGTGAATCCAAATTTCTAAGCTACCATGAGCATCGTCTCACAAAACCTCTTATCCGAAAAAACGGTGAGTTAGTGGAGACTTCTATCGAGGAAGCAGTTCGGAAGAGCGCTGAAATCCTCGCTGATGCTGCTTATCCTCTTCTTTATGGCTGGAGTTGCACAAGCTGCGAAACCTTGCGTGTAGGACTGGAACTCGCCGAAGAAGTAGGCGGAGTCATTGACAACTCAACAACGGTTTGCCATGGACCCTCAATGCTTAGCATCCAAGATGTCGGCTATTCCACATGCACTCTAGGTCAGATAAGGCACAGAGCAGACTTGGTTATTTACTGGGGAAGCAACCCTTGGAGTGCACATCCTCGTCACATAGAACGCTACACAGCTTTCACAGAGGGCAGATTCCAAGAGAGCATATGGCATCGCTACCCGACACATCTAGATACTCACCGAACTAAACGACGTTTACAAAGAGCGTTAAACCTATCCATGCGTGAAGCCCCCGTGCCTGCTGAAGTGAAACATGGATTACCTCCGGCTCTGTTCCGAAAAGAGAGGAAAATGATTGTCGTGGACGTTCGCCGAACAAGAACCGCTGACATCTCTGACTATTTCTTGCAGGTGGAGCCCAACAAAGATTATGAGGTTCTGGAAGCCCTTCGCGCTCTTATCCGAGATGAAGAGATTGACGTGGACGAGGTCGCTGGGGTACCTGTAGAAACTCTTGAGGAACTAGCCGACATTATGATAGGATGCAAGTTCGGAGTCCTCTTCTTCGGCGTAGGCTTAACCATGAGCAGTGGCAAACTGCGCAATATTGACACAGCCATCTTAATGGTTCAAGATCTAAACCGCTACACAAAGTTCATAATAATGCCCATGAGGGGGCACTTCAACGTCACAGGCGCTGATGTTGTTTCAGCTTGGCAATCGGGCTATCCTTACGCCGTTGATTTTTCACGTGGTTACCCAAGGTATAATCCAGGCGAAACCTCGATTGTGGACATACTTGCCCGTGACGAGTCGGATGCTACCCTGGTTGTTGCTTCCGATCCTGTGGCTCACTTTCCAAGGACAGCGGTTAAGAACCTTGTTAAGAATCCTCTGATTTCCATTGATCCGCACCCAACAGCCACTTCTCTGATGGCAGATGTTGTTTTTCCATGCGCCTTTGTGGGCATAGAGGCTGAGGGAACGGCCTATCGTATGGATCATGTGCCCTTGCCCTTAAGGAAGCTTGTGGAACCACCTAAGGGGTGTCCTTCAGATACGGAGATTCTGCAGAGAATTCTGGTTGAGGTGAGAAAGATCAAAAGGGAAAGATCGGAGAAGGGGTAAGATGGAGGAACTTCTTATCAAGAACGGGTTCGTTTATGATCCCATCAACGGAATTAATGGAGAAATAATGGACATTGCCGTGAAGAATGGGAAAATTGTTGAGAAGGTTGAAGGAAAAAACGTTAGAACTATTGATGCTTCCAAAATGATTGTGATGCCTGGCGGAGTTGACATTCACACGCACATTGCTGGAGCCAAAGTCAATGCGGGTAGAATGCTACGCCCAGAAGATCACTTTAAGGATGTGGAAGTGAAAACTGAAAGAACACGGTCGGGTGTGGGACATTCCATTCCGTCCACTTTTACTACAGGCTACCGTTATGCCAGAATGGGCTACACAACTGTTTTCGATCCAGCCATGGCTCCTTTAAAAGCGAGGCACACTCATGAAGAATTGAATGACACCCCCATCCTTGACAAAGGCGCATATCCTCTTTTAGGCGACTGGTGGTTTGTTCTTGAATGCTTGGCGGAGAAGAAGATTGAAGAATGCGCTGCTTACGTTGCATGGACGATAAAGGCTACAAGGGGTTACGCGGTGAAGCTGGTTAACCCTGGGGGTCTTGAGGCATGGGGCTTCGGCGGAAACATGCGGAACATCGATGACATCGTTCCGAACTTTAACATCTCTCCAAGAGAAATAATTCAAGGATTATGCGAGGTTAACGAACTTCTCAACATGCCCCACACGATTCATGTTCACACCAACAATCTCGGAAAGCCAGGCAATTACGTTACAACTTTGGAAACAATGAAGTGTGTAGAGAACCTGGCGCGGGAAGATAAGCCGCTTATTCATATTACTCACTGTCAATTCAGCGCCTTTAAAGGGCGAGATTGGCGCACCTTTGAATCTGGAGCCGAAGAGATCGCTAAGTACGTGAACAATCATAACCATGTAACCGTGGATATGGGTCAGGTTGTGTTCACTGATACCACGACCATGACAGCGGATGGTCCCTTCCAGTTTATTCTTTACCAGATTAGCGGCAACAAGTGGGTTAACAGTGATGTTGAAACCGAAACAGGCACGGGTATAGTGCCCTTCAGGTATAAGCGTAAGAGCTATGTTCACGCTACACAGTGGTCCATAGGGCTGGAGCTTGCCTTGCTGATTAAGGACCCGCGGAAAATCTTCTTGACAACGGATCATCCAAATGCGGGTCCCTTTACCTATTATCCAAAGATCATTTCTTGGCTGATGAGCCGTGGCGCAAGAGAACGGATTCTGAAGAAGATAAATAGACGAGCGAGACAGAAAAGTTTGCTTCCAACAATCGACCGTGAATACACCTTCTACGATATTGCAGTGGTCACAAGAGCTGGTCAAGCCAAGGCTTTAAGCCTAGGGCGCAAGGGACATTTAGGCGTTGGCACAGACGCGGACATAGCAATTTATAATCTAGACCCCACTGATGTGGACCCGTCAAAAGATTATAGGCTGGTTCGCAAAGCCCTTGAACGTGCCGCTTACACGGTGAAGGGCGGTGAAATCGTTGTCAGAGACGGTGAGATCGTGAAGTCTGTTGAGGGAAAAACTTTCTGGGTTGATGTGGAGACTTCGCCTTCTGTTAATGAGTTTGCGCCAAAACTTAAGCAAGTTTTCGAGGACTACTACACAGTGCAGTATGAAAACTACATCGTGCCTGAACATCATCTAGCTGTTTCCAGTCCAGTGCACGTGAAAGCGGAGATATAGCATGGTCGTGGTTTTGCGTCCAAAACAGGTATTCAAGGTTCCCATCGAAGCAGAATGCATTACGCCAGACGTTTTCGCTGGAAAATCAGCTGGGGAAATAGGGAAACTGAAAGTTTGGGAGGGAAACCGAGAACGAAGTTTAAACGAGCTCTTCAGTGTTAAAGGCGAAAGCAGTGCAAACTCAGAAGAGGTTTCTATTCAGATTTATGGAGATGTCCACAAGATTAGAAGGATAGGAACGCGAATGTCAGCAGGTGAAATTGTTGTCCATGGCGACGTTGGCTTTCATCTTGGCGAAGAGATGGCTGGTGGAAAGATTCTGGTTAATGGCAGCGCTGATTCTTGGGTAGGCTCGATGATGAAGGGTGGAGTGATCGAAATCAAAGGTGATGCTGGCGATTATGTGGGCGCAGCCTACAGGGGAGATGCTACAAGGGGAATGAGTGGTGGAACAATAGTTATACATGGAAACGCCGGAAACGAACCTGGATATTTCATGCGGAAAGGCGTAATCAAGGTGCATGGAAATGTTGGGCAATTCGCAGGCATCCACATGAGAAACGGCATAATCGTTGTTCTTGGCAACTCTGAGGGGAGAACTGGCGCTGAAATGACTGGAGGAAAGATTGTTGTTTGTGGCAAGGTTCCCTCGGTTCTTCCCACGTTCACTATAGAAGCCGTCAAGCAAAAAGTTAAGATAGACAGAGAAAAACTTGAAGGTCCCTTCTACCTTTTCACAGGAGACATTGCAGAAAGAGGAGAAGGCAAACTTTATGTGTCAACGACTTCTAATGCCCATCTGAAGGTTTACGAAAACCTGATTTGAAATATGATTGCGCCTATCCTTTTCTTTTGTTGTGAGGAAAAAAAAGCTTGTCTCAGCCAAAACTAAGCGTGAATATCGCCGCTTTGCCGTTGGTTAAGGAACTTTGCTCCAAAGCCGAGAAATACGGGGTTATTGTTGAAAAAACAGAGTCAGGTGCCACTCTAATAGACGCTGGCAACAAAGCAAAGGGCGGATTCCTAGCTGGAAAAATCATCACTGAAATCTGCTTAGGCGGACATGGAAAAGCAAGGATCTTTTCTGCTCACTACGGTGACTTCGTTTTACCCTCAATCTTTGTGCAAACAGATCATCCAGCAGTTGCAACCTTAGGCTCTCAGTTCGCTGGCTGGCAGATCAAAGCTGGAAAATACTCTGCCATTGGGTCAGGTCCAGCCCGAGCATTAGCTTTGAAGCCTAAAGCACTCTACGAAAAGATCAAGTATAGAGACAAAGCAGACGCGGCTGTGCTTGTGCTGGAAACAAGCAAAAAGCCTCCAGACGAGATGGTTCAACAGATTTCAGACCTATGCAAAGTTGCGGAGAAAAACCTGTCTTTAATCCTAGTACCTACAACAAGTTTAGCTGGGTCAACGCAAGTCTCTGGGAGAATTGTGGAGACAGGATTGCATAAGCTTATGAAGTTGGGTCTTAACCCGTTAATTGTGGAGCACGCGTGGGGCTATGCGCCCATCGTGCCAGTGCATCCTAAGTTTGATGAAGCCATGGGAAGAACCAACGATGCAATTCTGTACGCAGGCACCGCCCACTACATGGTTAGCCATGAAGACGACGACAAGCTGGAGAGACTGGTAAAAAAAGCTCCATCTTCCGCATCCAAGAGCTATGGTCGCCCCTTCTTGGAAATCTTTAAAGAAGCAAACTACGATTTTTACAAGATAGACCCAAACCTGTTTGCCCCAGCCGTAATAGTGGTCAACAACGTGAAAACTGGCAGTGGCTTTAGGGCAGGAAGCTTAAACATAGACATTCTCAAAAGGTCCCTTGGACTCTGAGAGGCTAACGGATTTGGGCAAAATAGAGAATCTTCTGCAAGAACTGTTTGAAGCCGTAGTGGCTGGTAACGTTCAAGAAGCTAAGAAGATTGCAGAAAATACGTTGAAGTCGGGTCTGCAGGTGAATTTAACCACAGAAAAACTAGCGGAAGCAATGCGTGAAGTGGACAGGCTCTACGAAAAAAAGGAGTATTTTCTTGTGGATGTCGCAGCTTCAGCCTCAGCCATGCGGGAAGCCTTCAAGGTTTTGGAGCCCTACCTCAAGACTGAAGGAGCAGGAGTTAGGGGAAAAGTGGTTCTCGGAGCCCTAAAAGGAAATATCCAAGGTTTAGGCAAAGACATCGTTGCAGCAACCCTGAAATCAGCTGGATTCGATGTGGCAGACTTGGGTGTAAACGTTGAACCAGAAAAGTTTGTGGACGCCGCCATCCAAGAAAAGGCGCAGATAATCGCTGTTTCGGTTACAATAGATGAAACTGTTCCTTTCTTGAAAGACGTGATTGACAACCTGAACCAAAAAGGGTTACTTGGCAAGATTAAGATAGTCATCGGAGGACGTGCAGTCTCAGAGCAGACATGCAGAGAATATGGAATCGATGCCTACGCAAAAGATGCTTGGGACTGCGTTAGAAAGGTTCGAAACCTACTTACTCCTTAAGCTTAGACTCATGACGACAACTTCTTAGCAATTGCCGTTAAGTGTTTGCCCAGATCCTTTGCCATTTGCAACTCGTTGGCTGTTGGCATACGCGTGTATGGTGGACCACCACCAGCGATAGTTGAAGCTCCATAGGGAGAGCCGCCGGTTATCTCGTCCATCCTCATCTGCTCCTGGAAAGAATAGGGCAGGCCAACTAAAACGCAGCCTTGGTGCAGAAGTGTTATCATTGTTGAGATGATGGTGGTTTCTTGTCCCCCGTGTTGAGTGTTGGAGCTGGTGAACACTGCAGCTGGCTTGCCTATGAGAGCGCCCTGAGCCCAGGCGCCTCCAGTTTGATCCCAAAAGTTCCTCATTTGTGCACACATGTTGCCGAAGCGGGTTGGAGTGCCTACAATGATCCCGTCGATTCCTTCCAGATCTCTTCGTGGATCAGCCACGGGAACGTTCTTCATTGAAGTTTTTGTTTTTTTGACATCTTCGCTCCAGAACTTTTCTGGCACGAGTTCGGCAGCTTGTTTAAGAATTGGTTCTCCGCCTGCTTCTTGAACGCCTTTAACTACGGCGGTGGCCATTTTGAAGATATGACCGTACATGGAGTAGAAGAGAACGAGAATTTTTGGTTTAGCTTGACTCATAGTTCTTTCCTCCTTTTAAGCTTCACTTTATCTAGTGGATTTGAAATAAAAACTATTTCTGTAGATCTGATGGCTCACGGAATCCTAGCATAGCTCCTTAGATTGCTTTCCTGAAAAGTCCCAGAACGTCTTCCACCACAATCTTTTCTTCCGCATCCGACACTTTAACGGCGTCTTCTAAGGTTGTTATACAGAAGGGACAAGCGGTGGCTACAACTTCCACGCGAAGTTCTAAAGCTTCTCGAATCCGATTCACGCAAGGTCTCTTTTCAGGGGTTGCCTCCTCTGTCCAGACTCTCCCGGCTCCTCCGCCGCAGCAAAAGCTATTCTCTCTTGTTCTTTTCATTTCGACAAGTTCTAAACCCTTTAGTGACTCAAGAATCATTCTTGGAGCGTCAAATATTTCGTTGCGCTTGCCTAGGAAGCAAGGATCGTGGTAGGCAACCCTTTTGTTAACGGCTCTTGAGGGTTTGAGCTTGTTTTTTGCGATGGCATCGGCTACAAACTGCGTATAGTGTTGAACCTGAAGCCCAGCATTACTATAGGGCATGTCGTTCTTGAAGGTGTTGTAGCAGTGGGGTGACAAAGTTATGATTCTGTTTGCGTTGAATTTTTCAAACATGGATACATTGTGTTCGGCGAGGATTTCGAAGAGTCCTTTTTCGCCAAGTCTGAGTATGTGGTCTCCGCAGCACCATTCTTCGGTGCCGAGTGTTGCGAAGTCAACGCCTAAATTGTTGAATATTGAAGCCATGGATCTGGCGATTTCTTGATTTCTGGGGTCATAGGTTGGGGAGCAGCCAACAAAGTATAAGACTTCAGCTTTCGTAGTTGTCGGAAACGTTTTGACGTTCAGACCGTTAGCCCAATCCATCCTTTTGCTTGGATGCGTTCCCATGGGATTGTGATATTTAATGACGCTTGTGAGCACGTCTCTCACTGCTCTTGGGATGGCTCCCGTTTCCACCATGAGACTGTGTTCTTCAACTATGGAGTTGGAGCAGTCGACTTCTTTGGGGCAGAATATGGTGCATGAGTGGCAGGAGGTGCACAGCCACACGTTTTTAGCCATGGGCTTTAGCCGTTCTTCTGTGCCTTCGTCTCTTGAATCTGTTATAAACCGATAGTTAGTGGCGTAGGTGGAAGGTCCAAGGAATCTTTTGTCTATGGCGGCTGGGCAGGCGGAATAGCAGATGGAGCATTTTATGCAGAGGGTTAGGTCCCAGTACTTTTTGAGTTCTTTTGGGGTTTGAATGAATTCAGCGGTTTTTCTAAGCTTGTCTTCAGGTTTTATCAGAACTGTTTTGATTCTGTCGTATGTATCGAAGAAGGGTTGAATGTCGACTACGAGGTCTTTTATTACGGGCATGTTTTGCATAGGCTCGATGATAAGGGAGTCGGATTCGAGATGAAGCACTTGCGTATAGCATGCTAACAGGGGGTTTCCGTTAACCATGACTCCGCAGCTTCCACACACTCCCATTCTGCACGAATGCCTAAACGCAAGGGTTTCGTCAAGATTGTCTTTGATGTACATGAGAGCGTTTAGTAGGGTTGTTCCCTTGCGAACTGGCACTTTATACGTGGATATGTAATGTCTTTTCTGTTGAGGATCAAAGCGGTGTATCTTAAATTCAACGATTTTCTCAACTTCAGAGTTCATTCAAACATCTCCTAGTAGGCTCTTTTGGTGGGGGGCCACTTGGTTATAGTGACTGGAAGGTACTCAAGCCTTGGTCCCTCTGGTGTGTAGTAGGCTAGAGTGTGCCTTAGCAAGTTTTCATCGTCACGTTGAGGGTAGTCATGCCTAGAATGGGCTCCCCTTGACTCTATTCTGGCAAGGGCGCCGGCTATAGTAACTTCAGCCAGATCCAGCGTGAAGTCAAGTTGCAAGGCACCTACGAGTCCAGTGTTAAATGTCTTGTCTTTGTCTTCAACTCTTATGTTTTTGAATCTCTCCTTGAGCTGTCTTAGTTCCTTCAAGGCACTTTCTAGTTGTTTGCCTTCTCTGTATATCCACACCTTCTCGTTCATAATTCGTCTCATCTCGTCCCTAATATCAGGAACTTTTTCGTCGCCTTGACTGCCCAAGATTTCGTCAAAGACTCTTCTTTTCTCTGCCTGGATCTTTTCACGTGGAATCTCTCTGAAACTTTTTGACAAGGCGTATTTGGCGGCTTCTTCGCCGGCAACCGCTCCAAAAACTAGGCAGTCAGTGGTTGAGTTGGTGCCGAGCCTGTTTGCTCCGTGTACGTTTAAGCAGGAGCATTCGCCGGCGGCGTAGAATCCTGAAAGGGGCGTTTCGGTTTTTATGTTGGCGTGGATTCCTCCCATGGAGTAGTGGGCTGCCGGTCTGATGGGTATGGGCTCCTTGACGGGGTCTACTCCGCTTAGTTTCACCGCGACATCGCGTATGAGGGGTAGTCTTTCGTTTATCTTCTCTTCGCCTAGATGTCTAAGGTCTAAGGCTATGTAGGGTCCGTACGGTCCTTCTAATCCGCGTCCTTCCTGAATCTCTGTTGTCTCCGCTCTGGCAACTATGTCCCGTGGAGCCAACTCCATCTTTTCTGGGGCGTAGCGTTTCATGAAACGTTCTCCTTTGGCGTTGGTAAGGTGTCCTCCTTCGCCGCGGGCTCCTCCTGTTATCAAGATCCCTGAGGGTACGAGGCCTGTGGGGTGGAACTGGATGAATTCCATGTCTTTTAGGGGTACGCCTGCTCGGTAGGCTATGGTCATTCCGTCGCCTGTTGCTGTGTGGGAGAATGTTGTGAACTCGTAAATGCGTGCGTAGCCTCCAGTGGCCATTATGATGGCCTTGGCGCGGAAAGCATACATTTCGCCCGTCTTCAGGTTTAGGGCTGTCAACCCTGTTGCATTGTTGTCCTCAACGATGAGGGAGGTGACGAACCATTCGTCATAGAATGTTACGTTTTCGTATGCTGTGGCTTTTCCGTGTAATGTGTGCATTTCATGAAAGCCTGTCATGTCCGCTGCGAAACATGCTCTTGGGAAGCTGTGGCCGCCGAAGGGGCGTTGGTTTATTTTTCCGTCGTCGGTTCTGCTCCAGGGGCATCCCCAATGTTCTAAAGCTATTATCTCCTTGGGAGCTTGTTTTACAAAGAATTCTACGACGTCTTGGTCTGCGAGGAAGTCGGAGCCTTTAACGGTGTCCCAGGCGTGTAGATCGTATGAATCTTCCTTTCTTAATACGGCTGCTGTGCCTCCTTGGGCGCAGACGGAGTGTGAGCGTACTGGGTAGACCTTTGAAATTACTGCTATGTTGATTTTGTTGTTGAACTCGGCAGCGGTGACGGCGGCTCTGAGGCCTGCTAAGCCTGCTCCGACGATGACTATGTCGTGGGTTAATTTTTCCATTCAAATCTCCTTTTGGTTAATTGTTTGAAGAGAATCACCTAAATCTATAAAACAGACGTTTATAGTTTTCCAAGGTTTGGGTGAAAGAGACCATCTTTTGATTGTTTGTCTAAGATGATTGGCTAATGGGAGAAAAAGAGAAAATTGTGTTTTAACCTTCCCATTCGTGTTGACACTTTCGACAGCGATACTTGTATCGCATATTCCTAAAGGTTACGGGAATACCGAAGATGGTCCATTGCTTGGGAGTTTTCTCAATCCATGTTGCTCCACACACTGGACAGCGTTCCTTCTTCCTAAGAGACAGGATAACAACTAGTATAACGAGGAAAAAAACGAAAACTACTAAAGTCCAGAAGATTGCTTCAAACGAAATGTTTGGCATGCATGCATTACTTCTGTTTTGGAAGAAATTAATGTAACTGTTGGGTGTCCTAAATAATTTAAGGAGAAAAGTTCTATACTGGAAGGGAACGATACACTCTGAGGTTTATGATTGAAGAGAGGACAATTGCTCTTTGCCATTTCAGTTGTATTGTTGATAATAAGTTTCTTGCCAATACATGGATTTCTGCCAAAATGGTCTGATTCATCTGGGTCGTATGACCTCGGACCAGGAAATGTCAATGGTCCAAATGTATATTTATTCTATGGAAGTCTAGTGGTGGTAGATGTCTCGATTTCAGGAGCTAATAGAGATGTCTTTTTCTTCATAACAGATTCAGATGGAAAGGTTGTTTTGGACGCTGGTAGGGTTTATGATGGATATCACCTTGAATGGCAAGCTCCGACATTTGGTTCATTCAGGCTTAACTTTGACAACACAATGAGTTTGTTCAGTCATAAGTATGTAAACTGGTCTTTCCAAGTTTTTCACTACAAAACTATGTTCTACTTCTTGGGAATTGGGCTATTAATTCTTGGAATCCTGCAGATAATTAGGGAAGAACATGTCATCTTTAGAGTGAGGAAATTCATATTCAAAGAGCCAGAAAGTCCTGATACAGAATGTGTATATTGTGGCACCCTTTACAGTAAGACTCTTGACAAATGCCCGAATTGTAATGCCCCAAGAAAGAGGACTAGAAAAGATAACTAATTGTTTAAAGGTATTTGTCTAATGGTCCTCTTATTGGATGTTAAATAAATTTATCACAATTGAGTTGTTAAGGTCAACGTACTTTTGCTAGATGTGCATAAATCGAAAAGCAGAATATGTCACTTATTGAAGGACGGCATTTATAGAAAACGTATCACCTTTTTTAGTGAGAGAGAAGTGGAGATGCAAGACCTCAATTTGATAATGGCAAAATATTATTCTCCTAACGAGTTGTTTGTTGGTCAAGTTGAAGAGATTATTGACATGTTGACTGAACGATTAGCTGAGCGTTTCCCACGTATCCAAGCAGTGAACAAAGCAAACCACATAGTAGCCAAATACTACCTGAACATCCCAGAGACTTAGCTAATCTAATAGTGTTCTCAGATAGAAAGCAATTACTTACTCGAAGAAAGGGCTACAATGCCTGCAAGAGCAGTTCCGCTATGTCCTTAACTTGAATTTTTCCTTCCAAACCCGTTGTCTTAACAGCATCTTCGAAAGTTAAGAGACAGAAGGGACAAGCAGTTGCCAATATTTCAGCTCCAGCCTCAACAGCATCCTTAACACGAATCTCAGCAAGACGTTCCCCTGGAATATCAACCCACATTCTCCCTCCACCACCTTCGCAACAGAGGCTTCGCTCCCTAGAACGGTCGAACTCCACAAGCTTCACGCCAGGAACGCTTTCCAAAACTTTTCTAGGCTCGTCATACACGCCATTCTGTTTGCCCAGAAAACAAGGATCATGGTAAATAACCGTCTTATCCAGCTTCTTTGAAAAAGCAAGTTTACCCTTGCCAATCAAATCTGCAAACAACTGCGCATGATGCAGAACCTCAAAGCTAGTCTGTCCGTACCTGTTTTTGAAAGAATGATACGAATGGGGACAGCTTGTAACAACCCGTTTCACGCTGTACTTGTTGAGGACCTTCGTGTTCTCTTCGACGAGAAACTCAAACAAGCCCTTTTCGCCTATGCCGTAGATCTCGTTTCCGCAGCAATTTTCCTCGTTTCCCAAAGTTCCAAAGTTTACTCCAGTCTTCTCGAAGCAACTCACCAAACTTCTTGCCACTTCCTGAACCCTAGGGTCATACGCAGGTGTGCAACCCACAAAATAAAGAACCTCAACACCTTTCGACACATGTTTAATGTTCAAGCCCTGACTCCACTCAGACCTCTTACCCCTAATCCTCCCCCAAGGATTACCATGTTTAAACACGCTCTCCAAAGCATCTCGAAGCGTTGGAGTAACCTCTCCCTTCTCCACAACCAAGCTTCGAATGTCAATCAGAAAATCATATGGAATTATCTCCTTAGGACAGCGTAGTCCACAGGTAGCACAGGTTGTGCAACTCCACAACTCGTTTTGAGGATGAATCGTTACCCTGCCACTTGCAGAAACTTCCCGCATGTATCTTCTAACATTCAAATTGGCCTTTCTAGCCACTGGGCAACTTCCCGTGCACATGCCACATTGAATGCATTCAAGCAGTTTATGTTTCTGAACCAGTTCCTGAGCATTCATCTTTCAAGTCTCGTCTTGTGGAAGATATGAATGAAACACAAGACTTTTTTAAGCGTTTTCCTCTGTGTATCAATTCCAAACCAAGTAAAACGGAAGGTTGACAAGATGGAGAAGAAACCGCCTAGAATCGGGATCTTCGTCTGCGAGTGCGGCGGAAACATAAGCGACGTTATCGACACAAAAACTGTTCTGGAAGCAGTTAAAACTTGGGAAGGAGTAGAAGTCGCAAGACACAACAAATACCTCTGCTCAAGACCCGCTCAAGACATAATAGCTGACGCAGTGACAAAGAAGAACTTAGACCGTGTCGTAGTCGCCAGCTGCACTCCAAGAATGCACCTTCCAACATTTCAAAACGTCCTAGAACGGGCAGGATTAAACCCTTACATGCTCGAGTTCGTAAACATCAGAGAACACGCCTCATGGGTTCACGGTCCCCAACACTCTGAAGAAGCCACAAAAAAGGCTATAAGCCTAATAAGAGGCGGCTACGAACGAAGCCTAGAACTCGAACCCTTAAAAAGCATAAAGGAAAAAAGCTCAAGGGAAATTCTCATCATAGGCGGAGGAATAGCCGGCATCACTGCCGCCCTAGAACTCGGCTATCTAGGCTACAAAGTTCATGTTGTGGAGAAGAAACCAAGCATAGGCGGCAACATGGCAAAACTAACCAAAGTTTTCCCAACATTAGACTGCGCCCAATGCATACTCACCCCCAGAATGGCAGAGGTGGGAAGAAACCCCAACGTGAACCTGCTCACCTACGCCGAAGTGCAAGACATCAGCGGACGCCCCGGCAACTACACAGTAAAAGTCTTCATGAAACCCAGAGGCATAGACCTTGAGACATGCAGAAGCTGCGGCGTATGCTCTAAAGTATGCCCAGTGTCAGTGCCAGACGAATACAACGAAGGCCTATCCGAAAGAAAGGCGGCTTATATAGAGTTTCCACAGGCAGTACCCTCCGCTTACGCAATCGACTTTGACGCCTGCACAAAGTGCGGAAAGTGCGAGGAGATGTGTCCAGCCAAATGCGTGAACTTGGAAGACAAAGGGAAAACCGTTGAGCTGAACGTGGGTGCTTTGATCATGGCTACAGGCTACCAGCTCTACGATGCTAACATGCTGAAAAACTATGGATACGGCGTCTACAAAGACGTAATCACCATGATGGATCTGGAAAGACTAACTTCCGCCTCTGGACCCACAGAAGGCTTCATCAAGAGGGCTGACGGCGAAGACGTTAGAAAAATAGCCATTATCCTCTGTGCAGGTTCTAGGGACAAAAACTACATTCCTTATTGTAGTCGCATCTGTTGCATGTACTCGTTGAAACAGGCTTTCGTGCTTAAGAAGATGCTCGGGATTGACGTCACAGTGTATTATACGGATATTAGAGCTACGGGCAAAGGCTACGAAGAGCTCTATTGGCGAGACCAAGAAGCAGGAGTTGCCTTCATACGAGGCAAAGTAGCTGAGATCTGGAAGAAAAACAACGGCAGACTCGTTCTGGTAGCCGAAGATACCATAATGAACGAAGTTAGGGAAGACGAATTCGATCTAGTTGCCCTAGCCACACCCATGATTCCGCCTTCTGGACTCAAAAAGCTTGCTGGCAAAATGAAGTTATCCTTGGGCGAAGACGGGTTCATACAAGAGAAACATCCGAAACTCGACCCAGTTGATTCCCTTGTAACCGGAGTTTTCGCATGTGGATGCGCCCTAAGCCCAAAGGATGTTCGCGACACAGTCTCGGATGCTTTAGGTGCCGCAGCTAAGGCTTCCCTCTTCCTTAAAGGAGAATACATCACTACGAGTCCTGAGAAAGCTTTTGTAATCACGGATATGTGCGATGGCAGCGGTCTTTGCGTTCCAGTTTGCCCTGTCAACGCCATAACCATGGAAGACGGAAAAGCCAAGATTAACCCCTTTGTTTGCACTGGTTGTGGCGCATGCATTCCCGTTTGCCCAAGGGAAGCCATAGATTTCAAGAACGCGACAAACAGGCAGATCATCGCCAACCTTAGAGGAATTCTCATGGACAAGGAGCCCGAGGAAGTCAGAATTGTTGCCTTTGTAGACAAGAACGTTGGATACACGGGCATGGACTTTCTGGGACTCGACCGCGTCAACTATCCTGAAAATATTCGAATAGTACCGGTTCCCTCCACAGCCATTATAGGCTTGAAACACTTGCTTTACGCTTTCGCCTTCGGAGCAGACGGAGTGCTGATAATTGAGGGACA
>JABAOH010002674.1_pt6 | contig 15077 bp, 16 predicted proteins | sample 7062181 | NCBI WGS metagenome assembly JABAOH01 (sample SAMN14538630, study PRJNA623070) | marine sediment metagenome | biome: marine biome [ENVO:00000428]; feature: marine pelagic biome [ENVO:01000023]; material: deep marine sediment [ENVO:00002113]; isolation source: pool of 5 deep marine...
ACAGTGCCAGCGGCACCTACACATTGGATGGCGCTGGCGGTCTCACGCTGGAGTTGGGGCCGACGACGTTGGCCGAGTGCGAACCGGGGTCCCTGTACGATGAGTACCTGGAGATGCTCGGGTGGGTGCGCACGTACGTCTTGGAGGGTGACCAATTGGTGCTGAACATGATGGCCGACGGCGGGGACCTGTTCTTCGATAAGGCAAGCCCGGCCTGAACACCCGATGTGAACGAAGGGCTGAGCGGGCTGCGCGCAGACTACGATTGGATCAGAGAGGAGAAACCAACTGTGTGTGGATGCATATTTGCTTTAGGCGCGGCGTTCTTCCCCAGGCTCGGGGTGCTGTTTCTTTGGCTCTTCACCCCACTCGTGAGCCGAGCCTTCGACACCATCATCGTGCCTATCTTGGGCATCATCTTTCTGCCCTTCACCACCTTGGTCTACGTCTTGGTCTGGCACCCGGTGGTGGGTGTCACCGGATGGGGATGGGTCTGGGTAATCCTGGCGTTTCTGTTTGATCTCGGAGCGTATGCCGGTAGCGGTTTCGGCAATCGCCGGCGGCTTGGCTATTAGCGAGTCCAGCATGGGCAACCTGGGTCACGACGCAACAGTGTTGCGATTTCGGCAGAGGCACTTGTCGACGGTCCGATTCGCGTGGGCGATACTGGGGCAGCGACGGGTGAGTCGCGCCAAGTGACCCTGAGGAGAGTACCATGGGTAAACAGGTGCAAGCTAGCACCAGGAGAGAGCTTCTCCGTTTCATTGCCCGCCTGCTGGTGATCTGGGGCATTGCGGTGGCAATGCTGTTGTTGATGGCCTGGCTGCTGCCGGGCGTGAGCGTTGATAGCTTGCTAACGGCCGTCATTGCAGTCGCCGCAATCGGTCTAGTGAACGCGCTGTTGTGGCCTGTCCTAAGTTACCTGGTCCTCCCATTTGCAGTCTTCGCCTTTGGACTCCCGTCGCTAGTGCTCAACGCTGTGCTGATCCAGCTCGCCAGCGCGTTAGTAGAGGGTCTTGACGTAGCAAGGCAGCGGGATGCCATTCTGCTCACGTTGGGTTTGACGGCCATCAACACCATCGTCAGCAGCCTGCCGACCATCGACGATGACAATTCATACTACCGCAACGTAGTGCAGCAACGGATCAAGCGCCGCAAGAAGCCGGTGGAGACAGATGTGCCAGGAGTGCTGTTCCTGGAGATGGACGGCCTGGCTAGGCCAGCGTTGGAGCGGGCGCTTCACCAGGGATACATGCCCACTCTCGCCGCCGGCCTCCCTTCGGTCCAACCACTGATTGTACTGGCTTCCTGATCCGGGGGAGCCATCGGATCTACTTCGCTGGAGATGTCGACGTGTTCCCAGAGATGCGTGACCTTGGCGATGATTTGAATGTTGCCCTGCTACCTGTATGGGGATGGGGGCCGACCTTGGGCACCGGTCACATGGACCCATTGCGTGCTGCGCAAGTGCTGGCTCAGCTCTGCCCGTGCATGGCGATTCCAATTCATTGGGGGACCTACTGCCTCATCGGAATGGAATGGATGCGGCCTGGATTTCTATCGCGGCCACCTCGGGATTTTGCCAGCTACGCAAAGGCTCAGGCCCCGGGGGTCGAAGTATGCATTCTGGAGCCGGGTGAATCCTTCTGTCTTGCGAATCACCTGCTCGACCCCTTCATGAGCCACAGTCCCTGGGGGTAGAGTATTCAGCGCTGCTCTTCATCCCGGTCACCTGGCTAGGCATTCCTCAAGCACGGGTGTCGAAGGTTGGCTCTACCGGACTTTCCGCCTGTAGTCTGGTAGCAGAAGAGGTGATTTGATCGGGTTCTCCACGCCAGCTTCCTGGAGTTGCCGGTGCCACTCGTCGACATGCTCCAGGGTAAGTTTTCCCAGCTTGACCTCTTTGGCTCGACGAGCCGCCGCTTCACCCGCTCGACGGCCAAAGACTGTGATCTCGAGCAGGGAATTGCCCATCAGGCGATTGCGACCGTGGACACCCCCCGAGATCTCCCCAGCGGCGAAGAGATTGGGAACGTCGGTTGAACCGTCAGGCTTCAGTGATATGCCGCCGTTTTGGTAGTGAAGAGTGGGATAGACGAGTATCGGCTCATTGCTCATGTCGATGCCGAAGCGGCCAAACTGGCGCACCATGGCCGGCAACGCCGTCTGCGTAGTCCCTGAGCCGTGGAGGATATCGATCATGGGGGAATCGAGCCACACGCCCACAGTGCCTGACGGGGTCACTACACCCATGCCACGCTCCCTGCACTCTCTAATGATCGCCGAGGCCTCGACGTCGCGCGTTTCTCGCGGGTACACGAATTGTTGGCCATCAACGTTGCAGACCTGGGCTCCCAGCCCGCGTACCTTCTCCGTAACCAGCAGCCCCACAATCTGCTCTGGATACGCGGCGCCCGTAGGGTGGTACTGCATGGTGTCCAGGAAGGCGAGCCTGGCTCCGACCCGATAGGCCAGCACCAGGCCGTCACCAGTGGCGCCGTAGTGATTGGTCGTGGCGTAACCCCGGTAGTGCAACCGCCCGCTACCGCCTGTGGCCAGAATGGTGCATCTCGCTCGCACGACCAGGTGCTCGCCCGTCTCGAGGTTCAGTAGTACCGCTCCGGCCACCTGGCCCTTGTCATCCATGATCAGTTCGATGGCTGGTGAGAACTCCAGGACGGTGATGTCGTCGGGATAGCTGCGTACCTCGTCGCGCAGGGTACGCATGATCTCAGCCCCGGAGTAGTCTCGCGATGAGTGCATGCGCTTGCGGGATGTGCCGCCACCGTGGATGGTCTTCATCGTGCCATCGGCGTCTTTGTCGAACATGCAACCCAGCTCTTCCAGCCACTTGATGACCTGCGGTGCATCCTTCACCAGGGCCTCCACAAGATCGGGATAGTTCGCGAAATGGCCGCCGCCTATGACGTCCAGGTAGTGAATCGCTGGCGAGTCATTGGCTTTGTCGGCAGCCTGAATGCCGCCCTGAGCCATCATGGTGTTGGCATCGCCGTGGCGCAGCTTGTTGGCTACGATGACCTTGGCTCCGTTCTCGCGCGCCAGCAGGGCAGCTGACGAGCCTGCTCCACCCCCGCCAATGATCAGTACGTCGGTGTCGTAGTCGATCTGCTCAAGGTCGAGCATGTCGGAGGTCAAATGGCTGGCCCCCTCCATCACTTCGGCCAACTCTAGAGGCATGCGCTGCCCTTTGCTGACCCCCACCTTGATCTCGCGCATGCCCTCCGCCATGTAGTCGGGGTGAAACTCCTCCAGGATGGTCTGTTTCTCCTGAGGTGCCATCATGGGGAAGGCCTCCTGCAGCCGATTTGGCCGGGTCGCCTCCACTCTTCCTATGGATTCGCGCATCTCTGCAGTATAGCTCACAACTCCTCCCTCGGCGTCACTCTGGCTCGATATCTCGCTCGTTGTACAGTTTCCGTAACTCCTCCTCCCCCAGGCCTTTCATCGTCGCCAGTTCGGCGTCGAACTCGCCGGCCTCGATCTCCTCTACCCGTTCCTCTAGATGTTCTGCCTTGGGAGCCAGGTATTTCCCATACAGACGGCGGCAGAGGATCGCGATGTTGGGCTGCACCTCCTCCGCGGGACAGCGGGAAACGCACAGCCCGCACATGATGCAGTCGAAGGAGCGAGTAGCCACGGCGCTGATGTCCCCACGCATGGCGTCCGCCATGTACTGTTTCACATCGATGTCTTGAGGGCACACCTTGGTACAGCTGCCACAGCTCAGACAGCGAAGCAGCTCGGGGTAGGTCTTGACCACGGTTTCAAAGGTTGCTTCGAGTTCGCTGAGGCAATAGTCAGCATGGTGCGCTGGGTAGAAGGGGATCTGGGCCAGATGCATTCCTGGCTCCACCACAGTCTGGCAAGCCAGTCCGATCTGCAACCTGTAGTCGCCTGCCACGCGGTACACAGTGGAGCAAGCGCCACAGAAGCCGCCCCTGCAGCCCGCCCCGCGGATCAACTGGTAGCCGGAGTACTCCATGGCCTTCATGATGGTCAGGCTTGCAGGTACCACATACTTCTTGCCCATGATGAAGATGGGGACAAGGTCTTCGCTCATACTGTACTCATCCTTTCCAGCCCAACCTCTAGAGCAAGGCATCCACCATGGCCAGTAGCTGGGCCGTATCGCTATTATGTACACCGCAGGCTTTGCTGGGGCACACCGCTACGCAGGCGCCGCAACCCCGGCACAGGGCTGGGCTCACGACGGCAATCGAGCGTCGTGGGTGCAGGCTCATAGCCTCGTAGGGGCATGCGGATACGCAGAGCCCGCAGCCGGAGCACACCTCCTCATCGACGCAGGCTATGGTCGGCTCCTGTGCGATTTGGTGTTGGGAGAAGAGTTGTAGCACTTTGGCCGCTGCCCCGCTTGCGTGGGAGATGGTCTCAGGAATGTCTTTGGGAAACTGACCCGCACCGGCCAGGAGTATTCCCGGCGTGAGAGTCTCAACCGGCCGTAACTTGGGGTGAGCTTCGCGGAAGAACCCTTCTTCGTCGAGGGAGACGCGCAGGCGTTGTGCTAGGTCTTTCGCCTCCGCGCTCGGTACGGATGCCGTGGCCAGCACCACGAGGTCGGCCGGCACTTGCACTGGGGCTCCGCTGAGCGTGTCCACACCCCAGACCATCACCTTGCTGTCCTCTTCGAAGATCCTGGATACCTTGCCGCGCAGATAGAGGACGTCGTAGTCGTCTATGGCACTCTGCACGAATTCCTCGTAGCCCTTTCCCTGAGAACGGATGTCAATGTAGAACACGTAGGCTTGCCCCTGGGGCACTTGCCGCTTATACATCATTGCCTGCTTGGCTACATACATGCAGCATATCTTGGAGCAGTAGGGCTTGTGCAGTTCTGGATCGCGCGATCCGGCACACTGCACAAAAACGACTTCCTTGGGAACCATGCCATCTGACGGTCGGCGAATCTGGCCCCCTGTTGGACCGTTTGCAGCCAACAGCCGCTCGAACTGCACTGCATCTATGACATCGGCATGCTCCCCGCCGTATTCACCCAGTGCTTCTTTCGGATAGAGCTCATAGCCCGTGGCCAGGATCATGGCTCCCACATCAAAGGTGAACGTCCGCAGCTGCGTCCCTGCTCTGCCCGAGTCTGCGTCCTGTGATCGGCCGTCTGCCTCGTCTTCTTCCTGATTGACCCTGACAGTAAAGCTCCCTACGTGACCACTAGCTTCCTGCACCTGGGCCCGTGTCAGGACCTGGACAAGGGGATGCTCCTCGACTCGCCTTATCATCTCGGTCAGTGCGTCGGAGGCAGCCTCGAGATTGAGATAGGTGCCTGAGAGCTGGGCTACGTGGCCGCCTAGCCCGGCCTCCTTCTCGACAAGGATCACGGGATGTCCTGCATCGGCGATGTCCAATGCCGCCTGCAAGCCGGCGATGCCCGCACCAACGACCATGGCTCGTTTGACCAGGGGCAAGCTGAGAAGCTCGAGCGATTCGTTGAAACGCACCTTTTCCACCATCGTCTTGGTGATTTCGGCAGCCTTGGCAGTGGCCTCAGCCCGCACCTCTCGATGCACCCAGGAGCAGTGTTCCCGGATGTTGGCGATCTCACACTGGTAAGGATTGAGGCCTTGCGAGGTTACGGCATTGCGGAATGTGGTCTCGTGCATGGATGGTGAGCAGGCAGCTATCACCACGCCATCCAGAAGGTGGTCACGGATAGCTCCTTTGAGGGCATTCTGACCTGGGTCGGAACACATGTACTTCTGGTCCTCGACGTAAACCACGTCTGGATACTCGCGCATCTCCTTTGCCACTCGCTCCACATCCACGGTGTCGGCGATGTTGAGGCCGCAGTGGCAGAAGAAGACCCCAATCCTTTTCACAAGACCTCCGCCCTAGGTGAGGGAGCCGTCTCCTCCGGAACGCCCCTCCATTGCGAGAAGAGAGACAGCACCTTGGCCGCTGCTCCCGACGCCTCGGCCACTGTTTCGGAGATGTCCTTGGGGCCAACGCAGGCCCCAGCCAGAAAGACCCCGGGACGCGAGGTTTCCAGCGGCCGCATGTTGGCGTCGATCTCGGAGAAGAAGCCAAACTCATCAGCCTCCAGGCCCAGGACGTGGGCCAGAGCCAACGTCCCACTGCTGGGGACCATAGCCGTGGCCAGGACCACCAAGTCAGCCGCTATCTCTATCTGCATGTTATTCAGGGTGTCAACACCCCAGACCATGACCCTATCATCTTCGCGGAATATCCTGGAGACCTTGCCTCGCACATATAGGGCGTGATCCTCCTCCATGGCGCGCTGCACGAACTCCTCGTAATGCTTGCCCGCCGAGCGAACGTCGATGTAGAAAACGTAGGCCTGACCACGGGGAACGCGGTGTTTGTAGAGCATGGCGTGCTTGGCTGTGTACATGCAGCACGTCTTGGAGCAGTAGGGCACCCCTAGTTCCGGATCACGGGAACCCGCACATTGCACGAAGACCACCTCTTCTGGCTCCTTTCCGTCGGAAGGCCGCAGGACTCTGCCAGCGGTGGGCCCCGAGGCGCTGAGCAACCGCTCAAAGGCTAGGCCATCTATCACGTCGGGGATCGACCCGTGCCCATACTCGCCCAGTTCTGCCAGCGGATGTGGCCTGTAGCCTGTGGCCAGGATTATACATCCCACGCGTTCTTCGACCACCGCCGCTTGTTGCTCGAAATCGATGGCCCCCACCGGGCAGAGCTTCTCACAGACACGACACTTGCCGCGCTCAAAATAGAGGCAATTCTCGTGGTCTAGGACCGGCTTGTTCGGCACGGCCTGAGGCGAGAGGGTATAGATGGCCTTTCGACTGCCCATTCCTCGCTCGAAATCGGACTCTACGCGTTTGGGGCACTTCTCCTGGCACAGGCCGCAGCCGGTGCACAGGTCCCACTTGACATAAGCGGGATATCGACGCACGCGCACCCGGAAATCACCCATCTGGCCGGTGATCTCCTCCACTTGGGAGTAGGTCAGCAGGCGGATGTTCTCGTGGTGGCCCACCTCGACAGTGCGAGGAGTGAGGATACACTGGGCACAGTCCAGGGTGGGGAAGGTCTCTGAGAGTTGTGCCATGCGGCCGCCAATGGAAGGCAGCTTGTCTACCAAGACAACCTCATAGCCGGAATTGGCTATGTCGAGCGCTGCTTGCATGCCAGCGATGCCAGCGCCGATGACTAGAGCTCTGCTGATTGGTGCGTTGTCAGACATAGCGGGAGATTGTTGATTCGGTCATTGGAGATGAGCTTCATCGCGGCTGAAACGGCGCCAAGATGGGCTCAGGGTGCACACAGTGTCTGTCCCAACCGAGGTCTACCGTCCCCAGACCTAGAGCCACGCTCAGGAGTTGACTGAAATAGAGGACGGGAAGAGGCTGATAGTCAGCGTACCGCCGGCCCATCTCAAGCTGTTGCCTGTCCAGGTTGAACTGGCAGAGGGGGCAGTTTGTGACCATCAGTTGAGCACCGTTCTTCTGGGCCGACATCAGAATGGTGCGGGCCATGGTATTGGTGACCTCGGACGACAGTATGGACAGATATGAGCCGCAGCATTCACCTCTATGCGGGTAGTTCACTGTCTCCGCTCCCAACGCGGACAAGAGATCGTCCAAGACGTGAGGGTTTTCGGGATCGTCGTATGCCACCTCGTCGGCAGGTCTCAGTACCATGCACCCGTAGTAGGCCGCTGCCCTCAAACCCGTGAGAGGATTCGTCACCATCTGTGAGATCTTATCGAATCCGACTTCATCACGTAAGATCTGCAATACGTCGACGACTTGCAGATCGCCGTTGTAGTCGGCCTCGATGAAGAAGTTGAGCTTGTCTCTTCTATCGTCATCGACGACAAGGGCATGGTTCGTGCGTCTGAGGACGTTGTAGCAAGTGGTACAGGCCACCGCAAGGCGCTCACCAGCTTCTCGGCCAGCGAGAAGCACGCGGGCAGGACCCGCAAGGTCAAGCACATTGTCGACCAGGAGGGGGAAGGTGGCACCGCAACAGTTCCACTCCGGCAACTCGACGAGTTCCAGCCCCAGGGCGCCAGCGGAGGCTCGCAGAGCATTGTCGAAACCTTTCGCCGTCGTATTCAGAGTGCAACCCGGGAAGTACGGGAGTTTCATCTGCTCTCCTACGTCGTGTATTTGCGGAAGCCAGCGATGAAAGCTTGCTGCGGGAACTCGGCCAGGTCTTCTGGCGACAGGGTTCTGAGGTCGATGTAGTCGCCTCTCTCTTGCAGGATGATTTCCCGCACAGCTTCCATAATGCGTGTGAGGTCTACGCCTTTGGGGCAGCGGGCGTAGCAACTCTGGCAGGCGGCGCAGAGCCAGGGAGTCTCCGAGTCCAGAACGGGTTCCACCAAGCCCAATTGCAGGAATCGAATCACCTGGCTGGGCAGCAGGTCCATCGCGGACGCGGCGGGACAGCCGGCGGCGCACTTGCCGCACTGGTAGCATCTCAGCAGGTCCTCTCCACTGGTCTCCTCGATCTTACGAACGAGTTCGTTCCTCAGGGTCTCGGCCGACAGCCTGACTCTCATGGTTCCCCCAAGCGTGGCCCATGCAGATTATTCGTCCTGAACTTCGGTCTGCGATCTGGCACAAGTGTTGCGCTCATATCTCAGTGATTCGATCTCGATAGCCTGCTCTACAGCTGCTCATACTTCTTCCGGCCTTCCTCGTAGGCATCGCCTCCGTGGATGTCGTTGACCACGATTGCCGGGAAGTCCTCCACCCTCAGTCGGCGCACCGCCTCGGTGCCTAAGTCTTCGTAGGCGATGACCTCTGCATGTTTGATACTCTTGGCGATTAGCGCACCTGCACCACCGACGGCTGCTAGGTAGACGCCCTTGTATTTCTGCATNNNNCCGATCATGGCCTTGAGCCCAACTTCCATGAGGCGAGGTGCGTAGGGATCCATGCGGTAGCTGGTGGTCGGACCCGCTGAGCCAATGGGCGTGCCCGGCTTGGCCGGAGAAGGGGCCATGTAGTAGATGATCTGCCCACGTGGATCGAAGGGCAGGGGATCACCTGTGTCGAGAGCCGCGATCATTCGCTTGTGTGCAGCATCTCGAGCCACGTATATGGTGCCTGTAATGGTCACCCTGTCGCCCGCGTGCAGTTGTTCAATGATGTCGTCGGTCAGAGGTGTGGTAATATTCAGCTCGCTTCTTGCTCCTGACCAAGTGCCTAACGGCCGGAAAGCCTCGATACGGCTTCTCCGTTAGTTGGCCCGGCCCCTCACAGAGTTGCCTGTTTGTGCCGGGCGCTGTGGCACTGAATGTTCACCCCCACGGGAAGGCTGGCGATGTGACACGGGTGAGTCTCAACGTGTACCGCCAGAGCCGTGGTACGGCCTCCCAGGCCTTGCGGCCCGATGCCCAGCCTGTTCACGCGCTTCACGATGTCTCGTTCCAATTCGGCCGCCTCGGGGTCCGGGCTGGGTTGGCCTACTTCTCTGAGCAGCGAATGCTTGGCCATCCACATCGCCTTCTCGGTCGTGCCGCCCACGCCCACGCCGACGATGGTCGGGGGACACGGGTTGGCTCCGGCTTCCTCGACGGTCTTCACTACAAAATCAACTACGCCTTGGCGTCCGTCGGCTGGCTTGAGCATGGCGAGAGCACTCATGTTCTCACTGCCGCCGCCTTTGGGAACGACCGTGATCTTTAGACTATCGCCCGGCACGATCTGGCAGTGGATGACTGCCGGAGTATTGTCATTCGTATTGATACGTGTTGAGAAGGGCCTGTCCACGATCGACTTTCGCAGATAGCCCTCTCGATACCCTCGTCTCACGCCCTCTTGCACTGCCTCGTAAAGATCGCCGCCGATGACATGGGTATCTTGCCCCAGGTCGAGGAACACTACTGTCAGGCCTGTATCCTGACACAGTGGCATTCCCTCCTCACGCGCGACGGCCGCGTTCTCGAGAAGCCGATCCAGTACCTCTTGTCCCACAGGCGAGACCTCGTCGTCCCTGGCCACACGTAGGGCTTCGATCACATCGTCGCCCAGATAGTAGTTGGCCTCGATACACAGCTGGGCAATGGTCTCGCTAATCTCATCGCATCTGATATCTCGCACCCGAACTCTCCTGACTCGTGAGAGGGGCTGTGCTGGACTCAGGATAATTGGGGAAGACTCCTTATTGCCCACCGACAACCTTCGTCCACCACAAGCTGAACGCCTCGGCGCTGCTGGTCCTTGCTGATGTTGAGGTCTTCTCGCTCGCCAACGATCAACTAGAATGGATTATACAGACCAGCTTCCGATTTGTCCAACCAAGTCGGCGGAGTTGAGCGGTCGAGTTGGTGCAGCCGAGGACTCCGATGCTCTTGATCTGTCCATTTCTAGGCACCATCGGTTGTGCGGACAGGGAGTTGCACCGTATCTTGAACCCTCACAGAGGGTTGCAGGCTGCAAACGATGTTGCCGACGAGTTCGTGTAGTACTTGACATAGGCGACTAACGCCACTACAATAGGTGCTATTGACTCTGCAAGCGACGGAGGGCAAAATGATCGTGCGCAGCGCTCTTATCCAGACTACCGGCAGCATGCACAAGGAGGAGAACATTGTCAAGCATCTCGAACTCATCGCGATAGCAGCTGAGCAAGGGTCCCAAATCACGTGCCTTCAGGAGTTATTCTACTCTCCGTACTTTTGTCAGGAGCAGGATGCCAAGTGGTATGACTTCGTCGAGCCCATCCCTGGACCCACGACGGAGCGGATGCAAGAGGTGGCGAAGAAGCATGCCATGGTCTTGATTCTGCCGCAGTATGAGGAGGACGCCCCGGGCGTGTACTACAATACCGCNNGGGCAAGTACCGGAAGACCCACATCCCTCAACTGCCCTATTTCTGGGAGAAGTTCTACTTCCGGCCCGGAAATCTTGGTTACCCCGTCTTCGAGACCAAGTATGCCCGCGTGGGTGTCTACATCTGCTACGACCGCCACTTCCCTGAGGGGGCGCGTGTCCTGGGGCTGAATGGCGCTCAAATCGTGTATATCCCCTCCGCAACCTCTCGCGGGCTCTCGATGCACCTTTGGCAGATCGAGCAGACATCTCACGCCATTGCCAACGGCTACTTCGTGGGCACCATCAACCGGGTGGGGCAAGAGAAGGAGCTGGGACCAAATGACTACTACGGCTCCAGCTACTTCTGCGATCCCCGGGGGCAGATCATCGCGCAAGCCTCCGACATGGAAGAGGAAGTGTTGGTGGCAGACCTTGATCTAGACATGATCCGAGAAGTGCGCAACACGTGGCAGTTCTACCGTGATCGTAGGCCGGATGCCTACCACGAAATCGTCGACGCCTAAGGTGCCAGGGAGGTAGATAGTGGCTGATCTGAGCGTCGTGTTTGCAGGGCTCAGGCTGACTAACCCGTTCATGTTGGCCTCGGCCCCTCCCGCCGCAACGGGAGAGATGATCCAGCGGGCTTTTGACGCTGGATGGGGTGGGGCGGTGACCAAGACTATCGCCCTGGAGCCCGCCGTCGACGTCCAGCCCAGACTGGCGCGGTTGGCGATGGGCAATAAGGTTGTCGGCCTGGAGAACATAGAACTGATCAGCCAGCGACAGCTGAGTAGCTGGTTGAACGACCTGGAGGAGATCAAGCGTCGATACGCCGATCACATCCTGTTCGCAAGCTTGATGGGAGCCGTGGTCAGAGAGGAGTGGCACTCGCTGATCCGGCAGATTCAAGAAGCGGGGGTGGATGGATTTGAGCTCAACTTCGGCTGCCCTCACGGCATGCCCGAGAAGGGAATGGGCTCTGCCCAGGGCCAGGATCCAGCCATCGCGGCCGAAATCACACGGTGGGCAAAAGAGGTGGCCACTGTGCCGGTGATGGTGAAGCTGACGCCGAATGTCACGGACATCGTGCAGATAGGCCGAGCCTGCGAACACGCGGGAGCCGACGCCATCTCCGCCGTAAACACGGTCTCGGTGCTCATGGGCGTGGATCTGGAGCGCCTCGAACCGCGGCCGTCGGTGGGAGGAACCACGTCCTTCGGTGGCTACTCGGGGAAGGCGATCAAGCCCATAGGTCTGCGTTGCATCGCACAGCTGGCACAAGGGACCAACTTGCCCCTCTCGGGCATCGGGGGCATCGGCGGATGGCAAGATGCGGCGGAGTACGTTCTGGCAGGCGCTTCCACGGTACAGGTATGTACGGCCGTCATGTTCCGGGGCTACAGAATCGTTGACAGGATGAAGAAGGGGCTCTCGGACTACATGGATGAGAAGGGTTTCGGCTCTGTGGGAGAGATGCGGGGCTATGTCCTGCCCAGGATCACTGCCCACGAGGAGTTGGACTCCGCCCACAAAGTGGTGGCGTCCATCGACGAAGCCCTTTGCACCAAGTGTGGGCTATGCTACACGGCCTGCCTGGACGGCGGTTGGCAAGCGATCGAGATGGAGAGCCGAGAGGTCTTCCCCCGGGTGCTGGCGAATAAGTGCGACGGCTGCTCCCTGTGCACACACGTCTGCCCGGTGGAGGAATGTATTACGTTGTTGCCGCTCTGAGTGAGCCACTATTGGCAGGAGGGCGAGAATGGACACGGTGGTAACGAACGGGACCATTATCACGGCTACAGAGACTTATCGAGCAGACATAGGTATCGAGAATGGCAAGATCACGGCGCTCGCGCGTGGTCTGGAGGGCGCGGAGACCATCGACGCAGAAGGCAACTACGTCTTCCCGGGAGGCATCGACATTCATACCCACTTCGAACTGCCTTTCATGGGGACGGTGTCCGCCGACGATTTCGAAACAGGGAGTATCGCCGCGGCGTGTGGTGGTACCACTACCTTCGTGGACTTCGCAATTCAGGGGGAGGGAGAGAGTCTACACCAAGCCCTCCAGACTTGGATGGAGAGAGCCAGCGGTAAGGCGGCCATCGACTACGGCTTCCACGTGGCCATCGGAGACATGACAGATGAAGTGATGAATAAGGAGATGGCCGAACTCGTCGAGCAGGGAATAACCAGCTTCAAGCTCTTCATGGCCTACAAGGGCACCTTCATGGTGGATGATGAAACCCTCTTCAAATCCCTCATCAAGGCCAACGAACTTGGAGCGCTCATCATGGTACATGCCGAGAACGGCGATGTCTTGAACTACCTCATCAACAAACACATCGCCGAGGGCAAGCTGGAGCCCATCTGGCACGCTCGGAGTCATCCTCCCGAGGCGGAGGCCGAGGCGGTTGGCCGCGCCATAATCTTGGCTCGACTGGCCGGCACTCCCATCTATGTCGTCCATTTGAGCGCAGCCGACGCATTGGAGAAAGTGAAGGAGGCTCGTGACCAGGGACAGCCTGTCCTGGCCGAGACATGCCCTCAGTATCTTCTCTTCAGCACTCAGCACTACGAACTCCCCGGTTTTGAGGGAGCCAAGTATGTGATGTCTCCGCCTCTGCGGGACAAGTCGAACCAGGAACCCCTGTGGCAGGGGCTAGCCTCTGACGACTTGCAGGTGGTAGGGACGGACCATTGTCCCTTCAACTTCGTGGGCCAGAAAGACATGGGCAAGGACGATTTCTCCAAGATCCCCAATGGCATGCCAGGTGTGGAAACCAGGGTGCCATTGATGTACCACTTTGGTGTGAACGAAGGTTGGTTCTCCGTCAACAGATTCGTAGAGTTGGTCTCAACCAACCCCGCCCGCCTATTCGGTCTTGCTCCTCAGAAGGGCACCATATCCATAGGAGCGGATGCGGACCTGGTGATCTTCGACTCTGAGAAAGAGGTCCGCCTCAGCGTGGAAAACCTGCACATGAATGTAGACCACAGTCCCTACGACCACATCACCGTGAAGGGATACCCCGTCCTCACCATGCAAAGGGGTCGGATCATCGTCAAGGATGGCGAGTTTGTCGGTGACGCGGGCGCTGGCCAGTTCCTTAGGCGGAGCTCGCCTGCGTCGATCTGATCGCTCCATTTCCGACGCAGGTCATGATCGCCCCCGCAAACGACCGCCAATCAGGCCAAGTCGCCACAGCAGGCGACTCGGAGAGGAGGTTCTAGGATGACCGCCGAAAGCAGAGCCCAAGAGTTGATCGATCTGAACCGTCGCTACACTTTCTTCTCGTGGTCGGTTCAGTCCGCCGTCAAGCCGCTGGCGGTGGTGAGAGCCGAGGGCTGCTACTTCTGGGACGCTGAGGATAAGAGGTACCTGGACTTCGCGTCTCAACTGATGAACGTCAACACGGGTCATCAGCATCCCAAGGTTGTGGCCGCCATCAAGGAGCAAGCAGACAAACTGTGCTATGCCTATCCGGGACTGGCCACTGAACCTCGCGGCGAGCTGGGAAGACTGTTGGCCGAGGTGACGCCCAATGGTTTGAGCAAGACCTTCTTCACCCTGGGGGGCGCAGACGCCGTCGATAACGCCATCAAGTTGGCACGTCTCTACACCGGGCGGCAAAAGGTGGTCAGCAGATACCGTTCCTATCACGGTGCCACCTACGGAGCCATAAGTGCCACTGGAGATCCTCGTCGCCACCCGGTTGAGCCTGGCATACCAGGTATCGTTCGGGTCTTTGATCCCTACTGCTACCGCTGCGTCTTCGGCCAAGAGCCCGAGACTTGCCATCGGGAGTGTGTCACTCATATCGAGGAGGTAGTCAAGTTCGAGGGACCGGACAGGGTGGCAGCTTTGCTCCTTGAAGGCGTGACCGGTACTAGCGGCATCTTCGTGCCTCCGGACGACTACTGGCCACGCTTGCGGGAGATGTGTGACAAGTATGGCATATTGCTGATAGCAGACGAAGTGATGAGTGGGTTTGGGCGCACGGGCGAGTGGTTCGCGGTGGACAACTGGCAGGTGGTCCCAGACATCATGGTGGTGGCCAAGGGTCTCACGTCGGGTCACGTTCCCTTGGGCGCTGTGATTGTCTCCGACGCCATCGCTGATCACTTCGAGGACCGGTACTTGCCCCTGGGGCTGACATATAGCGCCCACACCTTGGCCTGCGCCGCGGGTGTGGCGACGATTCAAGCCTACAAGGAAGACCGACTCATAGAGAACGCCGGACGGATGGGAGAGATACTGGGGCGGCGCCT
>JABAOH010149206.1_pt1 | contig 15075 bp, 15 predicted proteins | sample 7062181 | NCBI WGS metagenome assembly JABAOH01 (sample SAMN14538630, study PRJNA623070) | marine sediment metagenome | biome: marine biome [ENVO:00000428]; feature: marine pelagic biome [ENVO:01000023]; material: deep marine sediment [ENVO:00002113]; isolation source: pool of 5 deep marine...
CGAGAACGGGGATCGTCGGGTTAGCTTGAGCCGAGGAGGTGGACGTGGCCGCCCGGCCGATATAGACCGCTTCGAGTGGCCGGAGCACAAACCCGCGTTCGTCGCCGGCGGCGTCTGGGTGACGCCGGAAGGCGCGGTTTGGGTTCAGCGTCATGTCCCGGCCGGCATGCCGCCGCTGTTCGACGTCTTCGACGGTGAAGCGAGGTTGAAGTCCAGGGTCACCCTGCCCCAGGGGCGCGAACTGGTCGGCTTCGGGCGCGGCGTGGTGTATGCCGTGCGGAGCGACGACTACGGGTTACAATGGCTCGAGCGTTACCGTCGAGCGTCAGACTGATCGGTCGGTGTGGAATGAGCCAAGGGGCGGCTCACCGCCGCCCCTCTTCATTCTCTCGCCCAACGCGGGCGGTTGACGATCAGCCCTCGACCTTGAACGACAGTCTCAGCCGGGCCCGATAGCGCACGACGTTCCCCTCTTCCACCGTCATGTCGAGCCGATCGACCTCGGCGATGCGCAGGTTCTTCAGGCTTTCGCCGGCCTTGCTGACGGCGTTCTTGGCCGCGTCCTCCCAGCCCTTCGTGCTCGTCCCTACGAGCTGAATGACCTTGTAAACGCTGTCCGGCATGTTGACCCTCCTCTTCCGGGATTCTTTTTCGGAGGCGATCAACTTAGGTGTGTGATCGTGTCGGCGAAAGGCGAACGCGAGCCACACGGTGGGCCGCGTCGGGAATTGCCCGGCTCGGGCCGCGGCCGGGTCGCGGTCGACAACAGCGCCGCGGCGGCGCTCAGTAAGATGTTGCGGGGCACGGGAATCCTCCTAACCGGAACTGAGGCTGACGGCGACCCTGGCCATCTCGGACATGAAGTGACCCCAGCCGAACGGGTAGTCGCTGAAGTCGACCGTGCGGATGAAGCCGGAATGAACGAGCGTCACCCGGGTGCCGCCGCCTTCGGGCGCGAGCAGCCATCGTCGGTCCCCACCCAGTCGATCGCCTGCCTCACGCAGCACCCCGGAGGTGCCGCGAGATGGCCGGGCGACTGACCGGGAATCGGTCGGCGACCTCGCCGGCCGACTCTTGCGGGCACCAGCGCGCCGTCGCTCGGTGAGGGTGTCGCTCAGGCGCTCAACTGATCGAGCAGGCGCTGCGCCTCATCGCGGCCTTCGCGCGTCAGCGCGATACGGCCGTTGGCCACCCACTCGAGGAACTCCTGTGCGACCTGAGATGTGATCGCTTTTTCCGAGGCGGTGAACTTGGGTGTGTGATCGAGTCGGCGAAAGGCACGATTGATGTCTTTGGGCTTGATAGCCTTGCGGTGGTAGGCCATCAGCAGCAACAGCTCCTCTTCGAACGTCTGGGCTCGAGGCAGCACTTCGTGGGCCAGCGTGTCGTCGTCGATGTTGTCGAACGTCAGCCGCTCGCGGCGTGTCCGCGCACCCTTGGCGCTGAAAGCCGACACCGGTGGAGTCAGTTCGAGATCACCCAGATCGGCTGTCTCTACATCTTCCACTATCGACTCCGCTTCCAGCTCTTCTTCGACCGACGCCTCTGCCATGGCCGGTTCGTCGGACGCGACCTCTTCGAGCTCTTCGCTCGTATCGGCATCGCTTTCCGCCGTTGCATCCTCGGAAACCGGTTCCGCCACCGGCTCGAGGGGCTCTTCGCCGGCTTCGACCATGGCGATGTATTCGCGGAGCAGCGCGATCCGCTTCTCGATCGCTTGCGTGCGATCCTGAAGCGCTTTGATCTGGGACTCGGTGGCCTCGATCTGGCGCTGCGTCGCCCCGATCTGCTGGTTCAGCGCCGCGATCTGGCCGTGAGCGGCCTCGATCTGTTCGTGGGTGGCCGTGAGGGTCGCCTCTTCCTGGGCGAGCCGCTGTTGGAGGTTCTCGAGGTCTTCCATGGCGCGTCCGGTGGGCGGGGCAGGGAGCGTGAGGCCAAATGTGTCGGGAAGCGGCGAGCGGTGCAAGGTGTGCCGGGTGCGGCGTCCCAGGCGGCCAGGGACGCTTCGCGGCCGTTCCATACGGCGTAGGTTCTTGCGCCGCTTGTAATTGGGCCGCCGATGTTTTAGCTTGAAACTTGCCTCCCCCCTCTACGGCCGCTCTCCGGCGGGCCGTCTTTTCGTGTCCAACCCCGCAGGAGATCGGCGAAGTGTCCATGGAAACAGACCTTTCGGCGATTCAGCGGGGACGCATCTCCAGGAGCTGACCGTGTCACTCATCGTCGGTATCCGGTGCGCCGACGGCGTCGTCATCGCCGCGAGCGGGCCCACCTCCTGGCCCTCGGCGGACGGGCTGCCAGCCGCGAGGCAACAGGCCAAGCGGCTGCGGGTCGTTGCCGGTCAGGCCGTGCTGGGCGTGGCGGCTCACGATGGGTTGGCGCAGGAGATGGCGCTCTCTTTGGAGCGCTGTCTGGTCGGGCCCGATCGCCGCGATTCGGCCGAGGACGTGCTTCGCGAAAAGATCCGCGACGCGTTGGCGGCGCCGATTCAGCGCACAGTTGCCATTCATCAAACGCTTCACGGTTTGCCCGGCTTTGCCACCACCTCGAACGACTATCTCGTCAGCCACTCCATCCTCGCCATTCCGTTGCATCGGACACTCCGTCTTTACGCCCTCGACCCGGAGTGCTCGTTGACGGAGATCACCGAGGAACTGCGCTGTGCCGCGGTCGGCTTGGCGCGGTCGGCGGCCGAGCCCTTCCTGGCCTTCCTGCGGCGAGTGCTGATCGGGCACGACGCGCCGATGCTGTCGACCGGCGAACTGGCTGCTTACTGGACGTTGCATCAGGCGGTCGTCAACAACGTCGCCGGTGTGACCCCTCCGATTCAGGTCATCTCAGTGACTCGCAACCCGGAAGGCTCTATCGAGATCGTCGAGCGCGGAGAGGAGGAGATCGCGGCGCTGCGCCAGGCGATGGAGAAAGCTGAGGAGAGGATCGGGCAAAGCTTCCGCGGCGGTGCCACGGACGGCGACGGAAAGGCGGTGTCCAACGCGTCGGAGAAGCCGATTCGCAAGCGGGTGCCCGAGGTGCGTTTGACGTTGCAGCCGCCGGAGCAGAAAGGGCGCGAGCGCTGGTAGGCGCCGCTCTCCGGTCGGTCCGCGGCTCGTCGGTTGTCTCCAACCGGCTTCCCCCCTAGATTAGGCTCGCTTCCCCGCCACGCCTCCGGCTGCCGTTTGTCCCGACAATCTGATAACCACCAAAGCACGGAGCGAGCTATGTCTCGTCGCGGGAAAGCTTGGCCTCTCTTGATCGTCCTATCGCTGCTGGTCGCCTGTGACAGCTTCAAGAAAGACGAGGCGGCGCTGCAGATTCAGGAGCGGTTCTGCGGCGAATGGCCGTACGGCTGCACGGACAGCACGCGCGTCGTGATCGAGAACATCGAGAAGACTCGCCACGGTCGACAGGTGAGGTTCCGGGTCGTGGATCGAAAGGACAGGACCGCCGAGTTAGCGGCGGCCTACTTCGAGCCGCGAGACGATGAGTGGCAGTTTCTCCTCTTCGAGAACCCCTTCGACGACATGTTCAAGGCCGAGGCCGCAAGGTTCGAGCAGGACCGAAAGAAATTTTCCCAGGCGTTGAGGGACCTGAAGGCGGCCCAGAATTGGTATATGTCGATCTACAGCCGCTACGCCCGCGACCTGCAGGAGCTGGACAGCGTGAGCTACAAGCCGGTCGATCCGCCGATCCGGATGACCGTCGCCTCGGACGCGAAAAGTTGGAAAGCCGAACTGGCCAATCCGTTTGTGAGCTGCGAGTTCGAGCTTCCCAGACAACAGCTTCCGGTCTGTGTCGCCGTGGCCGCGACCCACGCCGGCAGCGATTCGGGTCCCTTGTCGCGCGCCTTCGGAGAGGAGGCGTACAGGCAAACCAGGTTCGGCAAGGAGTGACCGGCATTCCGCCGCCCGTAGGCCCGGCGGTGTCTTGAGGCGCTTTCAGCCGCTGAGCTTACCGTTCCGGCGGCGCGCGAGCGCCCTTCTTACAACGTTTACGCCGCGTCGAAACTCTAACTCCGTGGAGGAGCGCTTGCCCTTCCAGCGTGGCGCCGTCAACTTGCACCACGCGCGATCGGGCTGACTGCGAGCCGGCGGACGACCGGTTTAGAGTGTTCTGTCAATGAGCGATAGCGGCGTTAAGCTTCGTGCATTCATAGCGGAGCTCAGGCGGCGACGTGTCTTTCGGGTCGCCGTGCTCTATGCCGTAATCTCCTTCGGCTTCCTCCAGGTCGCCGACATCGCCTTCCCCGCCCTCAAGCTCCCCGATTGGAGCATCACCTTCGTCGTCGCGCTGGCACTCCTGGGCTTTCCCGTCGCCCTCGTGCTCGGCTGGGCCTTCGACCTCACTCGCCACGGAGTCGTGCGGACCGAGCCGCTCGGCCGCGAGAGGGCGGCGCACGACCCCTCGGGGCGAAGACCTGCTTTGATCGCCGTCGCCCTCGTCAGCCTGATCACCGTCGCGGCCGGCTTCTACATTCTGCCGAAGCTTCCCGGCTGGTGGAGCGTCGAAGCGGCGGGAGCGGAGCGGGCGGATTCGCGCAAACTGCTGGTCGTCCTCCCCTTCGTGAACCTGGGCTCGCCGGCCAACGAGTATTTCGCTGACGGCATTACCGAGGAGATCACCGCCCGGCTGGCGGGCGTGAAGGGTTTGGGCGTGATCGCACGCACCACCGCGGTCCAATACAAGAACACCGACAAGACCGTCGCCCAAATCGGAGCGGACCTGGGCGTCGATTACGTGCTCGAGGGCACGGTGCGCTGGGAGAACCCGCCGGACGGGCCGAGCCGCGTCCGCGTGACGCCACAGCTCATCAAAGCGGCGGACGCGACCCACCTCTGGGCCGAGATTTACGAAGAGCCGATCGCCAGCGTGTTCCAGGTGCAATCGGAGATCGCCGAGAAGGTCGTCGACGCTCTCGGTCTCACCCTGGTCGAGCCGGACCGCCTGGCGCTGAAAAGCGAGCCGACGCGAAACCTCGAGGCTTACAGCTACTATCTGCTGGGCAACGACATCCTGCGCTCGAGCACGTCACAGGCCGGGTCGCAACAGGCACTGGAGATGTTCGAGCGCGCCATCGAGCTGGATCCCGACTTCGAGCTGGCTCGCAAGAAGATCGCCGAGGCGCATGCCAACGTGTATTGGGGCAACTTCAGAACGCTGATCGGCTTTCCTCAAGATGACCTCGAGCGTGCGTTGAATCGCGTTCTTCCAGAGACGTTCGGCGATGACAGCGCCGCCTATTTCCTCGCCAAGGCGACGCTGCTTCGACGTGCCGACCGCCGCGCTGACGGGCAGATCTATTTCGACTCGGCCCGCGCCTTCCTCGAACCGCAGGTCGTGGCGCGCCCCACCGACGCCCGCCGGCACGCGCAGCTCGGACTCGCCTACGCCGGGCTCGGCCGGCGCGAGGAGGCGGAGCGTGAAGGGCGGCGTGCCGTCGAGCTGTCACCGATCGCCGAGGACGCCTACACGGGCGCGGCGCTCGCCGACAACCTGGCCCACATTTACGTGCTCACGGGCAACGACGAAGCCGCCATCGAGCAGCTCGCCGAACTGCTGTCGGCGCAGGGCCCCCTTTCGTCCGCGTGGCTCAGAGTCGATCCTACCTGGGACCCGTTGCGGGCCCACAGTCGCTTTCAGGACCTGCTCGCGGCCGGTAATTAGCTGCGTCCCGGCCGCTTCGGCTCTGCGGTCAGCCCCGGGTAGGCCCATCCGAGTCATGCACCGTCGGGGGCCGTGATCCGGTCCGGCGCCCGTGCGGGCGAGGACGTCTCATGAGAAGGAGGGAGCGATGGTTCGGGAGATGCGCGCCNNGCTGCAGCTCGCCTGCTCGGTCCAGAGCGATGGTGAGGGGGACGGCGCGGATGCGGAGCTGATCGCCAGGGCCCGGGCGATTCACGAGCGGACGATCACCATCGACACCCACGATGACATCCCGTTCGACTTCGCCACCGCGAGCGCCGATCCCGGTGTGCGTGGCGATCGACAGGTCGACATCCCGAAGATGATCGAGGGCGGTCTAGATGCCGGCTTCTTCATCGTCTACGTGCCCCAGACGCAACGGACCCCGGAGAACTACCAGCGGGCCCGAGAACAAGCGCTGACTAAGTTCGCCGCCATCCATCGGATGACCGATTCGCTCTATCCCGACAAGATCGAGCTCGCCTACGCCGCCGACGATGTCGAACGAATTCAGCGGAGCGGCAAGCTCGTCGCCTGCATTGGAATCGAGAACGGCTACGTGATCGGAAAGGATCTTGGCCTGCTCGGGCGCTACTACGAGCTTGGAGCCCGATACATGACGCTGGCGCACAACGGCCACAACGACATCGCGGATTCCTCCCAGCCGCGCTCGGAGCTGGGCGACGTCGAGGCGGAGCACGACGGCATCAGCGAGTTCGGTGCGCGTGTGATCGAAGAGATGAACCGGCTCGGTATGATGGTCGACGTCTCCCACATCTCGAAGGCGGCGATGCTGGAAGCCGCGAGGCTTTCTCGGGCGCCGGTCATCGCTTCCCATTCCTCCGTTCGGGCTTTGGCCGACGTCCCTCGCAACATGGACGACGAGCAGCTGCGTGCCCTGCAGGCGAACGGTGGTGTTATCCAGGTGGTGGCGCTCGGAAGTTTCGTTCGTGAGGATCCACCGGAGAAAGTCGAAGCGCTTCGCGCGTTGCGCCAGGAAATGGGGGCAACCGGTTATCGGGCCTTTCAAGCGATGTCGCCGGAGCAGCGAAGCGAGTACCGTCGGCGGCGCGCCGAGCTGGACGCGAAGTGGCCTCGACCCGGGGTGGCTGACTTCGTCGATCACATCGACTACGCCGTCAACCTGATCGGCATCGATCACGTCGGCATCAGCTCGGATTTCGACGGAGGTGGGGGTGTCGACGGCTGGATGGACGCCAGCCAGACCCTCAACGTCACCGTCGAGCTCGTGCGCCGAGGTTACAGTGAGCAGGAGATCGGCAAGTTGTGGGGCGGCAACCTGCTGCGGGTCTGGCGTGAGGTGGAGCGGGTCGCGGCATCGATGAGGAGCGGAGCGGCCGCCGGCGGCTGAGTCGCCACCCGCGGGCGCTTCGCGTTACGGCGGGCTGCCGCCGTCACCCGGCGGGGCCGATCCCGTGTCGGGCGGGCGATTGAGCGAGGCAAAAAGTCCCAGCCCGTCGCGCGGTCCCGGGCGGCGGTTCGTGCTAAGCAGCCGTGAAACCGTGATTTGGCGGCCGTGGACTGTCACCTTGACGGGCACACAACGTGCATGTTGATTCCCGGCCAGTTAAGCGAAAAGAGCCGCGATCGAAGTCACGGCATTGACCGGGATTCGGGAGCATGAGCGATCGATCGCTGCCCGTCGGCGCGCCCACCTCGGAACAACGCGAGCGGGTCGAGGCCGAGCTCTACGAGCATTTCTCAGCCGGCCATATCGAGCTGGACGTGCTGGAGCTGCGACTGGCGGGAGTCGACGAGGCTAAGAGCACAGCCGAGCTGCAAAAGCTCGTCAGCGACCTGCCGGCGCTTCCCGAGCCGGCGCCGGCGGCGGTCGCCGAGCCGGCGGCGCGTGGCTGGGCGCTGGCCGTGATGGGCGGAAACTCCAGGAAGGGGACGTGGTCGCCGCCCCGCCAATTGAACGCGATCGCGCTGATGGGTGGTGTGGAGCTGGATTTCCGCCAGGCGCGGCTGCCGGCCGGCGTGACACATGTCACGGCGGTCGCGCTGATGGGGGGAGTAGAGATCGTCGTTCCGCCGGGTTTGCCGGTGACGGTCCGCGGCCTGGGAATCATGGGGGCGGTGGATCAGGTCGAGCAAAGCGGCGGCGGGCGGAGCCCAAACTCTCCACAGCTGAAGGTGACGGCGCTGGCTTGCTTGGGCGGAGTCGAGATCAAGACGCGCGCCAGCGGTGAAGCCGCGCGTCTGACGTCGAAGCGAAACGAGTTGCGAAAATGAAATTGGGCGTTCCGAAGGAGATAGTGGAGGGCGAGCGCCGGGTCGCTTTGGTGCCGCCGGTCGTTGCCAAGCTTGTCGAAGCCGGCCACGAGGTACTTGTAGAGAGCGGTGCGGGCGCCGGCTCGTTTTACAGCGATGAGGAGTATCGGGAGGCGGGGGCCACGGTCGTAGACGGCGCCCAACACGTTTTCGGCGCCGACGTCATCTTCAAGGTCCGCAAGCCCGAGTCGAAAGAAATCGAGATGATGCGTGAGGGCGCGGTCCTGATCGGGCTACTCGAGCCGTTGACCAGCCCGCAGATCGTCAAGAAGCTGGCCGAGCGCAAGGTCAACGCCTTCGCCATGGAGCTGGTGCCGCGCATCACCCGCGCGCAGAAGATGGACGCGCTCTCGTCCCAGGCCAACATCGCCGGCTACCGCGCCGCTCTGATCGCGGCCAACTCCCTGTCGAAGTTTCTCCCGATGTCGATGACGGCGGCCGGAACGATTCCACCGGCCAAGGCCCTGGTGCTGGGCGCCGGCGTGGCCGGCTTGCAGGCGATCGCCACGCTGCACCGCCTGGGCGCTCGGGTCGAGGCGTTCGATATTCGGCCGGCGGTGAAGGAGGAGGTCGAGAGCCTCGGAGCGAAGTTCATCGACATCGAGCTCGAGGAGAAAGAGCTCGAGGACGCCGGCGGCTATGGAAAAGAGCTCTCGGAGGCCTCGAAGCAGCGCGAGAAAGAAATCCTCGCCGAGCATATCAAGGCCGCCGATATCGTCATCACCACGGCGGCAATCCCGGGCAAGCCGGCGCCCCGGCTGATCGAAGAGGACGCGGTCCAGGGGATGAAGCCGGGCTCGGTCATCGTCGACCTGGCAGCGGACGGCGGCGGCAACTGCGCGCTGACGCAGCCGGGTAAGGAAGTAGTGGTCCACGGCGTGGTCATCAACGGGCCGCTCAATCTGGTCAGCACCATGGCGGTAAACGCCAGCCAGCTCTATGCGCGCAACGTGACCAGTCTGTTCAACGAGTTCGTCAAAGATGGGCAGCTCAACCTCGACTTCGAGGACGAAGTCGTCAAAGACAGCTGCCTGACGCATAACGGCGAGATCATAAACGAGCGCGTCAAAGCGCAGCTGTGAGGGTTCGAAATGCCTCAGGCACTGCTCAATAACCTGTACATCTTCGTTCTCGCGATGTTCACGGGCTTCGAGGTGATCACCAAGGTGCCGCCTCTGCTGCACACGCCGCTCATGTCCGGCTCCAACGCGATTTCAGGAATCTCGGTGGTCGGTGCTCTCGTGATCACCGCGGCGGCTGCGGGAGAGAGCACGCTGATCCTCGTGCTCGGCATCGTCGCAGTCGCGATGGGGATGATCAACGTGGTCGGCGGTTTTCTCGTGACCGACCGTATGCTGCAGATGTTCAAGAAGAAAGAGGCTCCGGGGAAGGCGGAGAAGGCGTAACCCGTCGGATTCCGCCTGCGCTTTGCATCAAACGTCGGTTCAGCGCATTGGATAAATGAGATGAGTTTCTTCACTCTCGCAAACCTGAGCTACCTGGTCGCTGCCGCTCTATTCATCTTCGGGCTGAAGAGGCTGCAGTCCCCTACCACCGCGCGCTCGGGCAACGTCATGGCCGCCGCGGGTATGGCACTCGCGATCATCGTGACGCTGCTGGAAACGAACTTCGCCAACTGGCAGCTGATTCTGGTGGGGGCGATCGTCGGAGCCCTGATCGGCGGCGTGTCGGCGCAGGCCGTGCAGATGACGGCCATGCCGCAGATGGTCGGCATCTTCAACGGCTTCGGCGGCGGCGCCTCGGCGCTGGTCGCGATTTCGGAGTTCTTCCGGGTTTTCGGGGGCTCCGATGTGATGACGATCGACTCCGGCGTCAGCATCATGGCCGGCACCTTGATCGGCACCGTTACCTTCTCCGGTAGTTTGATCGCCTTCGGCAAGCTGCAGAACCTGATCACCGGAGCGCCGGTGACCTGGCCCCTGCAAAAGACGCTCAACACGCTGCTGCTTGCCGCCTCCGTCGGCCTGGCGGCCTACATCGTCGGATGGGAACAGAATATGACTCTGTTCCTGATCTTCGGCGCCGTCGGCCTCACGCTGGGCGTGACCACCGTGATCCCGATCGGCGGCGCCGACATGCCGGTGGTGATCTCGCTGCTCAACTCCTATTCGGGCCTGGCCGCCGCCGCCGCCGGCTTCGTGGTGGACAACCGCGTGCTGATCATCGCCGGCTCACTGGTCGGCGCCTCCGGCCTGATCCTCACCAATATCATGTGCGTCGGAATGAACCGCTCGCTGGCCAACGTGCTGTTCGGAGCCGTGGGCACGGCCGACGTCGTGGCCGGCAGCGTCGGGGCCGGCCCTGGGGCACAGACGGCTCGGGACGTCTCCGCCGAGGAGGCCGGGATGATCCTGGCCTACGCCAGTTCGGTCATCTTCGTTCCCGGATATGGAATGGCCGTGGCCCAGGCCCAGCACGCGGTGCGCGAGCTGGCCGATGTGCTGAAGGAGCGCGGCGTCGATGTGAAGTACGCCATCCATCCCGTCGCGGGACGGATGCCGGGTCACATGAACGTCTTGCTCGCCGAAGCCAACGTGCCTTACGACGAGCTGTTCGACATGGATGACATCAACGCCGACTTCAAGAAGACGACCGTCGCCGTCGTGATCGGCGCCAACGATGTCGTCAATCCGGCGGCCCGGCACGACACCGCGAGCCCCTTGTACGGGATGCCGATCCTCAACGTCGATGAGTCGGAGCACATCATCGTCCTCAAGCGGAGTCTGCGGCCCGGGTTTGCCGGTGTGGAGAACGAACTGTTCTTCCACCCCAAGACGATGATGTTGTTCGGCGACGCCAAACAATCCGTCACCAAGCTGGTCTCCGAGGCGAAAGCCGCCTGAGGCCGCCCCGCCCGCGCTGGCGCTCGCTCCCCTCGACCCTCGGCCCTACATCGGCTGGCCGAGGGTGAACGGGCCATAACCGTAGGTCTGAATGAAGAAGTAATGGATCAGCGCCGCCCCCGCGAGCGACATGTTCTTCATGAACGTCGCCTGTTCGGCCATCCGTTGCATCGGGTCGGCGATCGTCCAGAAGTTGTGCATCGCGAACCCCGACAGTACCAGGAAGAAGAATAGCAGCCACGTCCCGATCTCCATCCATACCCCGAGCAACACGCTGATCCCGCCGGCCAACATCACCAGGCCGGTCAGCAGCACCAATACTTTCGGCGCGGGCAGCTTCTTGGCCGCCGTGTACCGACTCATGATGTCGAGCTGCAGGAGGTGTCCGATCCCCGAGCCGATGAAGATCATCACGAACAGAACGCGTCCGAGAAGATAGAGCCAACCCATGGTCACCTCCGCCGGCCTGGCGCTGCGAGAGCTGGATATAGACGTGCCTTGTGAGAAGACGCACACAAACTGGTGTCCGCCGGCGGACGCGTCCACCCCGGCTACGGCCGCTTCGAGGTGACGATCCCCGGGCCGCTTCCCTCAGTCCGCCGCTTGTGAGCGGTGAGGCGGAGCGCTAAGATGGCCGCCGCTGACTCTCATCGCGCCCGTCGGCGACGGGCGAAGGCAAACTCGGGAGAAGGTGGCTGCCAGGTGTTTCTCCGAATCCTGATTCCGCTGACGCTGTTGTGGCCGGTCCTGGCCCTGGCGGCGGAAGGCACAGCGCTCCGGCGGTACCGGGCGAGCCCCGCCCGGGAGTTGGGCGCGCTCGCCTTCTGTATCGTGATCTTTTTCGCGCTCTGGATCGGAGCCGACCGCGCCCTGGAGGGGGCCATGGGGAGCGCGGCGGGCCTCGGCGTGGCCACGGGCATCTCGCTGCTCGCCGTCCCCCTGATCCTGCTGCTCGGCTACAAGCTCTGCGGCGTGAAGCCCGACTCGGCTCACCCGTCTCACTAGCCTGACAGGGATTTCAGCGATCGCCGGGCCGCGAAGCGGCTCGGGGTCCAGGCATGTCACCCATATAACTAGACAATATCATGACGACGGACCTTCCGGATCTGTTGTCCAGGTATATATAGTAGACAGCAAACCGGAGCCGGGTCGGCCGCCGCCCCCGGCCACAGGAGCCGGCGGGCGACAGCGGGTTGACGGCGCGCTTAACACTGTTAAGTTACCGGCCTCAACTTGACACCGTTAACCTCGGAGGGGGCGGATGGGGCTGAGACTAGCGGAGCCGCCGCGGACGCTGGACACCGAGACAGCGATCCTCGAGGCGGCCCGTGACCTGTTGGCCGAGGGCGGACTTCGGGCGCTCTCGATGCGCGCCGTGGCAGCTCGCGTGGGAGTCAGCGCGACGGCGATCTACAACTACTTCGAGAACAAGCAGGCGCTGGTGCGGCGCGTCGTGGCGCTCGGCTTCGAGCGTTTCAATCGCTACCTGCATGAAGCGGCGGCGGATCGACAACCCGGGTCGGCGGAGCGGCTGTCGGCGCTGGGCGAGGCGTACGTCCGGTTCGCGCTGGAGAACCGCGAGTATTTCCGCGTGCTCTTCGCCACCCACGGCGAGTTGCCTGAGGAGATCGAGGAGCTTCCGGAGGGTGGCGGTTACACGCTGTTCCGCGATTCGGTCATCGCGGCGATGGAGTCGGGTGCGATCCGCCGGGCCAATCCCGATGAGCTTGTCCTCTACCTGTGGACCCACGTTCACGGCTTGGTGACGCTGCTCCTGTCGTGTGACCCGGGAGCGCGCTGCCGCCACTCGGGTGAGCGACTGGATGCGCTGGAGCTTTTCTCCCGGTTCGGCGAGTTCCTCTGGCAGGGGTTGCGCCCGCAAGGAGAAGCCGGGGGCGAAGCGAAATCGGCGGTCGGTCCGTAGTGGGGTAAAGAGTACCTTCGTGCAGAGATGCGACTGCAAAAGCAAGGGGAGATAGAGCCGTGTTGCGAGTCGTTGTTGGTGCGGGCCGCGCGCTGATTATCGGGCTCACCGTCCTGGCACTACCCGGATTACTCGGCGCCCAGAGCAGGGAGGGACCCGCGCTCTCTCTGCGCGAGGCGATCGGCTTCGCGCTGGAGAACAACCGGGATCTCCGGGATGCGCAGCTGGGGCTGGCCACGGCGGGTCAGCAGGTGCGGGAGGCGTGGGGCAGCCTGTTCCCGAGCGTGGACGCCACCGTGAGCTATCAGCGGAACATTCAGGTGCAGGAGGCGTTCCTGCCGCGGATCATCTTCGATCCGACCGCCTCGCCGAACGAGCTGGTCCCGGTGCGCTTCGGCGCCGACAACAACTGGTCGGCGTTTCTGAACGTGACGCAGCCGATCTTCGACGCCGGCGCACTGATCGGCGTCGGCACGGCCGCGCGCTTCCAGGCGCTGCAGCGGGAAGTGGTGCGTGGCCAGGCGCAGCGAATCGCGTCGCGCGTGCGTCGTGCCTACTACCGCGCTTTGCTGGCCCACGAAGAGGTTCGCGTCACCGGGGAGAGCGTGAGGCGGACCGAGCAGACGCTGGAGGAAACGCGCGGTCTGAATCGAGCCGGCCTGGCGAGCGATTACGACGTGCTGCGCCTCGACGTCCGGCTGGCCAACTTGAAGCCGAACCTGCGGCGCGCGGGCAATGCGGCGGCGGCCGCCGAGCGCGACCTCTCGGTCGAGCTGGGGCTGGATGAGGTTCAGCCGGTGAAGGTGGCCGGGCGGTTGCACGAGCTGGAGCTGGCCTCGGCCGAGGCGAATGACGGCGCCAATCTCGAGCTGCTGCGGCTGGTGGGTTACAGCGGCGCGATCAACGCATCGTACGAAACGCTGCGGGAGCTGGCGGGTCGAATGCGCTCGGACGTGCGTCAGGCGCAGCTGAACCGGCAACTCGAGGATGCCCGCGTGAAGTTCGAGGCCACCAACCTCTACCCGCGCCTTTCCGCCTTCTTCAACTACGGCATCATCGCACAGGAAGACGGAGGGCTGAACCCGTTCGGTGCGAATAGCAACCAGCGGACGACCTCCGCCGCCGTCGGCTTGCAGCTCGAGGTGCCGATCTTCTCCGGCTTTCAGCGTCTGGCGCGAGTGCAACAGCGTAAGCTGGCGCGCCGCCAGGCGGAGGTACAGCTGGACCTGCTCGAGCGGCAGGTCGGGAACCAGATCCGGACCGCGCTGGACGCGTTGCAGGAGACGCGGCTACGAGCCGACGCCGCACGCCAAGCGGTGAGTGAAGCGCGTCGGGGCTTCGAGATCGTCACCGCGCAATACCTGGCCGGGATCAGCTCGCAGCTCGAGGTGACGGAGGGCGAAGTGTTGCTTCGAGAGTCGGAGTTCAACTACGCGCAGGCCGTCTACGACTACCTGATCGCGCAGGCCGACCTGGACGACGCGGTCGGCGTGGTGCCGCTGGTCGACGTACCCGCCGCCGCCGCGGACGCGAGCGTCTCGGAATAAGAACGAGAACGACGAGAGAGGGGCGCAGGTCGCCATGACTAGACATAGACTGGGCAATGGAGCAGGTGTGATCGCCGCCTTGGCTATCGCCCTCAGTCTGGCGGGCTGCAGCCCGTCATCGGGGGAGAGCGAAGCAGCCGAGGCGAGCAACGATTACGTCAAGATCGTCAACGTCGAGGTCACCAACGTTGAGCCGACCGATTTCACCAGCTACATCCGGCTGACCGGCGAAGTCGAGGCGATGAACGACGTCACGCTGAGCGCCGAGGAGAGTGGCGTGATCGAGCGGTTCTACGTCGAGAAGGGCCAGTTCGTGCGGGCCGGCCAGCCCATCGCCAAGATCCGCGACCGCGTCCTGCGTGCTCAAGTCGAGGAGGCGGCCGCGTCGGCGCAGCTGGCGGCGGAGCGCTACGAACGCCAGCGCCGTCTCTGGGAAGACGAACAGATCGGCAGCGAGATCACCTATCTCGAGGCCAAATATCAGGCGGAATTGCAGGCGGCGCGCCTGGAGACTCTGCAAGCGCGGCTGGAGCGAACGACGCTGGAAGCGCCGATCTCGGGGATCTTCGACGAGCGCCTGGTCGATGCCGGCGAGATGGTGGCGCCGGGCACGCCGGTGGCGCGACTCGTCGAAGTGGGCCGGGTCAAGGTGACCGGTGGTGTGCCGGAACGGTTCGCCGCCTCGGTGACGCCGGGCGACAGCGCCCGCATCGGCTTCGATGTGTTGCCCGATCAGCAATTCACCGGCGTCATCCAGTATGTGGGCCGA
>JABAOH010029525.1_pt1 | contig 15072 bp, 14 predicted proteins | sample 7062181 | NCBI WGS metagenome assembly JABAOH01 (sample SAMN14538630, study PRJNA623070) | marine sediment metagenome | biome: marine biome [ENVO:00000428]; feature: marine pelagic biome [ENVO:01000023]; material: deep marine sediment [ENVO:00002113]; isolation source: pool of 5 deep marine...
GCCGCCGCCGGGGCCGCCGCCCGGCGCCGCACCGGGGTCGCGGCGCCCAGCCGCGCCGCCGTCAACACCAGGCCGCCAAGGCCGTCTTCGGGAACGCGTCCGGCGGCGAGGCGACGCAGACGAACCAGGCCGCGGAAAAGGCTCGGCGCAGACCAGGGGCGCGGCGCCGGCGGCCGCCAGGGCCGGGCGTGGGCGAGGTCGAAAGCGAGTGACGGCGCCACCCGCAGGGTGCCTGCGGCGCAACGGGTCGAAGCGCCGACACGCACCCCGAGACGGCGCCACGACGTGCCCGCCGGCGCGGCGCAGACGGCGTTGAGGGGGCCGTCGCCGAGCGTCGCGTCGCCGATGCAGACGAAGGCGCCCGCCACGCTCACGTAGAAGCTGCGCTCGAACAGCGCGACGACGCGACCGGCTTCGTTGCGCGCGAGCGCGCGCTGCGCGACGGCGCCCACGGAGCGCACAACGAGGCGAGCACCGGCGCCGGGTTCAGGCATCGTCGTGGACGATAAGCGTCCCGGTCGCGCCCCGCAGCGCCGCCATGGCGTGCTCGAGATGGCCGATGACGACCCGCTTGCCGCCGCGCTCGAGGAAGCGAATGGCTGCGTCGATCTTCGGTCCCATGCTCCCCGAGTGGAAGTGACCCTCGTCGCGCAAAGCGCGCACCTCACTGAGGCTCACGCGCTCAAGATTGCGCTGCGCGGGCGTGGCGAAGTCGACCGCCACATGTGTCACCGCCGTCAGCAGCATGAGCACGTCAATGCCGAGTACGTTGGCCATATGCGCGGACGTCAGGTCCTTGTCGATGACCGCGGCCACGCCGTGGCGCACGCCTTTCGCACCGCGTATCACCGGTATGCCGCCGCCGCCGCCGGCGATGACCACCGTGCCGCGCTGCGCCAGCACCTGCACCAGAGAAATGTCGCAGATGTGCCGCGGGATCGGCGAAGGCACCACGTGGCGCCAGCCGCGCCCGGCATCCTCCTTCATGATCCAGCCCAGCTCTGCGGCCACCCGCTGCGCCTCGGCGGCGCCGAAGAAAGGGCCCACCGGCTTGCTGGGATTGGCGAACGCGGGATCGTCGGCATCGACCTCCACCTGCGTCAGCAGGCAGGCCACGTGCCGGTCGCTGTCCGCCTCGCGCAGCGCGTTCTCCAGCGCCTGCATGAGCAGATAGGCAATGCCACCCTGGCTGTGGGCGACGCAGATATCGAGCGGCATGGGTGCGATGCGGTCCCGCGTCAACGCCTGGCGCATCAGGATCTTGCCGACCACCGGGCCGTTGCCGTGGGTGATGATCAGCTCATTGTCCAGCAGCGCCAGCGGCAGCAGCGCGGCCGCCGTCCGCGCCGCGATGGTCTCCTGCTCCACCGAGGTGCCCTCGATGTCCTCCGGGTGAGTGGCATTGCCGCCCACGGCGATCACGAGGCGGCGCGGCAGGGTCTGCGGCGTGCTCACGCAGCGTGCCTCACACGGCCATCTTCGCGCAGGCGAGCGCGGTCGCCGCGGCGTCGGCATTGGAGGGCGCCAGCAGCACGCCGGCCCGGGCGAGGGCGTCCATCTGCCGTGTGCGATCCTGGGGATCGGCGTCGGTGCCGGTCACGGAAGCCACGACCAGCGGGGCACCGTCGCGCCGGTGCGCCAGCTGGCGCACGATGTGCGCCGCCGGATCGGGGTGCGCGCCGTAACCGAGCACCACGTCGAGCAGCACGACGCCGACGTCGGTATCACCGAGCGCCTCGGCAAGCAGCGCATCCCGCACCGCGGGGTCGATCATGGGGTGCGGTCTTCCGCGCGTGAACTCGTCGGCGCCGAGATCGACGAGGCAGTGCCCCGGGGCCCTTTCGCGCCACGGCCGAACGCCCGGAACGGGGACGTTGGAGGCGAGCCGCTCGCCCGCGTCGCGGAAGACGACCTGGGCCTCACTGCAGAGCGTGCCGCCGCAGAACAAGCCGCGCACCGTCGGCCGTCTCGCCGGCACGGCAGTGGCCGCGCTCGCCGCGGCGAGTCCGCCGCCGGCGGCGGGCGCGTCCGCGAGCGCCGAGCGTGCTGCCGCCTTGAGCGTGAGCGCCGGCGCGGCGTTGGCCGGTAACGCCGCGTCCCCCTGCCCGAGAAAACACACGGTGAAGCCCTTGGCGCTGGCGCCGACGCGCCGCAGCACCTCCCGTGCCACGGCGGGGGCCGGCGGCTTGGAGAGCAGCACGATGTGCCGCGTGTCGGGATCGGCGTCGAGCAGATCGAGGGCCATGAGCGTCGTCACCGCGCCCACCGGCTCCGAAAGATCGCGGCCGCCGACACCGATCGCCTGCGAGATGCCGCCGCCGTTGCGCGCGATCAGGCACGAGACCTCCTGGATACCGGTGCCGGAGGCGCCGATGATACCGACGTCGCCCCGAGGCACCGCGTTCGCGAACGCCAGCGGCACGCCGTTGATGATCGCCGTGCCGCAGTCCGGCCCCATGAGCAGCCGGCCGAGCCGGCGGGCCTCGGTCTTGAGCTCGACCTCGTCCTGCAGCGACACGTTGTCGCTGAAGATCATGACGTGCAGTCCGCGCCGCAGCGCCTTGCGCGCCTCGGCGGCGGCGAAGTCCCCCGGCACGGAAATGAGGGCGAGATTGGTCGCGGGCCGGGCCTTGACCGCGGCGCGGATGCTGCGCGGCCGCCACACCCGCTCGCGGGCAGCGGAGTCGGCCGGCTGCTCGAGCAGCCGCCCGGCCTCGGCCAGCACGGCGGCGCCGGCATCGGGCGCGGCCCGCACCGCGATGACCAGATCGCCGGGGCCGGCGTCGCGGCCCTCGTCGGCGAGCACGCCCGCCTCGTCGAGGATCTGCTTGTTCGCCGGCGTAGCCATCATAAGCGCCGCCTGCTCCACGCCCTCGAGGCCGGCGACAACGCGCGACAGTCGCATCAGTGCCACCGAGTCGAGGTAGAAACCGCGGCGCACCGCGTTCACGACCACCGCGCTCACGACACCCCCAGAGTCGCGGCGAAGGCGACCAGCGCCTGCTCGAAGCAGCCGAGCGGCGCGCGCACCACGCCGGCGCCGACCTGCCCCACGCCGGGGCGACGGTGGGCGATGCCGGTGTTGATGGTCGGCACGAGGCCGGTGTCGACGACGAGACGGATATCGATCCCGCTCGGGACGCCCATGTAGTCGAGCGCAGGGATCGTCCACTCGGGATTCTCCCCCACTGTGATCTCCTGCATGGCGCGCGTGAAGTCCGCGGCGCTCGACGCCGAGCCGGCGCCGACGAACCCGGCGACGGCCGGGGCGGCGGCCATGGCGAACCCGCCGAGGCCCACGGTCTCGACGATGGCGGAGTCGCCCATGTCGGGGTTGGCGTCGGCCTCGGTGAAGCCGGGGAAGTACAGCCCCTCCGGCATCTCGACGGGTGCGGTGAACCAGCTGTCGCCGGTGCCGCTGACGCGTATGCCGAAATCGGTGCCGTTGCGGCACATCGCCGTTACCACCGAGCAGGCCTCTATGTCCCGCGCGGGATCCATGATCGCCTTGCCCATGACCATAGCGACGTTGAGAAAGAACTGATCGTTTGCACCGATGAAGGCGAGCGTCTGCGCCAGCTGCCCGGCATCGGTCGCGGTTCGGGCCAGCGCCGGCGCCAGCTCGCGCAGCAGCAGCCCGGTGCAGGCGACGTTGCGCTGGTGCATCTCGTCTCCCATGCCGAGCCCCCTTGCCACCAGCGCGCGCAGCGCCACCCCGCCGAGATCCCGCAGCGCCGCGGCCATCGCCGGGCCCAGGCAGTCGCGCAGCCAGCCCAGCCGCCGCAGCACCTCGGCGTCGTTGCCGCCGAAGCGCATGACCTTGCCGAGGCCTTCGTTGAGGGTGCAGAAGGCACGGTTGCCGAAGGCGCGATTCTCCACCACCATCACCGGCATCGATGCCGTGGTGATGCCGGTCATGGGGCCGACGGCGGCGAAGTGGTGATTGGGATGCAGGGTGATGCCGCCCGCGGCGGCCAGGGCCTCGGCCCCGTCGAGCGTCGGCGCCCAGCCCTCGTAGACGATGGCCCCCGCGACGGCGCCCCGCATCGGCCCGCACATGCGTTCCCAGTCGATGGGCGGGCCGGCGTGCAACAGGACGCGCTCCTCGCGCAGCGCGTCGATCGCCTGCGCCGCCGGCACCACGTCGACCAGCACCGGATCCCCCGCCAGCATGCGCTCCAGGGCCGTGCGGTTCGCCTGCTCGATGCGTTCCATGACGCTGCGGGCCGCGGCTTCAGACGCCAAGCTTGGACAACAAGACGGCGAGCTTCGCGTCGCCCCCCGCCGGCGGCGACCAGTCAACGTCGACGACCTCCACGCCCTGAGCCCCGAGTTCGACGGCGAACGCGGACAGACCCACGTTCACCACGACCAGAGGCTGTGCGAAGAACAATTCCGTCTCGGAATGCGGCTCGTGCAAAACTGGCTGCCTCCGGCGAGCACGACCGGGAGATCGCGATGGGCGCTCGCCCGATATCAAATCCGCACTGGCGTCGCGCGGCGCGCGAGCAGTGCAAACCCGCAACGGGGATCAGCGCTCATTGTGCCGCCAAGGGTGGGCGCGGAACAACCGGGCCGCGGTCGGCGGCGGCACGGCACGCCGAGCAAGCGCCGCTTGATCCGACTGCGCGGCTGCATTAGCTTTGTCCCCGCCGCCCGGGTCCCGGCGCCGCCGCGACCCCCGCCGAACGCCATCATAAGGAGACGCGCACATGCACGTGGGTCTGTCCATCTTCGCCACCGAGTATGCGATGCCGATCGTCGAGCTGGCGCGCGAGGCCGAGGCGCGGGGCTTCGAATCGCTCTTCCTTCCCGAGCACACGCACATCCCGACGAGTCGCCGCAGCCCGTGGCCGGGAGGCGCGGAGCTGCCGCGGCAGTACTGGCACACGCTCGACCCGTTCGTCGCCCTGGCGGCCGCGGCCGCGGCGACGACGCGGCTGCGGCTGGGCACGGGCATCTGCCTGCTGACCGAGCGCGACCCCATCGTGACCGCGAAAGAGGTGGCAAGCCTGGACGTCGTTTCCGGCGGCCGCGTCGAGTTCGGCATCGGTGCGGGCTGGAACGCCGAGGAGATGGAGAATCACGGCACCGCGTTCGACACCCGCTTTCGTCTGATGCGCGACCGGGCGCTGGCGCTCAAGTGCATCTGGACCGAGGAGGAGCCCTCCTACCGGGGCGAGTTCGTCGCGTTCGACCCGATCTGGTCCTATCCCAAGCCGGTGCAGCGGCCACACCCGCCCATTCTGCTGGGCGGCGAGACCAAGTACACCCTGCGGCGCGTGACCGAATTCTGCGACGGCTGGTTCCCGCGCGCACGCGGCTTCGATCCCGTTGCCGGCCTGGCGCGGATGCGGGCCGTGGCCGAGTCCGCCGGCCGCGCCATGGACACGATCTCGGTGACGGTCTTCGGCACCCCGCCGCAGCGCCGGACACTGGAAGCCTATGCCGAGGCGGGCATCACGCGGGCCCTGCTGAGCCTGCCGTCGGAGGGGCGCGACACCGTGCTGCCGCTGCTCGATGAGTACGCGGCGTTTCTTGGCTGAGACGGGCGCGGGCGCTCAGTCCTTGCCGCGCAGGCGGCGCACCCTCTCGCGCCACATGCGCGCGTCGGCCTGGGCGGGCACCGCCTCGTAGGACAGCACCCGCTGCACGAGGTTGCCCTCGTAGCGCCGGCGCAGCAGCGTCGCCGTGTCGCCGTCGGCCTCCGACACCGCCACCTCGGCGAGGAGGTCGTCGTCGACCAACGCCGCCATCTCGTCGGTGCGGCCCTCGCGCATGAGCGCGCTCAGCCGCCGCCCCGTGTCGGCGCGGCCGTGATACTCGAGAAAGCTCCGGTAGCTGGGCGTGGAGGCGTAGAAGGCCACCTGCCGGCGCACGCTCGCCTCCGAACGCGCGCGCTCGGCCTCGTCGGCGCCGCTGATCACGAATGTGGCCGCGAGCAGCGCGACGTCGTCGACGCGCATACCGCGCTGGCGCGCGCCCGCGTCGAGGGCCGGTCGGATCACGTCACGCAGATAGGCCGGCGAGTGCATCGGGTGCACACTGAAGCCGTCCGCCGCCTCGCCCGCGGCCCGCGCCATGCGCGCGTTCACCCCGGCGAGGAAGACGGGGATGTCGGGATGGTCGATGGGGCCGGGGTTGAAGAAATCGTTGATCAGCTCGAAACGGTAGAAACGGCCCGCATAGTCGGGCTTCGCCCCAGTCTGGAAGGTGCTCCAGATGGCGCGCAGGCAGTGGATGTAGTCGGTGATGCGCGCGGCGGGGTGCTCGTAGGGCATGGAGAAGCGACGCTCCACGTGCGCGCGCACCTGGGTGCCGAGGCCGAGCAGCAGGCGCCCGGCGCTGACGCGCTGCAGGTCCCACGCCGTCATCGCCATGGAGAAGGGGCTGCGCGCGAAGGCGACGGCGATGTTGCTGCCCAGGCGCAGCCGCTCGCTGGCGAGCGCCACCTGCGCCAACGGCAGAAACGGGTCATGCTGCGTCTCGAACGACCACACCGCATCGAAGCCCATGCCCTCGAGGCGCCTCGCCTCGGCAGCGACCTCGCCAAGCGGCAGGTCGCCCAGCGGTGCATCGACTCTCACGCTCCGACTCCTCCCTCGGTGTTTCCCACGGCACGAACGCCCGCGTTACGATAGCAGGGCGCATGAACTGAAACCACACAGCGGGCCCGTCGCGCCGCGCGCACGTCGTCGTGACACCCGCGGTACGCGCCGCCCGGGCGGCAGGGATCGACTTCGAGGTCCACCGCTATCGCGCCGCGGCGCACGCAACGGGTTTCGGCGACGAGGCGGCGCGGGCACTGGGCGTGGATGCGCGGCAGGTCTTCAAGACGCTGGTCGTGCGCCTGGACGGCGCGGCGCTGGTCGTCGCCCTCGTGCCCGTCGCGATGTCCCTCGACATGAAGCGCAGGGCCCGTTGCGCGGGAGTCAAGCGCGCGCAGCTCGCGTCCACGCGGCAGGCGCAGCGCAGCACCGGTTATGCGGTCGGGGGCATCAGCCCGCTCGGCCGCCGTAAGCGCCTGCCCACCTTTGTCGACGAAACCGCACTGGCCTTCTCGCGCATCGACATCAGCGCCGGGCGACGGGGACTGGAGCTCGCTCTGCGGCCGGCGGACCTGCCGACCCTGTGCCGGGGAGTCGCTGCCGAGCTGGCCGTCTGGAACCGGCTGCCCGAGCGGCGACGGACTTCACGCCCGCAGTGGCGTCGGTGCTATGATCCGCTCGCCCGCCATTGCCGGTGCTCGAGGAGAGAAACGGATGTTCTGCCGCATATCCACTTACGAGATCCTGCCCGACGCCGAAGATGAAGTCCTCGCCGCCGCCGAGGACATGCGCGCCGAGATGCGGGCCATTCCCGGGGTCAAGGCGATCAACAGCGTCAGGCTGGCCGAGGGCCGCTACATGTCGATCGCCTACTACGAGAGCCGCGACGCCATGGAAGCGGCGGCGGGGAAATCGCGGGAGATATTCGGCAGGCTGGCGCCCCACATCAAGCTCGATACCCTCGAGCAGCAGAGCGGCGAAGTGACGTGGCAGCTCTAGGGCGCTCGGCCTCCCGCCGAGGCAGACCTCGCTGAGAGCGTCACCGGCTTCGTTGCACCCGCGCGGAACCGTGACCGCCGTCGGGACCTCGACCGCGCACGCACGCCGAACGCAACGCCGTTGCTCACGGGCGCCCCTGCACCGCGCTCGATAGCGATGGCGCGTTACTTCTACGGCTACAACATCGTCGCCGCCTCCTTCGTCATCCAGGGCGTCAGCATCGGCGCCATGTTCTCCTACGGCGTCTTCTTCAAGGAGTTCGAATCGACGTTCGGCTGGTCGCGCACGCTGATCTCCGGGGCCTCGTCGCTGTCGTTCGTGACCATGGGGGTATTCGGCGTCCTGGCGGGGCGGCTGAACGACAGGATCGGCCCGCGGCTGCTCATGCTGGTCTCGGCGATCTCGTTCGGACTCGGCTTCGCGCTGCTCTCCCGCCTGCAGGCGCCGTGGCAGCTGTATACCCTCTACGGCGTGCTGGTCGGCATCGGCCTGAGCACGCACGACGTCGTCACCCTGTCCACGGTGGCGCGCTGGTTCGTGCGCCGGCGCGGTACGATGTCCGGCCTGGTCAAGGTCGGCACCGGCTGCGGCCAGCTGCTGGTGCCGCTGATCGCGGTGGCGCTGATCGCCGCCCTGGGCTGGCGCAGCGCCTGCCTCGTCATCGGCGGCGTTGCGGCGGCGCTCCTGCTCGTCGTGGGTCAGGCGCTGCGGCGCGATCCCCATGCCATGGGGTTGGAGCCGGACGGCATCCGCGCCGGCAACGCCGAAATCGGGCGCCGTCCCCGGTTCGCCGCCGGCGTGACCCTGCGCGCCGCGGCCCGGGCACCGCAACTGTGGCTGCTGTGCGCCGCGCAGCTGACGGTCTTCTTTTGCCTCGTCACCGTCATGGTGCACATCGCGCCGCATGCCATCGACCTCGGTCTGCCGGCGCCGCTGGCGGCGGCGGTGCTATCCGCCATCGGCGGCTGCAGCATTCTCGGGCGCATCACCGTAGGTGCCGTCATCGATCGCATCGGCGGACGCCGCTCCCTGATGATCTGCTTCGGTGTGCTGCTGCTGAGCCTCGCATGGCTGCAGTTCGCCCGCGAGCCCTGGATGCTGTTCGCCTTTGCGGCGGTCTACGGATTCGCCCACGGCGGTTTCTTCACCGTCATGTCGCCGACGGTGGCAGAGTTGTTCGGCATCGGCTCGCACGGCGTGCTGTTCGGCGTCGTTCTGTTCTTCGGCACGCTCGGGGGTGCCCTCGGGCCGCTGCTGGCCGGCGCCGCATTCGACGCAAGCGGCAGCTACCGCATCGCCTTTCTCGGCCTGTGTGGGCTCGCCGGCGTCGGGCTGGCGCTGATCGCGGCGCTGCGCCCGCTGCCCCGCCCGGTCGGCGCCCCCGAACCGCGGCCGCGCTAGCACGGGGGGACGGACTCGATGCCGGCCTGGTATCCCATCGCAAGGGTCGTTGCCTCCCTGCTGCTGATGACGATCGGCGGCGCGGGCATGTATCTCGCCATCGTCGCGCTCAAGCCCGTCGCCGCCGATTTCGGCGTCTCCCGCGGCGCCGCGTCGATGACCTACACCTTCACCATGATCGGCTTCGGCAGCGGCGGCATCCTCATGGGCTTGCTTTCGGACCGCATCGGCGTAATGCGTCCGGCGCTGGTGGCCAGCGTCTGCATGCCGCTCGGCTTTCTCCTCGCGGGCAAGGCCACGTCCATCTGGCAGCTCTACCTCGTGCACGGCGTGCTCATCGGCTTCCTCGGCTGCTCCGCCACCTTTGCACCGCTGATAGCCGACATATCACACTGGTTTCACAGACGCCGCGGTCTTGCCGTCGCCTTCGTCGTCAGCGGCACTTACGTCGCCGGGGCCCTGTGGCCGCCCGTGGCGCAACATTTCTTCGACGTCGTCGGCTGGCGCGAGACCTACCGGGGCATCGGCTGGTTCTGCCTGCTGAGCATGCTGCCGCTCAGCCTGCTGCTGATGCCGCGCGCCCCCGTCGGCGTCGCCACCAGCGCACAGCCCGGCGCGGCGCACGGCGACGGGCCGCTCGGCATGCGTCCGGCGACCCTGCAGTGCCTCATCTGCGCCGCCGGGGTCGGCTGCTGCGTCGCCATGGCCGTGCCCCAGGTGCACATCGTCGCCCACGCCACGGACCTGGGCTATGACGCCGCCCGCGGCGCGGAGATGCTGGCGCTGATGCTCGGCGCCGGCGTCGTCAGCCGTATTGCCTCTGGGTGGATCAGCGATCGCATCGGCGGACTGCGCACCCTGCTGCTCGGCTCCTCGCTGCAGGCACTGATGATCTCGCTGTTCATCCCGTTCACGGGCCTGCCCGCCCTGTACGCGCTGGCGCTGATGTTCGGGCTGTCCCAGGGCGGCATCGTGCCTTCCTACGCCATCATCATCCGCACCTTCTTCGCGCCGGGCGAGGCGGGCTGGCGCATCGCCACGGCGCTGCTGTTCACCATGCTGGGCATGGCTCTGGGCGGATGGCTCGCGGGGGCCCTGCACGACGCCACCGGCTCCTACGGTATCGCTTTCGGCGTGGCGGTGCTGTTCAATCTCAGCAACATGGCCATCGCCGTCCTGCTGCTGCGCCGCAGCCTCCGCCTCGTGCCGGCCGATGCGTCTGCGAACGTGGGCGCGTGATCGCGGGGGCGGACATCGCCGCGCCGCCCGCGGGGCCGGGCCCTTGACCGCCGCGGGGATCGGCCGCCTGCTGCGCCTCGGCGCTGTCGTCGCCCTGAGCGGCGCCGTCGCCGAGGCGGCCGCCGACCCGCTCTGCGCAGCGCGCGTGTGCACCTTCCGCATCATCAACCAGTATCCGCACGATCCCGGCGCCTTCACTCAGGGCCTGGTTGTGGACGCCGGCACGCTCATCGAAGGCACCGGCCTGCGCGGGCGCTCGACGCTGCGGCGCGTCGACATCACGACGGGCGCAGTGGTGCAGAGCCTGAGCCTGCCGGCTCCTCTCTTCGGCGAAGGGGTGACCGTGTTCGGCGAGCGCATCGTCCAACTCACCTGGCAGAGCGGCATCGGGCTCGTCTTCGACAGAACGAGCTTCGCCCCTCGGGGCCGCTTCCGCTACGCCACCGAGGGCTGGGGCATCACCCACGACGGCCAACGACTCATCATGAGCGACGGCACGGCGACGCTCCACTTCCTCGACCCGCGCACCTTTGCCCCGGTCGACCGCATCACGGTGCGCGGCGAGAGCGGCCCCGTGGAGCGCCTCAACGAGCTCGAGTACGTCGAGGGGGAGATCTACGCCAACGTGTGGCAGAGCGACTTCATCGCGCGCATCTCGCCGCTCACGGGCGAGGTGCTGGGGTGGATCGATCTGCGCGGGCTGCTGGCGCAGCGGCCGGCGCCGGGCGTGCTCAACGGCATCGCCTACGATGCCGCGCACCGGCGCCTGTTCGTCACCGGCAAGAACTGGCCGCTGCTGTTCGAGATCGCGCTCGAGCCGGTGCCGCCCGGCCCCTGAGAGAGAGTCCGGGCGGCGGTGAAACCCGCCGTCGTCCGGCGAGGGGTTTTCGCTGCGCCACCGTTGCCCGAAGCCCCCTACCGCCGACGGGTGTGGTCGCGCCCGAGCCCGCCGTGGCGCGCCCGCCCGCGCTGACCGTGACGATAACCGTGATGGCGATACCCGCGGTACCCGTGACCGTGGTGAAAGCGGTGTGCGTGCCCGCGGTAGTGCCAGTAATGAGGGGGATGGCCGTGCCAAGGGCGACGATGGTGATGGCGACGGGGCGGTCGCTGCGACAGATGATGGTCATAGCGGTAGCCAAAATAGAAATCTTCGAAGCCGAAGTGGATGGCGACGAAATCGCCGCCGCCGTGGGCGGCGACGCGGGTCGCCGGCAGCAGCAGCACGAGGATGCTCGTGCTCGCCAGCAGCGTGCGAAGGGCGCGGGTGCTCATCTTCTACCTCCTGATGTCTCGCTCTGCCCGTCCCGGGCGTCGCGAGAATCCTGAACGCGAGGCGATGAATCGGCGCTTAATCGAACCTGAACGTGCCGTGACTGGTCTGGCCTGATCCACGCTAACGCCTGCCGGGCTCGACGCCCTGCGTCGGCAAGAGCTCGAAGAAGGCGTGCAGCGGCGCGTGAGTCACAGTGAGTTAGTGACTTTCGCTCTATTGGATATCGATTTGACGCGTGCCTGTTCTTTGCGGCATAAGGTTCTGCCCACCGAGCCATCGCAGAGGACGCCGTCATGACCTCGCCATCCCGCGCCGCCGCGCTTGCCCCCGCCGCCTCGCCCACGGGGGACCCGTGGCTGCTGACGCCCGGGCCGCTCACCACCTCCCCCACGGTGAAGCAGGCGATGCTGCACGACTACGGCTCGCGCGACCATGACTTCATCGGCGTCAACCGGCGACTGCGCGAGCGCCTGCTGACGGTGGTGCAGGGCAACGGCACGCATGTCTGCGTGCCGTTGCAGGGCAGCGGCACCTTTGTCGTCGAGGCGATGCTCGGCAATTTCGTGCCCGCCGACGGCAAGGTGATGATCCTGGTGAACGGGGCGTATGGCTGGCGCATGGTGCGCATCTGCGAGTACTACCGCCGTGCCCACGTGGTGCAGGAGACGCCGGAGGACGTGCCCGTCGACGCCTCGGCGCTCGATCGCGCTCTTGTGGCCGATGCCGCGATCACGCACGTGGCGGTAGTGCACTGCGAGACGACCTCCGGAATCCTGAACCCGCTCGAGGCCGTCGCCGAGGTCGCGGCGCGTCACGGCCGCAGGTTGCTCATCGACGCCATGAGCGCCTTCGGCGCCATCGCGCTGGACGCGCGCCGGCTTACCTTCGATGCCGTCGTCGCCTCGTCCAACAAGTGCTTCGAGGGTTCGCCCGGCATGGGCTTCTGCATCGCCCGCCAGGCAGCGCTCGAGGCCACGAAGGGCAACTCGCCCTCGCTCAGCCTGGACCTGCACGAGCAGTGGCGAGCAATGGAGGCCAACGGCCAGTGGCGCTTCACGCCGCCGACCCACTGCATACTTGCCTTCGACAGGGCGCTCGACGAGTTCGAGGCCGAGGGCGGCGTCGCGGGACGCGGCGCCCGCTACGCCGAGAACTGCCGCATCCTGGTCGAGGGCATGCGCGCGCTCGGCTTCCAGACCCTGCTGCCCGACGCGCTGCAGGCGCCGATCATCGTCACCTTCCACACACCCGGCGATCCCCGCTTTGATTTCCAGGTCTTCTACGACCAACTGCGGGAAAGGGGCTTCGTCATCTACCCGGGCAAGCTCACCGTCGCCGACTCGTTCCGCATCGGCTGCATCGGGCGACTGGGCGCCGAGCAGATGCACGGCGCGCTCGCGGCGGTGCGCGACACCCTGCGCGAGATGGGCGTCACCCGCTGTGCGCCGGCGACGGGGTCGTCCACAGTGCGCGACGAGAAACCCTAGCTCCGAGCGGGCCGGCTCGACAGCGGTCCGGACGTCAGCCCGCCGCGATCCGCGCCGCAGTTGATCTGCGTCACACCCTCGCCGGCGGAACGTGCAAAAATTACCTTAGGAGTGTTGCGGCCGGGGCCAGCCGCAGGAGTTGGAGGTGCACATCGCGGTGGACACGATGCGCAGGCCGATGGTGTGGACGCTGGTCGCGTTCGTCTGCGCCCACCTGGCGCCCGCTCCGTCGCCGGCGGCGGAGGCCGTCGGCTCGGTCGTGCTGGCCAAGGGCAGCGCCTCGGCACGGTCGGCCGACGCGGCGACGCGCGCCCTCGGCAAGGGCGCCCGTGTGCACGTCGGCGACGCCGTGACTACGGCAGCGGAAAGCTACGTCGTCATCCGGTTCAGCGACGGCGGCGCCATCACCGTGCGCCCCGAGAGCGAGGTGCTGATCGAGCAGTACGCCTTCGGCACCGATCGCGACCGCTTTCTGCTGCGGCTCGCCCGCGGCGGCCTGCGCGTCATGACCGGCACCATCGCCGCGGAGCACCCCGAGGCCTACCGCATCGAGACGCTGGACCCGAAGTTCCGCACGCAGTTCTCGCTCGGGCGATCGGGGGGGGCCGAGTTCGACGTGCGCCTGTGCGGCGACGAGTGCGAGGAGCTCCCTTAAGGTTCCTCGTTCGCGGCCTGACCAGATCCCCAGATCAGGCCCATCCATAACTTGACAGATTGGTATGACCGCGGTGGTTGCAAGACTCAATCGGTGACACGTCCCCGAGCGACTCATGGGGCGTACCGTGTTGTATTCCTGCAGCCATCGTTTGGTCTCTTCGCGTACGTGACCGAGATCGGTGAACACCGAGGCGTCGAGAACGCCACTTCGGTAGCTGCCGTAGTTGACTGACGCGATCCTCGACCCCGAGCGGGGCCTCGCCGGTCGGCTCAAGCGGTGTGGTAACCCCGACTGCGGGCGGTTCAACCTCGACCTGCACGCGCGCGGACGGCCGAAGCGACACTGTGGTCCCGTCTGCCGGGACGCCTGCGGGCGCTCGACCGTCGCGGAGTGGGTGGCGCGCCACCGCAAGCGCTGGGTCCGGTGAGATTCGTGTTACTAAGCCGTTACTGGAGAGGAACCGGCGGCCGGTGAGATTCTATAAGCGATTGATTTCCCTAGTGGGCCGTGCAGGGATCGAACCTGCGACCACCTGATTAAAAGTCAGATGCTCTACCGACTGAGCTAACGGCCCGTGATCGAGCGGTGGCGAGCGTTCTTTTGGGGACGCGGATTATCCCGGGGGCGACGCTGGGGTGTCAAATCGGGGCTGCCCGGCCAGCGAGGCGATGATGACGCAGATTACGAATCGGCGCCGCGTGCCGCCGGCAGGAGCCTGAAATCCCGGAAGGTCTCGCGCAGGGCGTAGGCGAAGCCTTCCTCTTCGAGCAGATAGTACTGGATCTTCAGGGTGACGGCGGACCCGAAGACGATCGAGACGAGCGTCATCAGTGAACCGAGAGCGAGCGTCGACATGCCGGAGACGCCCTGGCCGATGGTGCAACCGAGCGAGAGCACGCCGCCGAAACCCATCAACACACCGGCGGCGAGGTGGTTCAGCATGTCGCCCTTGGTGCTGAACGTCTCGACGCGGAACCTGCCGGTGACGATGGAATACAGAAACGAGCCCGCGATCATGCCGAACACGACGGCAATGCCGAAGTTGATCACCGCGCCCGTGTACGTCATCAGGAAGTTGAGGCTGTTGGCGGTCGGAGAGATAAAGCTCACCGACTCCAGCGGCACCGGCTCGAAATCGTCGTTGCCGATGACGCCGGTGACGTACCAGGCGCCCGCGACGAGGATGCCGACGGTCAGTCCAGCGAGAATGTTGTCGCCGCTGCCTCGGAACTCCCGATCCTTGAACGCGTACCACACGGTGCCGAAGCCGAGGACGCAGGCCACCAGCGTCAGCGCGACCTGCGGCCCGAGGCCGGTGAAAGTGCTGATGAGCGTGGCAATGCTCTGATCGGCGACATCGTACTGCGACAGATCGATATTGGTCGGCTCGACGACCTCAATGCGGACCAGCGCGACGAGGCCGCGCAGCGTCATGTATGCGGTGATGGCCAGCACCAGGAGCAC
>JABAOH010000445.1_pt1 | contig 15068 bp, 13 predicted proteins | sample 7062181 | NCBI WGS metagenome assembly JABAOH01 (sample SAMN14538630, study PRJNA623070) | marine sediment metagenome | biome: marine biome [ENVO:00000428]; feature: marine pelagic biome [ENVO:01000023]; material: deep marine sediment [ENVO:00002113]; isolation source: pool of 5 deep marine...
AGGAAAAAGTATATCCAGATACCCCGGAGCTCCTCGACGAACATGTCGGACAGTGCCAGCAACTCTGTCGGAATAATATCACCCATAAAGCAAAAATTCTCCATCGGCAATGCAGAATGCGGAGTGCGGAGTGCGGAGTGCGATGTGAAATCGATTCTCATTCCACATTCCGAATTCCGCATTCCGCATTACCATATCAGTATTACCACCCATCATGTTTTTCTCTTCCCGATCACCGCCATTACCAGGAAAAATACCCACCCGGCAAGAACCGCCAGTTTTCCGTTCACGGACACGCCGGCTGCCGTGCTCGAGATGCCCAGGGTCACTGTGAGGGCGGCACCTGCCAGCATTCCCATGACGGCCCACCCGGCATCGGTATCCCCCGTCCCGGCGAGAACGAGCTGCCGGAAGGGGCAGCCATGTATCAGGATCGATCCGAACCCTACCATGCCCATCGCGAGAAAAGCCCAGGTGACGTCGGTGTGCGCACCCGGCTCGAAAAGAAATGAGGGCCGAAAACCGCCCGTCACCAGGTTGAGGAAAAGGACAGCACCGAAGAATGCCAGCACTGCCGATACGTCGTGGAAGATCCTTCCCAGGAAGACATTTTTGAAGCTGCCCGTTATGCAGAACCGCGTCCTCTGTCCGATCACCCCTGCAGCAAGGCCGAAGGCCAAAGACAGCGCGAAGGGGGCGTGACGCGCCGATGAGCCGAGCACTCCGGCCGCAAAAGCATACACGCCCGAGGAGGAGGCGATGAGGATGAGAAATGCCAGCAGAGGAAGAGCGGCACCGACAACTTCCCGCCGCCTTGCCTCAGCAAACAGTGAAAACCCGTCCCGGAGAAAGAGCGCTGCGAGAAATACCCCGGCTGTGAGACCAAAGAGCCCTGAAAGAGCGACGGCACCACCTCCCGCGATCCGGAGGAGCATCTTTATGGGACAGCCGATGAAGACTTCACAGCCGAATATAAGGAAGGCGCCCCCGATGAACTTGAGGATCCCGGCCCCCGACCCGCGGGACCTGAATTCCCCCGTTGAGAAGGCAACCAGGAATGATCCGATGACGATGGCCAGTATCTCGGGTCTCAGGTACGCAGAAGAAAGGGAGGAGTGAAGGCCGAGGGCCCCTGCCACGTTTACGAGAAAGCAGGATGCGCATATCCCGGTATTGGCCGGATTCCCGGCGAGTGCGAGCACCGCGGCGATAAGGCCGAACAGGGCTCCCAGGATTACCATCGGGAGGGTTTGGTCGGGATACAAAATTTTTCTCAGCAAAGCCTTCACGACATTTCCCGGTAGCAGAAATGTACTGCAGGGTGCGGAGTGCAGGGTGAAGGATGAAAAACGCTCGAGGGTTTGCTCTCCATTCTGCGTCCGTCATTCTGCATTGCCGTTATTTCTCCTTTTGTTTCAATACTTTTCATAGGGAGGCATGCCCACCTCTTTTGCCATTTTGCGCAATATATCGAACTCCGAATCTTCCGATTCCACGTACCCCGAAATGCCATCTCTCTGTAATACGTTCAAAACCTCCCCGTCTACTGCAACGGCGGTCTCTTTTTTCAGGGAAAGGAGGACCTTTTTCATCTCGCCGGCAAGTTCGGGGCTCACGTGTGACAGGGCATAGAAAGTGCAATTGGGCACAGCGGGAGACTCGGCGACCACCCTGAAATCATCAGCCCGTACCTTGCCCTCGCGCTCCATGGCCTCTAAACCGCCCACCTTCACCGCGCCGGCATCGTAGGCCCCGAAGTAGATGGAATAGACCACTTTTTCGTGATTGAAGGCGCCCCTTATGAAATAGTACCCGCCGAGGCCCGTCTCGGGGTCGATGCCGTTTTTGAGCATCGTGTAATAGGGTGTCAGGTACCCTCCGGGAGAAAGCACCGGGCCGAAGACGAATCGCTTCCCCCTGAGATCGCCGATCGCCCGGACCGGGCTGTTGGCCCTCACCACGATCAGCCCTCCCGTGTCCTTTCCGGTATCTGTCTTCACTTCCCTCGCTATGAGGGCGGCTCCTAACGTCTCTTTTATGGTGACGTAGATATACCCGTTCGACTGGATGAAATCGAACTCGCCCGCCTTTGCCTTCTCCGCGAAATCGAAGGTGTTCACGTGGGAAACGATAACCCTCCGCCGCAGCTTCTTCTCTATGTACCTGGCAAGCGGCGTGAACCTCGCCCTGTTCTCCTCGAGGCTGTTGCAGACCTGAAAGGCCAGCCGCACGGGCTCTTTCGGCGGAGAGACCGTCGTCTTGAAGAAGACGGCGAGGGTCCCCCCCAGGATGACGAGGAAAATAAAGATCAGCAATCCGCCCCGCGGAACCCTATTACTCATCGGTGAAAACACCCCCTATAAGCACGTTACCATGGGAAAAAGGGTAACCCAGTCTCCCGTTTCTCGTTTCTGGTTTCTCGTTTCTCGTTTCTGGTCTCGAGTTGGGTTTTCATTCCGCATTCCGAATTCCGCACTCCGCATTGCCAGCGACCGCATTGTAATTCCGCATTCCGAACTCCGCATTCCGCATTACCAACACTCTATGTCTATAATTCATTTGATAATGATCTCCGGATTCTCCTCGACATTGATCTTTTCCATACCGCTTCCCGTAATCGTAACATTTTTCAGCACGTACCTGCCGCCCCGCAGGCTGAACCCGTATATCCTGTTCTGCTGGAACTTCGAATCGTCGATGTTTACCTCCGATCTCTGTGCCTGGAGGCCGGCGAAAAGCGAATCGGCCTGGGAAACCCCCCTGAAGCGCAGCACGCCCTCCTGCAGGGAGAGCGAATAAAGGCCCCCCGTGACCCTGGCCTCTTCCATCTCGATATCGGACTCCCTGATCCGGATTCCGTAGAGCACGTTGTCGCTGAAAAAGATGTCCCTGACTTTTCCCCGCACCCGCAAAAAATTCCCACCCGCCACGTTTCCCGCCGTGTACATCCCCGATATGGTAACGTCCGAGTCCCTGCACCGCAGAGCGCTTATCGAGTCGAAGATCCCGAGGCCCTCGACCACGACCTTCGACTCCTGGAACTGGAGCCCCCGGAAAGTTCTGTAGATACGCACGTTCTTTATGTGGACATCGCTGAAGTGGGAGTGGAGCCCCCGGAAGGACTCGAGGATCACGGCATTCTCTATCCGGTTCACCTCCAGGTCGCTCGCCATGAAGTTTATCGAGTCCCAGGCCCCCTTTTTCGAGCCCCGCCTGGAGGCAAAAACGACAGGGGCCGCCTCCGTCCCCGAAACGAGCAGCGTGCCCTGGAGGAAGAGCCCCGATTCCCCGATGCCATCGCCGTTTGAATCGCTGAATTCGAAAAATATCCTCGACCCCTCTTTTATGCTCAGGTGAGCGCCGGGGGCGACCCGTACCACCCCTTTGATGAGGACGTCGCCCTGGAGCTCCCTGTCCTTTTCGATGAAGAGGTCCTCGATCACCTCGCCGGGGGAAAACCCCTTCTTCAGGTCGTCCACCGGGTCGGGGACGAAACCGCCCTCCTCGTCGAAATGGCTTGCAAAGGTGAGCAGGCCGTGCCCGGCGGGGGCCCGAACGTTTATCATACCGCCGGTGTCGTACCCTTCCGGGACAATGGCTCCCGTCCTGCAGCCGGTGACGAGAAGCGGTTTTCCGCTAAGCTCGGTGTCCTTCCCCTGCATGTTCGCTACCAGGAGCCCGGTTTCACAGTTTCTGATCTCGGAGCCCTCTGCCCGGAGCTTTCCCGACAGAAGCAGCACCCCGTAGCTTCCCCCCGATACGACGGAGTTCGCCAGGGTAAGCGATCCCCCATCCACGACGAGCCCTCCATCGCCCTCGAACAGGAAACGCGCTCCCTCGGAGACCACGCTGCCCCTGATAGTGATCTCCGTTCCCGGGAGAAAGTTTTCCGGCTCCACCTTGGTGCTCTCGGATTTTTTGAACCTAACCACAGCCCCTTCCGGGAAGCGTACCGTAACTCCCGGGGGGACGTGGAGGTCGGCGGTGACGACGATCTCGCCTTCGAAAGTAACGCTGCGGGAAATCACGCCCCCCTCGACCACGCGCCCCCCCTCTTGGGCAACGCCGGGAGGAGGGCTGAAAGCAAAAGGAGAAAGACAGAGCAGGAGGAAAAAGCCTGCATTTATCAAAGTTCTTCTGACCTGCATCACCGCGCTCGTTCGAACTCGAGCAGGAGGGGCCGGATGACCCCGCGCTCGATCCTCACTTCAATCGGTCCTCCGGCTATCGACTCCGTGCTTCCTGCCCCGTCCGGGGATGCCCTCCTCAGGTAGGCGAAGTACGTCCCATCTTCGACGGGTCCGACGTCCCGAAGGCTTACGGAGCCGTTTTTGCTTACCACACCGGATACGAACTCGGGCCTGCCCACGGCTCTTTGGGTCGCGTAAAAGTAGACCATGTAGCCCTCTGCCGAAACCCCTTGCAGGAGGGCCGTGGCGACGGGCTCCGTCCCCCCGGGTTCCGCCTCTTCGCCCCCGGAAAGGATTCCCTCCTTGACGAACACGGGAACGGCGACGCGGGTGACGCAGCCGTCTCTCACCGAAACGGGGAGGCGGGGGGATATTCCAAAGAGCCCCCCGTACTCGACGAATCCGAGGGATTGCCCACCGGTCCGTTTCCTGGCAACGACTATGTAGTCGCCCGGAGCGGCGGCAAACCTCACCGTGCCCTCAGATGAGGTGACGCCGGACGCGATGCCGGGCCCCCGTATGTCCACCGCATCAAGGCCGTAGACATATGCGAACGCCCCCTGAACCGGCTCTCTGTCCTTCATCACGGAAACCTCGATCACCCCGCCCTCGCCTCCCGCGCAGTCGAAAACGGTCCCAGCGCGTTCTACATCGACGAGGGGGATAACCTGGAGGTGCTCGCCGAACGGTTCCAGCAGGACGGGGTTGTTCCCGGTGAAGCCGAATAGGTCCCCTGCGGACATCTTCGCCCGCGCGTAGAGGAAGTACCTGCCGGGGGGAAGAAAGATTTCGAACTCTCCGGCATCATCCGTCTCAGCGAAGGCAACGGCCCCTGTATCAAAAAAGCCCTTATCGAGCTTCTTTAACGCATAGACCTCCCCGGGCTGTCTCTTTTTGTGGTACGTCAGGAAACCTCTCACCGAGGATACTTTGACCGGGGGCTTTTCGAGAATGGGGGAATAGGCCGCCCTGCCGATACCTTCCTGGTCGCTGCCGTCATAGACCCTCTCCGCTGCGTGCGAGGGGTCCCCGCTCCCCCACCAGTTTCGCGAAACGTCCATGTCATCCACGTGGAGGTCCCCCACCTGCAGGTCGTACCGCCGGTTGTTGTATATGGCGTTGTCCCTGATAACGGAGAGGGAATTTTTCGAGTGGAGAAATATTCCCACCCCGTTGTTGTATATCGCGCATCCCGTTATGGTATTTCTGCACTCCCTGAAGTTGATCCCCCGGACGCTGTTCCCGGTAAAGACCGAGTCCTTTATGGTTACCCTCGAACCGCCGAGCCGGACCCCCTCGATGTTTCTCCGCACCAGGGAAGAGGAGATGGCGATCTGTGAAAAGTGGGCGTGGATGACGTACCTGCCGTACTCAATTATGCAGTTCTCGAGGATGTTCCCCTTGCTGAATGCAAAGTATATACGGTCCCAGGAACCGGGGCCATCGGGCCGGGAAGAGGTAAACCGTATCGGCTCGTCCCTCGACCCGCTGGCGACGATCCTGCCCTCCACCTTGATTCCCGAACCGGAAAACCCCTCGTGTTCGTCAGAAACGGGGATCTTTTTGCCGGAAAAGGAGATCCTGGTCCCGGGCATCACCGTGAGGGTGGCCCCCTTTCTCACGAGGACGACGCCGTCGACGGTAACCTCGCCGCTCCACACCGTATCTTCGGAAACGATGAGCGCGTAACCGGGGTCCCTCCCTCGCGGTACCGTGGCGCAGGACGCAAATATGCCGGTCGTGATGAGCATCACGAGGATACGAAAAAACACTGGAGGGACTTTTCTGGTCACCCTTTCCACTCCCGATTTCACCCCCTGCGGGATCCTGCCCCGGGAAAGGACCCGGGTCTTCAAGGCCGCAGGCGGGCCGCTTTCCGGCGTTCCTCTTCCCCGTCACTGCGCCGGGGACGAACTCTGGCCGGTCACGATTGAATTATGTTAATATTTCCCTTCTCGATCGGACCGAGACCGCGGCTCGACGCCTCCCTGATGTGGGCTATGGAGGCCGCGTCGGCGCTGAAGAGCACCGAGGCGGCAACCGCATCCGCCGCTACGGGGTTCGGCGAGACGATGAGCGTGTCTCTTTTCTCCACGTCATTCACGTTGCCGCCGGAGGGCCCGTTTCGAAGCAGTATCTTCGTGCCATCAATAACCGCCAGGTGCGTCTTCAGGAAACCGTTCAGGTCAGCCAGGGCCGATGACAACCTCCAGTGAATCTGCCCCCGGTTTCCCCCCATGACCCCCATCAGGTTTTTCAGGGAGAGGGTGTACCCGGAAAGGGAGTGGTGCTTCGCCACGGGGACGTTTATCATTTTATCCACCTCGAGGGCATCGCGGTAGAGGGGCCACCTCTTCAGCACCTCCGCGTTCTGTATCTCGACCCGGACAAACTTCCGCCTCTCCACGTGGTAGATATTCACACGGTCGGCCACGCCCTCTTTTTTTGCAAACTCCCTCACCGAGGGCTCTATTCCGCTGTTGATGTAGCACCTTCTCGGCTCGTTGCAGGTGCGATCGAATATCCGCACCTCTTTCGCCCCCGCCTCGAGAACCTGACGGATGAGCGAGATCACCAGCTCAGGGTCGGTGTTCGCCGCCTGGTCGGGTACCCTGTCCCATCCGATGTTCGGCTTGACGAGGACGATGTCGCCCTTCGCCACGTATCTCTTCATCCCCCCTACCGCCTCGAGGGCCCCCTTCAGCGCAGCCTCTACGTCTGTGCTCGTGGCCACGGCCACGGGAACCCTTCCCGAGGTTCCGGCACGGGCAAGTGCTGCGGGGATGGACCCGGCAATCAGAAGAGAACCGGCTGTCCTGACGCCGAGCGATACCAGCTCCCTTCTCGATACGCGTCTCTGGCACATGGGAAATCTCCCCTCTTCATGCCTTTCCTCTGTAAATTATACTATTCAAAAACCCTTTAGGTTTCCCTATATTCGAAAAACAAATCCGTTTCTGGTTTCTCGTTTCTGGTTTCTGGTTAAACCGGAAACCGTAAACTGTGAACTGTCCTTATTCCGCATTCCGAAATCCGCATTCCGCATTACCACTAACTTAATTTATTGGTTGATATTTTTATTATAAAATGTATGAAAACAAACATAAAAAATCCTATTGCGCCTGCCCAGAAAAGGGTCTCGCCGGGAGTCCTCGTTATCTGGAATCCCACGAGCAAATTTTTGTGCCTGTCCGTTTTCGACTCGATCAGCGTTATGTTCATCCCCCGGTAGACGGCCGGATGGTTGGGGGAGACGTCATACTCCCGGGTATTGCCCCCCTCCACGATCCTGAGTCCCGCAACCGTGTCCTTTACGCCGAAATCGCGGAACGCAACGGGAAAGACGGTGTACAGATCCTCGAGCGGAGGCGAGCCCTCCGACCCGGCCTCGAAGCTGCCCAGGAATCTTCCTTTGAAAAATGCCGAGAAGCGCATCCTCTTCTCGACTGCATCAAAGGTCACGTCCCGGAGCACCAGCCCGGTTGCCCTCACCTCGACCGTTTCGCCCTCCTTCACCACGAAGAGGCCCACCTTCTCCCCGCCGGGCTTTTTTTTGACCCCCACCTTCAGCAGGAAGGGATAGCGGGTAACCGTGTAGGAGGAGACCTCCATCGTGAAGGGGAGATCGATATCCTGCCCCTCGCGCCAGTCGTAGACGGCGCTTGACGGATGCCGGAAGGGGAAATAGCCCGTGTAAATATCCCCCAGGCCGCCGTCGACCATCATGCCCGCCACCGCCGCGACCAGGAATGCGTGGGCGAGCACGAGGGGAATCCTCCCACGGACGGAACCCCGAATGACTCTTTTGGCTGCACAGAGAATAATATTGACCGTGAGCAGCGAAGCGGGAAGGAGAAATACAAAGGAGGAAAAGACGTTGAACCCGGAACCATCATCGAAGGCCGTATCGCCGCGGTAGAGGAGCGAGCCGACGATCGATTCTGCGGCGAGGATCATGCACAGGAAGACGGCCAGTTTCGTGGAAGTGAAAAAACCGAAAACGCCTTTCTCTCGGAGAAGATCACCTTTCGGCAGCATTTGGGCCCTTAGATGAGCTTGCTCTTCTTGAGGAACATTCTCGTCCCCCTGTCGGGCGGGCCGTCATTGAAACTCTTGATGAAAAGAGACATGGCGCCGTTGTCGACCCTGCCGGAGAGCTTCTTGAGCAGCCGCGGCATTGCCGGGAAAACGGATAGCGCCTTCTTGGAGAGTATGATGCGTGCCTTCCCCAGGTATGGCCCCCCCGGGGCGCCCCCTGCGCGGTTGTCGAAGCCCGGCTCCACGAGAAACACTGCCTTTAATTCGGCGCCGATCTCGGACCTCAACGCGTCGAACTCCGCCGCTTTGAGGGAAGGGTTTTCCCCTTTGCCGAAATGCTCCAGGATCCTGCCCGGATACTCGACGAGGATGCTCACCTTGTTCCTTTTCAGGAAATTGAAGCCCTGTTTCCTGTCTTTCAGGGCGACGCGCTTCACGCTCGTCCCGGTCCTTTCGTCGACGAATATGGTGAGCAGGGTCGCCATTATCTCCTGCTCGGGCTCACCCTCGTAATATCCGATGTAGATTGTCCTTCCCACACAGGCCCGTGAGGGGGATTCGGCAACCCATACCAGCAGAAGAGAGAAAAGGACGGCAAAAACAACGAGGCGCGCCATATGAAAGGCCGATCTCATCCTCCCCTCCTAAAAGTGGTAATGATGGGGGCAGTCCTTCCGGTAGATATCGTGGTATTTCTCAACCATATCCTCCGTGAGCCACGGGGTGATCTCCCCCATGCCCTTCCTGAAATCTTCCCCGGTAACCTCGTGGCTCCCTCTTGCAATCGCGTTTTTCCCGGCCATCCTGCAGAGGCTCTCGATATCCCAGCCGACGTATCCGGAGGTATCACGGGCGAGAACGCGAAGATCCACGTCGCCGGCCAGGGGCATCCTTCCCGCGTATATATGCAGGATCTCGAGCCTGTCCCGTTCGCCCGGGGGCGGGATGAATATCTTCCTGTTGAACCTCTTCTTCTCCTTGATCACCGCCTGATCGACCGTGTCCACCCGGTAGCAGGAACCGAGCAGCCGCACCTCCCGCACCCCGCAGATTTCATCGACCAGGGAGATAAACTTCTCCGTCAGCTCCAGCGTGGCAAAGGTCGGGGGGATCCCCCTGAGGTTTCCATCTCCCCAGGAATAATCGGCACCCTCCCTCGGGCACAGCCACTCGACGTCGGATATGAAAAGGACCGACGGCGCCTCGTACCGGGCCACCTCGAAGGCCTCTTCCATCCTGTCCGCTTTTCCGAGCATCTCCTGGCCCGATACGTAGACGTAGCTCACCCCCGCCTCCGCAGCGGCTGCTTCTGCAAGCATCGTGATGCCCGTTCCGAGGGGGCCCCACATCAACACGCCCGAAGGTGGCTCTATCCCCATGCGTTCCAGGTCCTCCCCGTTTGCAAGGACGAAGCACACCATCTCCTTCAGGATATCTTTCTGCCGGGAGAACCCGCCGATGTCACCCCAGGTAATTCTCGGCTTCCTCACCTCGTAGAAGATATGTTCCAGTACCCGATGCACAAGAAATCTCCAAAGCCTGGTTGTTCACAGTTCATAGTACCAAACCTGAAAGTTGAAAGGCGACAGGTGTAATCTTCACAGCTTTCTCCTCACAGATCTCTTATTTCACCTCTCAAAGATTCTCCCTTTTTCGCTCTAATCTTGTTCTTCACTCTATACTCTGCATTCTGCATTACCGTTATGCCTCTTGAAACCCTGGCCCCCGGGAACCTTAAACCCTGCCATCGCCCGATTTCTCATTCTGCACCTGCAGGACACCCTTCCGGTCGTCCTCTAAATTATACGTTCATGCCATACGATTTACTACTCCCCTATGGAACGTCGTCGTACACGATAATTTCGCCGTTCGCCGTTTCGGGGAGCTCGCACCCATCGGGAAAGGGGTTGAAGAACCTCCCCCTTCCTCGCTGGTATACCGCCTGTCCGAGGGAATCGTTGAAAAGGACGACGTATCCTTTCCTGCACATTCTCTGGCATGAAGAGATGAGGCCTGAAGGGAGGTTTTCCCGGTACGGGCAGTAATCGGTGACCGTTGCCAGGGTATAGGGAAAGTGGACCAGCCTTTTGTAGGAAGATTCCGGGGTCTCTTCACCCGGCACGGCACTCACGCTTACCTCGGTGATGCCGAACTCCCGCTGAAAATAATCCCGCAACTTCTCCGAGGAAAAAAGGTCCCCGTAGAGAAGCTGTTTCCCCTCCTTCGTCAGGAAGGGTGAGTTTTCTATCCGGACGCACGCTTTCTGGCCGGAGATGAGCCTCCCCAGCACGAGATCCGCTTCCGGTAAAATCCCCGACAGAACGTGCATCGTCCCCCAGTCGTTGACGGCGATCCTCGGCCTGACCCTGCCCGTTATCTTCCTCACCGATGCGCTCAACTCCTCGATCTGGTGCTCGCGCAGGTACGGAAAGAGGAGGATGAGCTCCTTCGAGCGGGACTCCGACCATCGGGCCGCCTCCTCGAGCTCCCGCGCGTCGGGGATGAGAAAGGCACAGTACTCGCTTCCGACGACGATGCCGTCGAAGCTCTCCGCCCGGGACAGCGAATCCCTCTTTACGACGGGGATGTAGAGGTGTTTTCTCACTTCTCCGACCCGTTGAAAAACTCCGGGAAGTAACAGTTTTTCCTCGAACAGGGCCTGCCGAACTCCTCGACGTATATCGATCTTCCCACGGTGATGCACCTTGAAAGGTCCTTCTCGCCCCGGCAGAAATCCAGCGTTTTTTTCAGGACCTTGACCGCCCGCAGCTTCCTCTCCGTCTCGGAGCCCCTGCCGACTATTTTGACCGCGTGTATACCCGCGTTATCGAGCAGAGGCAGAGCGCATATGCCGCAGGAAAAGTAGCGGTCTACCCCCTCCCACTCGGAGATGTTTTCGAACACTTCGTCTTTCAGGTGTTTATCGAAATCCCCGACCCACTTCTTGCGGTACGGGAGCTCACAGGGCCACCTCCTGTCGGGGTCATCGTGGAGGTGCGAGCAGTACCCCTCTATATTGGGGCACTTCCCCCTGAAAGCGATGACGTCGAGCTTGACCTTCCCGCCCTTTTCCGACAGGTCACGGGTTTCGCCGAGGGCAAGCTCGCGTGACAGGACGACCCGGCTGGCTCCGAGGGACTCGAGAAACCGCACCGTGGCGTGAGAGAAAACGGCAAAGAGCGTGCCGGCGTGGATCTCCGCGTTCAGCCCCGACTCAGCGAGGGAAGCAAGAAGGTTGAGGTCAGACACGATGAAACCGGAAACCCCCCTGTCCTCGCAGTCGGAAGCAAGCCGGATGACGGGGCCGATTTCACTCTCCGGTATGAGGGGTGCGTTGACCACGAGGAAAAAGGGAACCCCCCTTTCCTTGCAGACTTCGAGGATCTTGTCGAGCTCTGAAGATGTGGGGATGTTTGCTGCAGGGTAGGAGCGCCGGTTGAGCGAGGCGACGTGGCCATATTTTTCTTCCCAGAAATCGGGAACGTATCCGCCGTAGAGCTCCTCGGCACCGTTATCGATGAGCAGTTCGGCTTCGGAAAAGCTGTCAACGGGTGACATGATCTTCATATACGTTTCTGCCCGCCTGCGGTGTGCTCTATCCCGGCCTGCAGGGCGCCCCCCCTCGAGGTTTTCCTTCGTGTACGGGCTGGCCCTTCCTATCAGCTCTCATTATCGGTAACAACCCCGATCATTGTAACACCTGCAAGTTCCCCCCATACTCCTTTTTTGGAGCATTTTATATCCGCCCCCTCAAGGATACCCGCGCTTCCCTCAGAGAAGTATATCCCCCCCCAGGGGGGGCCGTTCCCACATCCATCGGCAGGCTCGAAGGTAACCTTCATTTCCGCAAGCCCCCGGACGAAGAGTTTTCCCTCCACCACGATGCGTACATCCTCCCCGCCGCTTATCAGGACCCTCGTTCCCGGCGCAACAGTCAGGGTAACCCCGCTTTTCACCGTAACCTTCCCCGTTACCCTGATGGTACCCTCCCATTCCGTCGAGACCCTTATATCACCCCGGTAGAACCGCGCGCCATAGTGAGAACGGGCAGCCTTAACGGGGGGGAACATGGTAAAAAGCAATATGGTGATCAGCAGTGAAAAGAGTTTTTTCATAGAACAACGAGGCAATGACGGCCGGTTAACATTTTTTAGTTCGTAGTTCATAGTTCCAACCCTGAAAGTGGGAAGTAGAGAGAAGATAGCTGAAAGGAGTTATTTTCACGACTTTCTCCTTACTACTCTCTCCTTTCACCTCTCAAGGATTTTATTTTTTCCTTTAATTCCGCATTCCGAATTCCCAATTCCGCATTACCATTTTTCCCTTGGCCCCTTAACCCCTGCCATCTATCAATCTATTACTCTGCACTCTTCACTACCATCTGAAGGAGTCGGTAGTCCCGAGTCCTGGGTCCCGGGTCCCGAAAAACCGGTTTCGAGTTTAGAGTTTTGAGTTTGTTTTTCATTCCGCATTCCGCAATCCGAATTCCGCATTACCATCTGTCGTTATGTCTCTCGTTCTAACGTCTCGTTTTTTGCTCTGCACTCTCCATTGCGATCTATTCATTCTCGTGCATCGCCCGTTTCGGCACCCCGGAAAATGGCTCCTTTGCAAAGGGGCTGTAGATCACCTTCCCAAGGCCCGGAACATCGTCGCCGTCGAAAATGCTCTCCTCGATCTTCTCCTTCTGCGCGCTGCCCCACCAGTTTCCCTGGACGGGCAGGTCTAACAGCTGCCGGTTGCCCATTTTAAAGTTATAGCTCCGATTGTTTTCCACGTTGTTGCCGGTTATCAGAAGCCCCCCTCTTGACTCGAGAACGGCGAAGATTCCCACCTTGTTTCCCGCGATCAGATTTTTCGTAAGGGAAGCCTTCGTCGCCCTCTCCTCGTACCTGACCCCGTAGACGTTGCCCTTCATGACGTTCCCCTCGAAGGTTCCCCGGACGGTGGAAAAACGCAGGCCGTCCACGTTGTTGCGAAACAGGCAGTTTGTGACCGTAGCATTCGAGAAGTGTATCTGGAGCCCCGAAAACGCATACTCGGAGACCATGTGCTCGAACTGCGAACGGGAGGAGAGGTTGACGAAGAGATATTTCCAGTCCTTCGGGGAGGGGTCGTCCTCGGCCGAGGTAAATAGCACCGGCTCCGCCTCTGTCCCCCCTACGAGGAGGTTACCCTCCACGTAAAACTCCCCGTCCCCGATGCCGTCGCCGTCTACGTCTATTTTTTTGAACATGACCTTCGTCCCGGGGAGGATGGTCACCGTCACACCCTTCGGTACTACCAGGATCCCCTCTACGAGCACCGTCCCTTCGAGGGTCGTGTCCTCCTTTATCGCCTTTACCGGCATCCCCCTGTCGAAAATATGATCTTTGAGGCCGGGCTCTGCGCCCTCTTCTCCCTCTCCCTCGAAAATCCTGTCAACGACGATGACGAGGTCTTCTATGCGGGCACCCGGTTCCACCTCTATCGAGTGGTCGGGGGTCCCGTTGTAGAAACCGAAAAGCTCCCCCGGCCTCGGGGTGTTCCCGAAGGCCTCACGGGATCCCAGGTAATAGGTTCCCCCCCTGTCTAAGTTGATCCTGAACCTGCCGTCAGGCCCGGTCTTTCCCGAGTGGGAATAGGGCCGCTTGTGGCCGAAAACCCGTGTGTCATAGACGAAGGCGTACACGCCCTCGACGGGTTTCCCGAACCTGTCCACCACGAATCCGCCGACAGATATGGGAGAGCCGGACGTCACCTCCGNNCAGTAGAGGTCTCCGGCGCGAAGCGGCCCCGTCATGGCACCGCCGCTCCGTCTCCTGCCGATTACCACGTAATCCGTCTCCGGAAGGTTATCGAGGTAAAACATCCCCTCCCCGTCGGTGGGGGCGGACACGGCAAACCCGGGGCCTTTATAGAGGGAGGAACCGTCGGAATAGAGGTACACGTAAGCCCCCTCGACGGGCTCACCCTTGAAGGTAACCTTTCCCGTGATCGCACCGCCATCCTCGCCCGTATTTTCGAAGAGCGGTTTCGCGTCGCCCACGCCCTTCAGGCCCACGAAGCGCTCGCCTGCGCCCACGTCGAGGGGGTTCTGCCCCGAAAAGGCGAAGATGCCCCCGTCACCCGCTTTCCTCCCGTAAATGAAATACCTTCCCGGGGGAAGAAAGAAGCCGAAGTAGCCTTCCCCGTCCGTCTTCGTGCTGTGGACCTCTTCACCCTCTGCGGCGGGATAGGTGCGGGCCAGATACACGTCGCCATGGGCAACCGGCTTCCCCTCGAAGGTGAAGCGGCCGGTGAGGTTTCCCGCTTTCCGTCCACGATCGCCATTCCCTTTGATCGCAGCGCATCCGTGAAGCGCCAGAAACAGGAACGCCGCGGCAAACACCAGAACCCAGAACCTGCATATGTTCGATAATCTACAGTTCATAGCTCACCGTGTTCATTCCGCATTCCGAATTCCGCATTACCATCTGTCGTTATGTCTCTCGTCCTAACATCCCGTTATTTACTCTGCACTCTTCACTACCATCTGAAGGAGTCGGTAGTCCCGAGTCCTGGGTCCCGGGTCCCGTGAAACCGGTTTCGAGTTTAGAGTTTTGAGTTTGTTTTTCATTCCGCATTCCGAACTCCGAATTCCGCATTACCACTTTACTTATTCCCTCCAACCACTATGGTGACGCCCTCAAGGCCTTCCCCTTCCTCGACTCCTATTTCCGTCGTTCCCGTCGGAGTACCTTCAGAAGGGCCTCCCGGGCGCTTCCGTGCAACGAGCCGGTAGTTGCCCCCCCGGAAAAGGGTCAGCTCGAAATTTCCATCCCCGTCGCTCTTTCCCGATATGGCCTCCGGCATTCCCGT
>JABAOH010096256.1_pt2 | contig 15065 bp, 13 predicted proteins | sample 7062181 | NCBI WGS metagenome assembly JABAOH01 (sample SAMN14538630, study PRJNA623070) | marine sediment metagenome | biome: marine biome [ENVO:00000428]; feature: marine pelagic biome [ENVO:01000023]; material: deep marine sediment [ENVO:00002113]; isolation source: pool of 5 deep marine...
ACTTCGGCCGTCTTGTGTATGTAAATACCCATCGAGTCTCACGAAAGCTGCCCTCGCCTTAAAGAGATTCCGAGAGGCTCGGAGCGCAGCGATAACGTTACATTGGTCCCGGGTGATGCTTCCGAGTCCCGACTGGTGAGCTAGTGGTCGACGATTCAGTCTTGATGATAGTCGCCAATCCCGTGACCCACGATCCTCGAGTGACCATCGAGGCTCAGAGCCTCTCTCGGCACGGGTATGATGTCACCATCATCGCGTGGGACCGTCTCTCCCAATTTCCCCGTGAGGAGACCGATGGCGTGAGCATCGTTCGACTGCGCAACACGCCCTACATGCGGTTCCTCCGCCGAGACCTCCTCCGCCTTAGGCCTTGGTGGCGCCTCGCCTACGCCCGCGCGATGGAGCTCCATCGAGACTCGTCCTTCTCAGTGGTCCACTGCCATGACCTGGACACCCTTCCCACGGGAGTTTGGCTGAAGCGTGGTGCGGGGATGCCCCTCCTCTACGACGCCCACGAAATCTGGGGCTACATGGTGGGGAGAGACGTGCCCGGCGTCATCGCCAGCCACTTCCTTCGGAAGGAGAAGCGCCTCGTCAAGGACGTCGATGCGGTGATAACTGTCAGCGAACCGATCAAGGAGTACTTCGAGGAGCTCACCTCTGCACCCGTGAGCCTCGTACTAAACGCCAAGCCCCCCATGGTTAGGGAATACACCCCGCCGAAAAACGACGTCCTCACGCTTGTCTACATCGGGACGCTGAATCGCGCTAGATTCATCCTGGAGCTCATCGAGGCTGTGGACGTACTTGAGGGGGTGAGGCTAGTCGTGGCAGGCTTCGGGAAGGACCACTACCTCGAGGCGGTCCGGAAGGCGTGCTGGATCGTCCCCAACGCAGAGTTCGTCGGGAAAGTGGCCCAGAGAGACGTGCTTCCAATGACCCTCGCGGCCGACGCGGTCGTGTGTCTTACCGATCCACGGGACAGGAACAACTCCATCGGGGTGGGAAACAAGCTCTTCGAGGCCATGGCGTGCGGGCGTCCCATTCTGGTGTCGAAGGACACTTATCTGGCTGAGTTCACTGAGAAACATGGAGTTGGATTCGCTGTGGAGCATTCCCTGGACGGTGTTCGGGACGGTCTCATCAGATTGCGGGATGACCCAGGTCTCCGTGAGACACTCGGAAAGAGGGCTTTGCAGCGCGCCCTCGAGGAGTTCAACTGGGGGGCCCAGGAAGAGAGACTCCTCGGAATCTACAAACGTCTTGGTCTCGCTTAGGCGATAGAGGGCGCGGCGGAGTCCGATGTTGGTTCTAACCGTTCAGAGCCTGCTCCACAACTCCGACCACCTTATTGGCGGCCTGCCCGTCACCGTAAACTTCCGGTCGAGGACGGCCCACGGGGGAGCTTCTTATGGCCTTGACAATCCTCTTAGGGTCGGCACCCACGATCGTATTCCAGCCGTCATCGAGTGTCTCCACCCATTCGGTCTCCTCCCTCAGTGTTATGCACGGGACTTCCAAGACGTAGGCCTCCTTCTGCACCCCGCCGCTATCCGTGATGACCTTCTCCGAGTCTATGAGGAGCGAAAGGAACGTGAGATAATCAACAGGGTCCACAATCATCATCCTATCGCCAAACGCTCCGGAGATTCCAGAGGTCTCTAGGACCCTGCGTGTCCTTGGATGGGCCGGGAAAAGGGCCTTTACTCCTGTGGAGGCGATCGAATCGAGGATTGTCTTCAAGCGATCAGGCTGCTCCGCATTCGCCGGTCTATGGATTGTCAGGAGAACGTAGTCCTTTCCGCTTAGGCCGTACTGTCCGCAGGCATGCCTCGAACGCGCCGCCGGCGAGTAGCGGAGAACGCTGTCGTACATGACATCGCCCACTAGATGGATCCCATCGGTTATGCCCTCACCGTGGAGGTTCTCCACCGCCTTCTGCGTAGGACAGAAGAGGGGGTTCGAGATCCTGTCCGCCAGTAGCCTATTGATCTCCTCTGGCATGGTCCAGTTGAAGCTTCTTACACCAGCCTCCACGTGAGCCACTCTCTGACAGAGCTTCGCGGCGGCGAGGGCTCCTGCGAGGGTGGAGTTGGTGTCGCCGTACACCAGCACCATCTCCGGCTCCTCCTCAATGAGGATTGCCTCCACAGCCTCCAGCATTCTCCCCGTTTGGGCCCCGTGGGGTGCCGAGCCAATGCCTAGGTTGATGTCCGGCTCTGGAATGTCCAAAACCTCAAAGAAGACCTTGCTCAGATTCTCGTCGTAGTGCTGACCCGTATGGATAAGACACTCCTTGTGGCGGCGACGCAGGAGCCTGGAGACCATGGCCGCCTTGACGAATTGCGGCCGAGCCCCGACGATGCTGGCCACCTTCATCAGCGCCACATGACAGAGGCCGTATTAAAGCATGAGACCCCTGCCACGCGGCAGCCATCCATGGGCCCTCTCGTAAGGCTTGGAGGGACCAGCTGGGGTTCCCGCCCCAGAGGGTCCGACGTCGTGAGCAACGAATATAAATGGACCATACTCCTGTCCGCCACCTGAGAAACATCCCCCACCCCGCCCAGGGGCGCAACCCTGAGACAGTTCACACCTCATCCCGGAGATCGCTCCCATGAGGATAGTCCACGTCAACAACATAGCCAACGTTGCCTGGTACCTAGCCAGAGCTCAAGAGTCCTTGGGTCACGATGTGACCGTTCTCATTCGGAAGGACATGGAGTCGGTGTGGCCTGGGGACGTGATCCTGCGAACGCACGGGGACCCTCTGTCCTGGAATGTGGAGGTGCTGAGACGCTGGAGGGTTTTCCAGCAGGCTCACGTGATTCACATCCACGGTGGCATCTGGTTAAGCCAGGTAGGCTACGGACTCCTCCGAAGGGTGTTCCCAGAAACGGCGATCCTTGTCCATCTTCACGGCACTGAAACACGAACCGGCCGCGGTCTGCACCATGTTGGATGGGCGGACGCAGTCGTCTGCTCAACTCCGGATCTCACGCAGTTTGTGCCGCAGGCTCAATGGATCCCCAACCCGTTTCCATTGCCTCGGGAGCTAATGCCGCCGGGACGTGAACGGAAGGTCATTATTGGTCACTTCCCGTCGAGACGGGCAATGAAGGGAACTGCGGAAGTGGTCCAGGAGTTCGACAAGTTTGTTGGTGAGAAGGGCATGTCGAACATTCAGGACGCTGAAGTAAGGAAGCACGTGTCGGAGGACGCGGAGCTGTGGGTTGTTGAAGGGGTTCCTCACGAACGAGCTCTGGATCTGATGAGCCGTTGTGACATCGTGGTAGATCAGATAATGCCGTATGGTATCTACAGCATGGTCTCTGTCGAGGGCATGTCACTGGGGAAGGTCGTGGTGAGTTCCTTTAACCCCGACTTCTACGGAGAGCTTCCCATCGTTCGTGTCTCTCCGCAAGACCGGCTCAGCAGCGTTCTTCGGGACCTGATGGGACGGCGAGAGGAGTGGCCCGAGATCGGGATTGCCGGCCGCGACTACGTGAAGCAGACTCACTCAGACCTGCGAGTTGCAGGTCGATTCCTCAAACTCTACTATGACCTGTTGTCGGGCGGCTCGTGGGACAGGGCAGCTGCGAGCAGATATTGGCTCAAGAGAGGAAAGGGCTACCTGGATGAGTTCCGAGGTCATCCGAAACGAGACGACCTTCCGAGCAAGCGCGATCAGGAGGGGAGCCTTCGGAGAATCCTGAATACTCTAGAGTACCAAGACTTTATCGAGGTCGGGTGTGGCTTCGGTCGGATAACGCGGCTGCTCAGCGAACGGTCTGGGGCGGCAGGGTGCGGCGTCGACATAAGCATAGATCAGCTGCGATCGGCCGTTAGATTCCTGGGGGACAATGGAGCCTCATTCGTCCAGGGTGATGCTGGTTTCTTGCCCTTCAAGAGTGGAAGCGCCGACCTAGTCTTGGCATCGGAAGTTCTCATGCACCTGCCGCCCGAAAGCTTTCTAAACGCGCTCGCCGAGATGGTTCGGGTGGCGAAGCGGCATGTCGTCAATTTGGACTGGTACGAGAGCTACGCCACCGGGTCCAGCGGCAGGAACGCATGGATTCACGACTACCCCTCTGCATACGCATCTCTGGGCCTTCCCGTCTTGACCTTCTCCCCCCATCCGCGGACCCTTCAGATGATCTTTGTCGCGAGCAAAGACACCAGCGAACCCTAACCAGGGCTAGACCCGGGATCAGTTCCCCCGTCTCGGCTGGAACATCACCTCCCTCAACACGGGGCGGCGTTAGTTCGTTGGGTGAGTCATCTGGCGAACGAGAACTGGTGAGAAATCGTTTTCTACCTCAGGAGATTGACGCAGACTAGATAAAGAGCACGCCTGTATCGTAGAGGATGATCAGATGTCTACTGTTCTTGTGACCGGCGGACTGGGTGCCATCGGGAGTCGAATGGTGCCCCTACTGCGGGAGGGCGGCCATGACGTCAAGGCCTTGGATAACAAGATCATGCGTCACGAGGACTACATTCGTGCTGACGTAACCTCCGTGATAGAAGTAGTGGAGGCCTTCAAGAAGTGGGACATCGATTACGTCCTCCACCTGGCCGGTGAAGCTGGTCGCGAGAACGGTGAACTCTTCGCCAGACGCACGGTAGACATCAACGTCAGCGGCACGCTGAACATGATTCAGATGTGTAGGGAATACGGTGCTCGACTGATATTCGCTAGCACCTCGGAAGTCTACGGGGACGTGAGTGAGGCTGTGATGAGAGAGGACATGGTCCCTGTCAAGCAGACGAACTGCTACGCCATCTCCAAGTATCAGGCCGAACAGTATATTAGCCACTTCGTGGAGAACTACGACCTCGAGGCTCACATCATTCGCATCTTCATGTGTTACGGACCTGGGGAATACCCCTCTTACTTCCGGAGCGCTATCGCACGCTTCGTCTACAACATCCTGCACGATCGACCCATCCACGTTCATTCAGGAACGTCTCGCAGCTGGTGCTACGTCGATGACATAGTGGAGGGGTGGCGTTCGGTCATGGAGAACTTCAAGCCAGGATCAGCCGAAGTCTACAACATCGGCAGGCATCACCCCAGTCAGATGTCGGAGGTTGCAGAGCTGATTTGCGACCTGGCGGACAAGCCGAGGGGCCTGATCCGCTATGCTGATGTACCTCGGTTTGTCACGCGCGTCAAGAATGCGTCCTTCGAGAAGGCCAAGCGAGAGCTGGGCTTTGAGGCCAAGACACCCCTGGATGAGGGCCTTCGCCGCACAATAGAGTGGCAGAGGGACTTCATTAGGGATCCAGACATCGAATGCTGAGAGACCATGAAGCTCCTCATCGTAGGTGCCAGCGGCTTCATCGGCAGGAACCTAGTTAGGGCGGCCGCAGACACGCGGTGGGAGGTGTATGGCACGTACTGGCGAGCTGAGGACTTCCCTCGATTCGCAAGGGAGTTCGGATGTTCGGCCATTCGCTACAACCTCCTGGGCGCGACGAAGTCTCTCGACGCAGACGGGTGTATCTACGCGGCCGGCAACTCAAGCCACCTGAAGTCCGTCCAGTCACCCCTCGAAGACCTTGCGATGAACCTGGAGGCGCTCAATCGGTTCCTGACAGGCTTCTCCGGAGGTCTGGTCTTCATGGGCTCTGCCGCTGTCTATGAGGGGAATTCCGGTAAGGTGTCACCCGATACCAGAACCGATCCTCAGATGCCTTATGCTATCACCAAGCTGGCGTCGGAGCAGTACATCCGACACTATATGAAGAGGGGTACCCTCGAGTGGGGGACCATCCTCCGCCTCTACTACACCTACGGACCGCACGATCATCCAAATCGGCTCATTCCGCTGCTGATTCGTGCTGTCGACGAGGGTCGTGAAGTCTTTCCGGTGACATCTGCCGAGGGTTCGCTCCTGGATCCCTTGTACGTGTCGGACGTAGCTGGAGCCGCCATTGCAGCCGCCGACGGGCGGGCAGCCGACAGATGCCTCGATCTCTGCGGTGGGAGTCCCAGGACGGTCCCCGAGATTATCAAGGAGGCCCTGGATGTTCTCGACTCAGACATGGATGTGACCACTCAGCCGCGTGAGGGAGAGGTCCCAGTTCGGTTCTTCTCATCCCCCGATGCCTGCCGTTCAGAGCTTGGGATCGGACCCTTCGTGCCCTTTGCCACCGGCCTGCACCGATACAGAGAGTGGCTCCGAATCTAGAGGGTTTTCATGGTCCATATCAGCGTAATCATCCCTGTTTACAATCAGGAGCGTTACCTAGGGGACGCGATCGACTCTGTGCTAGCGCAGACCTATACTGACTATGAATTAATCGTGGTCGACGACGGGAGTACTGATGGGACACCTGAAGTCATCGCTTCCTACGGATTAAGAGTCCGCGGCTTTCGGAAACCCAACGGAGGCGGTGCATCCGCGCTGAACCTCGGGATTTCACAAGCTCAGGGAGACTGGATTGCCTGGCTCTCCTCAGACGACCTATGGGAACCGCACAAGCTCGCTCTTCAAGTGGAGGCCATAGGGCAATCGCCAACGGTGGGACTAGTCTTCTCAGACGACCTCCGGATCGATTCCCATGGGAGGGTGATAGGGGAGTCCTACGCGTGGTGTCCCCGAACCAAGCTCGCCCAACAGGTTTGGCTAGCCCGCAAGTGCTTCATCAACGGCAGCACGGCGCTGATTCGCCACGACGTCTTCGACAACGTTGGACTCTTCGATGAGACCGAGCGGTTCGCGCCAGACTATGACCTCTGGTTTCGTATCGTGCAGAGGTATGACGTCCTACACATCCCGGAACCTCTGGTCAGGTATCGTGTGCACCCCGGGCAGACCTCCACCAACGTCAGAGCGATGAGACAGGCTGGCAAGCGGGTTCTCATCAAGGGGCTCCGCCGCATGGAGGCTACCGCCGCCTTGTTTGGTGTCGCTGCCTACCTCATGTACCAAGTAATGCAGCTCCCTTGGCGGGTCAAGAACGCCTCCGATCCTCGGGGGACCTCCATGTCCCAATTCGTTCTCGAAATCCTAGGTTTCCTCAAGCTGCTAACTCATGGCGAGGGTGATGCATAGTTTCCACTCCTCGAACCGTCCTTGAAGAGGGGATGTGGGGCAGGGCTAGCATAGCGGTTTCCAGAAGGATTATCTCTAAACGTTGCTCTGGATGGCGTTGAGGCAATGATAGCTAGGCGGTCTCTGCTCATCCTCCTGGCCAACACTCTTGGGGGTCTCCTGGGCTACGTGGGAGTCCTAGCAATCGCGCGATTGTTGCCTAGCCCCGCGGAGACACTTGGGATCGTAGGCTTCGGCGTTGGCTTCGTGGGTTCCTTCTTCATACTTGCCGGACTTGGGGTGCAGGCCGCTCACGTGAAGAGGATCTCGCAGGGGGAGCCCCTTGATCTGTGCCTAGGCGCCTTCGCGCTGATCAAGGTCGTGCAGATCGGACTTGCGGTTGCCACTACCTTCCTCGCTCTCTTCGTCTGGAGCGAGGTCTTGGGTAGGGGTTTCGAGACTGCCCTCCACCTCCGCGTCGTCTACATCATGATCCTATACTTCGTTGCGATCTCCGTCGCCGACTACGGCACATCGACGTTCAACGCGCGACTGCAGACGGCGAAGACTCAGACGGCGGCGCTCACGGGCACGGTTGTGAGGGTTGCTGGGATGATTGTCGTCGCCGTAGCGGGACTAGGGCCGCTTGAGATCGCGTGGGCCTACGTCGCAGGGGCGCTAGCCCTGGCGGGGGGTGCTCTCTTCTTCCTTCGTCGGTATCCCCTTGGTCCTCCGAGACTCGGCCGCGTGAAGAGCTACATGAAATTCGCACTCCCCCTGGCGGTGCCCGCCGCCCTCACAAGTCTCTCGGTCTACATCGACAAAGCGGTCATACAGCTCTTCTGGGGCGTAGCAGAGGTGGGTTACTACTTCACGACTCAACTGATCTTCCGCCTTCTTGCCAGCATTGCCGCGGCCGTCTCTCTCCTCCTGTTCCCGGTACTCTCCCGACACCACGCCCGAGACGAGATCGATGAGCTTCGGAGCAGATCGAGGCAGGCAGAGAGATATCTGAGCATGATTCTGGCGCCTGCCTCCGCCTTCCTGATACTCTATCCCGAGGGCGTCATCCACGTCTTGCTCGCCGACGACTTCCTTCCAGCTGTGAATGTCCTCCGACTCTTTGGGGCCGCTGCCTTCGTCTTCGGCTTAGGAGTACCCCGAGGAACGATCCTCCAGGGAATGGATCGAGCCGACCTGGCCGGTTTCGTATCCCTGTTGGCGGCTCTTGTGATCTTAGCACTCTACTTCGTGCTCATCCCCACGTCCATCTTCGGCGTCGGCCTGGCGGGTCTGGGAGCCCAAGGCGCCGCTGCTAGCGTGCTGGTAGGGTACTCCGTCGCCCTAGGCATCGCGCTGTTCTTTTCCCACCGGCTCGTGGGCGACCGCGTGCACCGCCCCGTCGTATTCCACGTCGCCGCCGCCGCATCCATCGCAATCATCTTCACACTCGTCCTCTCTCCAGAGCAGGCGCTCAACTGGCGATGGTTCCATCTACTGGCCGTCGGGGCCGCGTTCTTGGGAGCCTACATAGCCGTCCTGACCGTTGCGCGGGAGTTTCGTAGATCTGACGTCCTCTTCTTCCTAGACATCTTGAATCCGAGGAAGATGGCGCTCTACATCCGAGACGAGCTTACGGACACCGAGAGCAAGGAGTCTAGGCGTAGTCGGTAGCCATGCGCTGACGTCTTGCGAACCGGAGTTTTCTCACCGTTATGACAATGAGGAGTCCCACGGGCAGTGCTGCCCCCGCGTAGACGATGAAGCTGGCCGCTATGGGAAAGAGGAGCGGCACGAGTGCTTGAAGGCCCGCGAAGGCCAGGAAGAAAAGGGCGAACACAGCTGCATAGAGCAGCAGATACCTCAGGGAGCCACGGCCATCGAGAGGGTCCGAGATTGGCAGTGCAGTCTCTCGAGATGCCCGGAGTACATTCGATGCGAGATAAGCGAGGCCGGCGTAGACTGACAGCACAGTAACTATAGGAATCCCGAAAGGGATGAACTCCGGACGGAGGAGAACACTGTAGCCCACGTAGACACCAAGGAACGAACTGATGGCCAGCTTCCGACCCGCGCCTCCGAAGGCGAGTTGGTCTGGACTCGTGAATCCCCAGCGCTTGAATCCCCAGATGACGGCTGCCGCGAGGACCGAAATCACAAGCAGCGACAGCAGGACCGAAGGGAGCATCACCTCAATGCCCTGCCCGAACCCGTAGCCCAGCGTGGCTCCCATGAAGGGTCCGACGATGAGAATGGCCCTCAGGTCACGCGCCTTCAGACTTGTTCGCCCTCCCGGCGTGAAGAGGCGACTCATCAGTGTGAATGGAATAAGGAAGCTCATGAAGGCGTGCCACGTGAAGCCGATCCAGAGAAGCTCTACCCAGGCCACGCCCAAAGCTGTCACAGCCTCGGGGTTCCAGGGCGGTGACCAGTAGACCTTGGTTATAAAGGTCTCGTACATCCCCGTCAGGCAGCCAAAGACGTACAGGACAGCCTTCTTGTCCCTGTAACGCCCCATCAAATCCCCGAAGAGGATGTAATGCACCGCGTAGACCGGTGTGACTAACGCGAAAGTCGCCGGTTCGATGAGCACACCGGGCTGGCTCCAACTCAGGACCTCGGCATGGAAGACCCCAAGGGCCGAGAGGAGGAGGTACCACAGGATCTTGATCTTCGTATCGTTGGACAGGGTCACGGTGAAAGCCTGCGTCGGTGGCCGTATAAAGGTGTAGGGAAGAATCATTCCTCAGTTATCTGGCCTTCAGAACAGGAGCGGGGCTGGAGCTGTCTACGGCCTCGAAGGATGTGTGACGAGCGACAAGTGAGAGACTACCACGCCATCCTCATTCCACCTCTCTCTTGAGAACCTACCTTATATGACCAAGGGAATCTAGAATCGTGCTCCCCCAACGGGGCCCCCGCTTCCCGGATTGGCGGCCACGTCGGCCAACCAGGATCGCGACCGTGCCAGCCACCCTGCCGACCGAGGCCGAGCGGGAAGCGTCGTCCGCGGAGGGTTTTGCGGTGGGGGCGTTGCTCATTCAAGCGGTGACTGCATTCATACTCATAGGAGGTGGACTCCTCGTCCCTGACGTGCTAATCACCCAGGGGTTCTTCCTTTCCGACCTACTCCTCATAACCGGTGTCCTAGGGCTCGTCTTCATCTACATCATCTACGCATGGGCCATCAAGCCCTTGCGGTCGAGGAGGGTCGGCGCAGCGGCGATCCAGTGTCTGATTCTGGGCGTTGTGGTCATCCTTCTGGCCAACATCATCGCCGGAATCCTCCTGATTGTCGCCAACATCAAGGCGGGCAAGGCGTACAGGATGGCCCTCCAAGTGGACCGACAACAGCGGGTATCCAGATCACACTGACGGGAGACCTCTACAGCACCTGTCTCAGTGCCTCCGCGGGCGGCATCTTCGAGGCCCTGAGTGAAGGAGAGAGCGTGGCCAGGACGCTGGCGACGAAGGAGAGGACCAAGATGAAGGCGAGGTTAGGCCAAGGGATCACGAACTCAGCACCGTTGAAGATATCCATCGTGGTAAAGAGGTTGTAGGCCAGGGCGATGCCTAGGGTCAGCCCGAGGAGGATTCCCAGGACCGCCACGAAGGATAACTCGAGGAGGAAGGTCTTCAGGATCATCTCCTTGCGGAAGCCTAGGGCCCGGAGGGTCCCGATGATGGAGCGCCTCTCCACCACGTTGCGAACCGCCAGGACACCCAAGCCAGAGATGCCGACAGCCAGGCCCAGGGCCAGGAAGGCCTGGATGAGCTGCATGACGTTCAGGGTCACCTCCATGGCGTCCCGCACCTCGTCCATGATGACCGTCGTCTGCAGGCCGTAGTCCACGAACTCCCGCTCCAGGGACTTGGACAGGGTGGACTCGTCTTCTCCTTCGGTAATCTTGAAGTAGAAAAGAGTGGGCTTGTCGATGAAGCCGAATTCCTCGACCCCCTCTCCCGCCACGAAGATGCCAGGGACGAAGCGGGCATCGAGGATTGCTATGACGGTGACGTCCTTCTGCTCCCCGATGACGTTCTCCAGACGAAGGACGTCTCCTACCTCCGCTCTGAAGTCCGTTGCCGGTCCGAAGTCGACGGGCTGGGCGGACCTGTCAACCACAGCCAGGCTGGGATCGGCCGTTAGTGCTTCCCACACATCCCTGGAGGTCTCGTAGCCCTCGGCCATCCTATGGAAGCTGAACTCGTTCCTATCAGCGAAGTCCTGGGATACCCCCACCAGCGGGTAGTTCATCTCCCCCAGTCGTGGCCCGCTGACCAGGACCCTGGCCTGCAGCAGCTCCTCTCTAAACTCGATTGATTCGGCGAGACCGGACTCATTGAGCCTCTCGTCGAAGTCGTCCAGGATGGCGAAGGGGCTTGTCCGTCCGATGACTTGGTATCCTCCCGACTCCATGCGCCCGAAGACGTCGACGGTGGAGCCCGTCATGGCCATGACCATGCTCATGACGGTGATGGTGAACATGATAAGGGCGAACATGGCCAGGATGACGCCTGTCCTGAACTTCTTCGCCAGGGGGTAGGCGATGGCAGCCTTGATCACGGGAAGGGCCTTTCTGTCCTTGGTAATCTTCGGTCCCAGGCGGAGAATGAACGCGCTGTTGGCCATGATGGTGAGGACGCCGCCCGCCACCAGCAGGATGCCTGCGATGATGAAGTTCTCGATGTTGGGCTCCACCTCTCCGATGAACCTGAAGGGCATCAGGATCCAGGCGATGGTGAAGGCCCCCGCGATGGTGAGGGGGAGCCTAGGCCCGAGTCTGTGAACGGCCGCCAGGCCCAGACCCAGGGCGATGAGGGGGGCGCCCACAATGTAGAGCATCTCGTTGGACTCGACCAGGCTGTAGTATAGGCCGAAGGCGCCACCGCCGGCAAGGGTCGCGGCCGCCAGCAACTCCAGCCACGTGGCCCCCTTCTGCAGGGGCTCGGGCAGGTCCCGTATGGCCCGAACGATGTTCAGCTTGCTGATCCTCCACGAGGCCAGCGCTATCGTGACGAGCGTGAGGAGGAGTCCCAGGGAGAAGGCCGTCATCAGGCTGCCCAACTCGAAGACTATCTGGAGGTCTCGGGCGAAGAAGGTGAAGATCTGTCGGAAGGCCTCCATGATAACGGTTGCGACGCCGAGGCCCGCGAAGGCACCCAGGACAGCCGAGGCCAAGGAGTAGATGAAACCCTCGAATATGAAGGCCTGGACCAGGTGGCTCCTGCGCATGCCGAGGGCTCTGGCCATACCCATCTCAGTCTTCCGCTCCTCCGCCACCATGGAGAAGATGTTCAGGATGAGGAGGATGCCCGCCACCACGGTGAAGGCGCTCATCAGGGTGAAGAGCTGGCTCAGCTGGTCCATCAGGTCTGTGAAGAGGTCGATGGCGTCCCGCTTGATGGCTTCGATGACGAAGGGATGGCCCTCCCCCAGGACGGCGTTGAGGTCCTCCAGGGCCCCGTCCGTCGCCTCGTGACCATCCGCCACGCCGCCAATATTGGAGACCGTGATGAAGTTGATCTGGCCCGAGACGTTCAGGGCCTGCTGCACAGCGGACAGTCGAAGGAAGATGCCATCGGTGGTTGCCCAGCCCCCTCTGCCTATGTCCTGGACAACGTCCCTCACGCGCATGTCCAGGGACTGGCCGTTTACGAAGACCTGGACGACGTCCCCGCCTTTGGCGTCGAGCTCACTGGCCAGCGCCTCGTTGACGTAGACCTCGTCCTCCTGCAGGGCAGTCCCGTCCACAGAGCTGCCGTTCAGAAGGGTAAAGGAGCCCATGTCCAAGGCGGGGTCGAAGGCGATTAGGGTCGTCGACGGCTGGACCAGATCGGTCCTCTCGTCGCTCACGGCTGCCGGCAGATGGATCCGTGGGGCGACGGCGTCCACGTTCTCCATAGTCGAGAGGTTCGCATGCAGACGCTCGTAGACGGAGTAGTCGAAATAGCTGCGGAGTCCCGCCTCGTCCTGGAGATATACAACCTCATCGACGTGGTCGGTCCCGCGTAAGACTATAGCGAGGACAGTCGCGTCGAAACTGTCGCTTATGACCAGGGCGCCGGAGATGATGGAGGTGGCCACTGTGAGGCCCGCCACCGCGAGGATCACCTGGGTTTTCCGCCGGACAACGTTGCGGAAGCCGACGCGCATAAGGATCCTCTTCCTGAGGCCCGCCAGGAGGATGATTAGGAAGGCGACTCCCGCCAAGATGAAGGAGACAGTGGCGAGGTTGAGCTCTACCAACTCACGCCTCCTGGTACCTCTTCTCCTCCACTATCTCGCCGCTCCGCATCGTCAGGATGCGGTCGACATATGGGCTGACGGCGGGATCGTGTGTCACCATGACCAGGGTCAGACCCCGCTCGCGGTTGAGCTCCCTCAGCAGGGAGACGACCTCCTGGCTCGTCTCCTCGTCCAGGTTGCCCGTGGGCTCGTCGGCGAAGACCACCTCCGGGTCGTTGACGATAGCTCGGGCGATGGCCACCCGCTGCTGTTGGCCCCCCGACATCTCCATGGGCGTCCTCAAGGCCTCCCCCTCCAGGTGGACGGCCGCGAGGGCCTCCAGGGCCCTCCTCCGGGCGTCCTTGGGGTTGACGCCCAGGATGAGAAGTGGGAGCTCCACGTTCTCTACCGCCCGCAGGACCGGTATGAGGTTGTAGGCCTGGAAGATGAAGCCCATCCTGGCGGCCCTGTAGTCTGTCCTCTCGTCATCCTTCAGATCGGTCAGGAGCATGCCCCTGATGTAGACCTTGCCGTCGGTCACGTCGTCGATGCCAGAGAGGCAGTTCAGGAGCGTGGTCTTGCCGCAGCCGGAAGGGCCCATGATGATCACCATCTCGCCCTTCCTGATGTCTAGGTCGATGCCCCTGAGGGCCTCCACCTGCACCTTCCCCGTGTCGTAGATCTTGGTGATGTTCTCCGCCTTGACGAGGGCCTGGCCATCCGTCGGTGCGACGATGACCTGCGGGGCCCCCGCGACGGCTCCGTGGTTGATGAGGTCGAGACGCCTCCTCTCCTCTATCTCCTCCTTGAGGTTGGAGACCGAGTGGAGGAGGTAGAAGACGCCCGCCAGGATGAAGAGCAACGAGGAGATGAGGAGTTCCTGGCCGACGCCGTCGTAGAAGGGGTCGAGGTATTCCGACCGCAGTTCGTAGAAGTAGTCGAAGAAAGTCAGGAGGATGGCGGCCACCCCTATGAGGGCGAAGAAGGCGGCTAGAGGCTTGTAGATCTTCATGGGACACCCTGGGGCAGTTTACTTTCGACACTAGGTTTCATATGTATAAAAGGCCTACAGTGTTCTTATCACGCAGTAGTAACCGCAGGTAAAGTGGTTGCCATGTCACGCGAAGAGGCGGAAGAGAAGTTCGCCCAGTTCGCCGACCTCTGCATCGGATTCGTGGAGGAGATGGGCGGAGCCCTCGGCGAGGAGGTCGACCCCATCGAGGAGGCCCAGAGAAGTGCAGAAATCATCGGCTCCATCACCAAGAAGTGGACGGTCCCCATAATCTACCTCCTCTACCGATCGGGGAACCTCGGGTTCTCGGAGCTGGCCAACCTGCTCATGGGCATCAGCTCCAGGACGCTGTCCCTCCGGCTGAAGTCCCTGGAGAAGAAGGGATGGGTGAGGCGGGAGGTGATGAACGATAGACCGCCGCGGGTCCGCTACTCCCTCACAGAGTCGGGAGGCCTCGTAGCCAAGATGGCTGCGCCCATGTACCTCTATCTAAGGTCATCGGCGGAGCGACAACGCTGACCACTTCACAGTGGTGGTGCTACCTGCCCTTCTTCAGGATTACGACGACGTCCTCGCCCTGGAAGGGCGTTCCATCCCATAGGGTGCCGGAGATCTCCAGAACAAGGACATCCCCGTGTCCCACCTTGCCGAGAGCCCTGAGGATCTGCAGAGTCCTGAACTTGAGGGTCAGGTCGACTATTCCGTCTGGGCCCTCGTCAGTACAGTCATCCGCATCCTCCTTACCGATGAAGGGCTCGTAGGGGGTCGCGACATCCTCCGT
>JABAOH010026078.1_pt3 | contig 15056 bp, 16 predicted proteins | sample 7062181 | NCBI WGS metagenome assembly JABAOH01 (sample SAMN14538630, study PRJNA623070) | marine sediment metagenome | biome: marine biome [ENVO:00000428]; feature: marine pelagic biome [ENVO:01000023]; material: deep marine sediment [ENVO:00002113]; isolation source: pool of 5 deep marine...
GAAAACTAAAGATAGCCCTCATTTGACTCAGACATATCCTTAAGATTCATTTATGCCACTATACCTTTTTCTTTTGAGATAGCATACCAATAGTCTTGAGGAGAACAACATCTTGACCAAAGACCACACTTGTGGCACTTATGAAAATCGTCAAACGAGCGAATATGTTTCCGGATGCATGCAACTCGCTATCCTTCTGGAGGTGAGTGCCTATCCGAAACCTGGAAACGTTCATCGAACAACCGATTTCCAAGAAACCAGATACGAGCATTTTCTTGCTTCTGCTGTTGTCGTAGCACCTCACTTCAAATTTGCGGCTGAAAAGGGAATTAGAGTCTCAGCCGGAAAGATCAGCCCCTACGATGTTGAAATTGGGAACATAATTAAGAACGCAGTTATGAGCGTGCGTGAGTGGCAAGGCGGAGGAAACACCCTTTTAGGGTCCGTAATTCTGCTTTCACCAATTGCAGTGGCTGCTGGGATGACACTTGCCAAGAGTGCGTTTTCTCTTGCTGAACTGAGGGAAAAAATGAGGGTGGTTGTTGAGTCCAGCACTCCAGCGGATGCGGTGGCTGTTTACGACGCCATAGAAACCGCAAAGCCAGGTGGGCTGGGCGGGGCACCGAAACTGGATGTAACCGACCCCGCTTCGAGGGGGAAAATTCTGAAAGACGAGGTAACGCTTTTCGATGTGTTCAAAATTGCTTCGGGATACGATTCCATAGCCGGTGAGTGGGTAAACAACTATCCCGTTACCTTTGACCTAGGCTATCCCTACTTCGTCCAACAGTTTGAGGGGACTAGGGATGTTAACACGGCGACGGTGCACACATTTCTTAAGATCCTGTCAGAGGTCCCAGACACCCTAATCGCCAGAAAAGTGGGTCTAGCCAAAGCAAAGGAAGTCTCAATGCAGGCCAAGCATGTTTTAGAGGCGGGTGGGTTGACAACTCAATCAGGTAGAGACAGTATATGGAGACTTGACGAAAAACTCAGGGACCCAACTCACCAGTTGAACCCTGGAACAACAGCCGACATCACTGCGGCGGTCTTAACAATCAGCATTTTGAACGGATATAGACCTTGATTACGTACATTTATTGTTAAACAATTTTTTGAGCATTACTCAAAGAGGAGACTGTAGGGAGGCTGCCTGATATGCGCGCGCTTAGTCTTGCTTTTTATTTCTTGTGTGTCCGCCACGTTTTCATCCACGTTTCCTCAACCTCGATTTGCTCCAGCCTCTCCAGAATCTTTTCGACCTTGGCCCTAATCTCTTCAGTCTTCTTTTCAGCTTTGGTTATGTGCGCACGTTCTTTTTGTTTACCCTTCTGGTTTAACATTGCGGGTTAACGTTGACTCACAAGATTAATAAGAGTTATGAATCGTAAATCCAAATTCAAAATGCGCGCACACAACTGAGGAGATTGAAATGCTTCAACAAGCGATTAGCACGACTTTGCTAAAAGAATGTGGCAACTGGATAGATGAAAAAGTCAAAGCGCACACCTACGCTAGTCGCAGTCATGTCGTAGAAGTTTTGATCCTCAAAGGGACGCAAAAGGAATGAATGAAAGAAAAGTCTTAAAATGGTTGGGAGAAGCGCGAACACAGCCTCCCGACTGGGAGATGTACGCTAAAGTCCAAGCGTATATTGTAGACAAAGCCAAAGCTCTCGGAATGAAATTACAGTCAACATCTGTCAACATAGAGGGATTGATTCCCAAAGCTGAAGAAGAAGTCTATGAAGTCATGTTGGAGCAACTGGAATGGTTATGGGATTGCGTGTGGGAGAAGATTAGAGAAGAACGAAGACTAAATCCAAAAAGAGAACGTGCGCGCGCTTGACCCAAATGAGATCTAAACATGATTGCCAAGTAACTGAAAGCCAATTGAAGTGCTGTGAATATGCGCGTGCAACTTGGAAAATGTCTGAAATCTACCGATCGATAAGTCGACAAAACCTATAAGACTGACGTTTCTTCCGAAATTCTATAAGTTCATCAGGTCGTCTATTCGGGCGACCAACCAAACGTCGAGAAAGACAAAGCTTTATCGTCCAAACGGAAAAAAGGGATTTGTGACAGACATTTTCACTTCATAACAGTTTAATACACCTTTGATTAAATGTCGTATTGGAGGACAAACCACCATGGCTGAAATGGGTATCAGAGCACGAATGTTGGTAAAGGATATCATGACGAGTCCCGTCATTACAATCGGTGAAGACGCGTCCGTAAACAAGGCGGCGCAACTCATGGACAAGAACAACGTGGGCTGCATTGTTGTGACCACCGAGAAAGGAAAGCCTCTGGGCATCATCACCGAGAGAGACCTTGTCACACGAGTCTTGGCCAAAAACGCTAAACCAAGCAAGCTAACCGTCAAAGAGGTAATGACTTCCCCATTCATCACCGTAGATCCCGATGAAACCCTGAGTGAAGCCGCTAGAAGAATGAGTCGGCTAAGCATTCGGAGGTTAGGAGTCATATACAAAGGGAATCTTGTCGGAATTGTCTCCAGTAAAGACATCCTTGCCATCACACCTGAACTCATAGAGCTCATGCAGGAGAAAGCCCGCATCGAAGGAGGAACCGCGGTAGAAGAAGCGCCATGGCATCCGCCATTAGCAGGATATTGCGATCAGTGTGGACAGTGGTCCGACGACCTTCAAGAAATTGAGGGCGATTTTATCTGTGAGGATTGTCGAACAGAACTGAAGCCTAGGTACTGAGGTCCGTTGCTTGCCTGTGCAAGAAGTAACGAATCGAAACTACCTTTCCCTATACGCTAACGAGCTTGCCACTAAGGCTCGAGCCACCCTCCGCAACCGAGGACTACGTGTCTTTTCAGTTGTAGACGAGCGCAAACACTTCATAAGTCTAGTCTCCCTTGACGGCGTGATGACCGTCAACTCCTCGATTTCTCCTATCCAAGTAGGAGAGGTCCCGTTCACTCCGAGATTCGTCGAAACCATCGACATCGATGCTTTTCACGCTGTGCGGACAGCACCTCATGGTGGAAGACGAGAAACTTTTCGACGCAGGTTAAGAGAAAAGAGCCTCCCCGCCTTGAAGGCTCACTCTGCTAGGAAGCGCGAAGGCGAGATCATGACCATCGCAAAGAGTCCGGTGGTTACAATGGCGCCCACCACTCCGGTATACGACGCCATACGAGTCATGGTGAAGGCAGGATTTCGACGCATACCAGTTGTGGATCCTGGAACCAAAAGACTTCGCGGCATAATCACCGCCACCGACGTTGTCAACTATCTTGGTGGAGGAAAAAAATTTCAGATAATTCAACGGAAGTATGGCGGCAACTTCTACAGAGCCATAAACGAGCAAGTCAAATCCGTAATGACTCGAGAAGTGGCTTCAACATTGACCACTAGCAACATCGGTGACGCGATAGAGCGTATGAAAACGCATAGAGTTGGTGGCTTACCCGTAGTAGACGAGGAGAATCGGGTGTGGGCCATCGTGACCGAGCGAGACATCGCTTTCATTTTCACCGGAAAAATAAGCGGAGTCAAGGTTGCGGAAGTGATGTCTAAAAAAGTTGTGACAGCGAAACCGGAAACATCTATTTTTGAAGCTGAAAAGACTATGATTCAACACGGTTTCAGGCGTCTACCCATTGTTGAAAACGGTAAGATTACTGGCATAATCACAGTTATGGACATACTGCGCTTTTTTGGTTCTGGCCGTGTTTTCCAACACCTACAATCCGGAACCATCGTTCAAGTCTTGCAGACTTCAATTTTTGAAATCGCTGTGAAGGACGTTGTGACGGTTGATCAGGAGGCTGATGTGGGGCAGGCGGCTAGACTCATGCAGGAGAAAAAGGTTGGAGCTCTGCCTGTGGTGCAAAATGAAAGGTTGGTCGGCATAATAACTGAACGAGATTTCTTCAAGCTGATTGACTAATGCATATCTGTTGTCTACAATCTGGCTTTTGCCCTTTTTCTTTTTATGCTCTCACCATAGGGAGAGAGGTTGCTGAAATTCGGCAAAACACATATTACAAGTTTTGCAACGTGAGATATTCTAAGTGGAGCCGGGAGTAGCATTTGACAGTTGACCTTGTCCTTCACAACGCCAAGATCTACACACCCAGAGGAGTTGTCGAAGCCGGTTTAGCCGTAGATGATGGAAAAATAATCAAAATAGCTAAGAAGACAAAACTACCACACGCTTCGGAAAGACTGGACATAAAGGGAAAAATAATGCTTCCCGGTCTAATAGATCCTCATGTTCATCTCCGAGACCAGCAACTAGCCTACAAAGAGGATTTCTTCAGCGGAACATCAGCAGCAGCTGCCGGCGGGGTAACGTTGACCATCGACATGCCCAACAACAAACCAGTGACAATGAGCGCTACATCTCTAAAGGAACGCATGAAACTGGCTGAAAACCGAGCAGTCACTAACATTGCCTTCCACTCAGCCTTTCCAGAAATCGCGGAAGAAAATCGACGAATAGTTGAGCAAGGAGCCGTAGCGTTCAAACTCTATTTGTCACAGAAGGTTGGGGGGCTAAACATTGATGACGATGACGCCTTGTTAAGTGCGTTCAGCATGGCTGAAAAGATGAAAGTTCCAGTTAGTGTGCATCCTGAAGACAGAGAAACACTTGAAACCGTTAAGAAGAAGATGCAGCAATCGGGACACAAAAACGTAGAGGCCTACGTCAAAGTGCATTCGCCAGAAGCCGAATTGAAGGCAATACAGCGTATCGTCCAGCTTGCAAAGAAGACTAACGTTCAAATCCACTTTTGCCACCTTAGTTCAGGCAAGGGGCTAGAAGCCATCTTAACAGCGAAAAAAATGGGTCTTCACGTCACCTGCGAAGCCACACCACATCATCTCCTCCTGTCCTCTAAACATCTGGAACGCTGCAATACTATTGCGCTTACAGATCCCCCACTGAGGACGGAAAAAGACGTTGAAACGCTTTGGAACGCTCTTAGACAAGGGTCAATTGACGCCGTGGCCTCGGATCACGCTCCCCACACGATTGAAGAGAAGGAAACTGCGTCTGTTTGGGAAGTAAAGCCTGGGATACCTGGACTTGAAACTACGCTCCCACTGTTGCTTACGCAGGTAAATAAGGGCAGACTAACCCTGGCAAATCTGATTAAGGTAACTTCAAAAAGGCCGGCTGAGATATTTCACTTAAGAGACAGGGGGAGTCTAGCTGAAGGATTCCACGCTGACCTCGTAGTGGTGGACATGAAGCGAAAACACAGAATTGATTCTTCGGAGTTCTACTCAAAGGCTAAGTACTCGCCATTTGATGGGTGGAAAGTAAGAGGTACGCCGACAAAAACCTTTGTGAACGGAAGACTGGTTATGGACGAGGGTGAAATCGTCGCAAATCCCGGGGTCGGTCAAATTATCCATCGGCTACATACTTAACATTGAGAAGGCGGGTGCGCGCCAAGAATTCCGTAGGCTTTGGAAAGTTGACAATAGATGCTCTCCACCGTCTTCGTGGAAGGTAATACTAGGGGTTACAAAACGTTTTATCTCTAGCCTTTTCCATTATTAAGAAGNNTAGCGGACGGCATGCTTGGGAAGATCACTAGATGGCTGCGCATGCTCGGCCACGACGTCAAATACTCGCGTTCTCTTAACGATGAACGACTGATTGAAACTGCGAAAAGCGAGCGCCGCACCTTGCTCACCAGCGACCTTGAACTTTACCGACAAGCTACGGTGCGGGGGGTAAAAGTCTTTTTCGTTGAGCGCACAACAGGAGCCAAAAAACTCGCCAATCTAGCGAGGCGATTTAAAGTCAAGCTTGAATTCGATGTCAATGTTTCACGTTGCCCCAAGTGCAACACCAGAATCAAGCCGATTCCCAAAGAGAAGATCATTGGCAAGGTTCCTGAGACAACTGCTTCGTATTACGACGAGTTTTGGGAGTGCCCCAAATGTGAACAAATATACTGGCAAGGCGCTCATTGGAGTAGAATACAGGCTACTTTGAAGGAGGCTAGAGACTGCCTTTCTAAATAAATTAAGGCTGACTTAACTAATTCGCGTTCTTTTGAGAAGAAAAAGTGGGTTTTAGTCTTGAAGAAGCCATTTGAGCGGGATGTCTTGGTGGGTTCCGTCGGGCAGCGTCCTGCGGATGGTGATGGGAAGTATTCCGGTTTCGAGCTCTTGGAGGGCAATGTCAATGGGGTTTGAAAGGGTTTTGGAGGGTTCCACGAGTATGGGTGCTCCCATGGCAATCTGAAGAGACCTCGCTCCCGCTATTCGAGCCTTCTCAAAACGGGTGAGCTTCGGAGGGCCTATCCAAATTTCTCTGCTCGTTTCGCCAAAACTCCGTTTCGCTAAAACGCTCCGGCACCTCCAGGCCCCATCCCGGGGGGACCCTTCGGGGGCATTGGTGGTGCTTTCATTTTGCCAGCCGCGATTATGTCGTCGATCTTTAGGATCATGGACGCGGCCTCGGTGGCAGATTTAATGATCTGCTTTTTAACCACGAGCGGTTCAAAGACACCCATCTTTTTCATGTCAGTCACTTTGCCCTTGTGAGCTTCAATTCCGGCCCAAACCTCACCCTTCTCGTGTCGAGCTCGAAGCTCGGATATGATGTCGATAGGGTCAAGCCCGGCATTTTCTGCTAGGGTAGTGGGTACAGCTTCAAGCGCCTCTGCGAAGCACATCACTGCGAGTTGTTCCCTTCCTGGAAGCGTCCCGGCGTATTCTTTAAGCACTCTCGCGGCTTCTAGCTCTGGTGCGCCTCCTCCAGCCACGATCTTGGGCTCTTCGACAACGTCGCGGGAAACGCATAGTGCGTCGTGTATTGAGCGTTCGGCTTCGTCCACGATTCTCTCAGTTCCACCGCGTATGAGGATGGTGACAGAGCGGGGGTTTTTGCATCCCTCAATGAAAGTCATTTTGTCGTCGCCGATTTTTCTCTCTTCCACGAGTTCAGCGTAGCCAAGGTCTGCTTTAGTCATGTCGTCTAGGTTTGTAACGGTTTTTCCTCCGGTTGCCTTTGAAAGTTTTTCCATGTCTGATTTTTTGACTCTGCGCACTGCCAGTATTTTCTTTCTGGCGAGAAAGTGCTGAGCCAGGTCGTCGATGCCTTTTTGACAAATGACTACGTTGGCACCTCTTGCTGTGATTTTTTTAACCATCTCTTTCAGCATGTTCTCTTCTTCTCGCATGAAAGCGTCCATCTGTTCAGGGCTTTCAATGTTGATTTTTGCGTCGAACTCGGTTTTCTCGATTTCAAGTGGGCTGTCTAGCAATGCGATCTTAGCTTTCTCCATGCGTTTTGGCATGCCTGAGTGAACCACTTCCTTGTCAAGGATGATGCCGTTGATGAGCTTGGTGTCGGTTAATGCTTCGCCGGCTTTTTTCTCCAACTTCACATCGTCGATGTCCGCTCTAATTTGGTCTTTAACTCTCTCAGCAACCTGAAGAACTCCCGAAGAGGCGATCTTCGCTAGGTATTCTTTGTTCTCAGCCACCAGCTTGCTTGCCATGGAAGTCATCGCGACTTTTTCTATACTTTTTCTATCGGTTGATTTCACTGATATAGCCATTTTTTCAAGAGCTTCAAGCGCCTTATCAGCTGCTTTTCGATATCCATCAATTATGACAGTTGGGTGGACATTTTTCTCAATGAGATCTTCAGCCTTCCCAAGAAGCTCTCCGGCAACGATCACAGAGGTTGTGGTTCCGTCGCCCACCTCGTTGTCCTGGGTTTTGGCAACCTCCACCATCATTTTTGCGGCTGGGTGTTGAATATCCATCTCGTCGAGAACAGTGCGTCCGTCACTGGTGATAGTAACGTCGCCAAAGCTGTCTACAAGCATCTTGTCCATGCCCTTCGGTCCAAGGGCGCTTTTCACCGCCTCTGCAACTATTCGAGCCGCCATAACATTGGCATGCTGGGCTCCCCTTCCTCGGGATCGGCTCGATCCTTCTCGAAGAATAAGAACAGGAGTTCCAGCAGCGAGTTCTGATGACAATTCCAAACAACTCTCCTTTTGTTGCGAACACTAGAAAACGCATTCCGAATATAAGCTTTTCGAGTGGCTGTCTTTCCACACCGAAAATGATAAGCAATGCGTACTGGTGAAATAAGTTGGTTAAGAAAGCGGGGAGCAAGAAGCGTTGCGAAAGATGATCTCAATCAGTATGCCTCAAATCGGTGAGCAAGAGATTGAAGCGGTTGTTAAGGTTTTGAAAAGCGGCGTTTTGACCGCTCATCCCGGGAATGGACCCGCAGTTAAGCGGTTCGAGGCAGAGTTCAGGAGATTCGTAAACGCTAAACATGCCATCGCCGTGAACAATGGAACTGCAGCCCTTCACATGGCTCTCTTAGCGATGGGCGTGACCTCTGGCGACGAGGTGATCCTACCTAGTCTCACCTTTACAGCAACTGCAGAGGCTGTGGTCTTAACTGGCGCCAAGCCAGTTTTTGTAGACATCGATCCTCACACCTACAACATTGACTCAGAGAAGATAGAGGATGCGATTAGCGCTGAAACGAGAGTGATCCTGCCGGTGGATTTGTACGGACTGCCAGCGGACACGCAGGTGATAAGAGAAATCGCTCAGAAACACGACTTGACGGTTGTAGAGGACGCAGCTCAGGCTCACGGAGCCGTTTACAGGGGAGAGCCACCGGGATGCTTCGCGGAGGCGGCATGCTGGAGCTTCTATGCAACCAAGAACATGACCACAGGTGAGGGGGGCATGATAACTACTAACCGTGACGAGTACGCTGAGAGACTGCAGTGCATACGGATGCACGGAGAGAAAGAAGGCTACAAGTCCATCATGCTCGGACACAACTACCGCATGCCCGAGATAGAAGCAGCCATAGGATGTGTGCAGCTGCGCAAGCTTCCAGAGTTTTTGGAAAAGAGACGGAAGAACGCGAGGCTGTTAACGGAAAAGCTTGGCGAGGTCAGAAGACTGGAGTTGCCTAAGGAACCACCGGACCGTAAGCACAGCTGGTACCTCTACACAGTTCGACTTCGAGACGCCGACGCAAAGATGAGAGACGCCGTTGTGGGTGAGTTGAGAAAGCGTTCTGTCGGCGCTACCGTGTATTATCACACCCCAATACACATCATGCCATACTATCGCCAGTTCGGAGAACAGCGTCTCCCTGAAACGGAGAAAGCTGCCGAACAGGTTTTCTCGCTGCCGGTTCATCCGGGTGTGACCTTAGAACAGATTGATTACATTGCGGATTCGGTGAAACGTGTGATCCATTGATTGTTAAGGCTTATATATGAATGAGAGTAACAATTTCTTTCTCAACGGGGCTTTTGTATGCGAATCAAGATTGTTATAATGGGGGCGGCTGGACGGGACTTCCACAACTTCAACGCGTACTTTCGAGACAACAAAGAATACGAGGTGGTAGCGTTCACGGCCACCCAGATACCAGGCATCGAGAAACGGATGTATCCGCCTGAACTGGCTGGTCCCAACTATCCAGAGGGCGTGCCAATCTATTCTGAAGAGAAACTGCCAGAGCTCATCAGAGAACACAAAGTGGATCAAGTGGTATTTGCATATAGTGACGTTTCTCACGAGTATGTTATGCACAAAGCGTCAATAGTCCTAGCGAGCGGAGCAGACTTCAGGCTGATGGGCCCGTCAGCCACCATGTTGAAAGCGAACGTTCCGGTAGTTTCGGTTTGCGCGGTTAGAACTGGATCTGGGAAAAGCCAAACTTCAAGAACGGTTTGCAGAATCTTAAAGAAAATGGGCCATAAGGTGGTTGTTGTGCGGCATCCCATGCCCTACGGCGACCTGCGTAAGCAGGTGTGCCAAAGGTTCTCGTCCATGGAGGACTTAGACAGGTACGAATGCACAATCGAGGAGCGAGAAGACTACGAGCCGCACATTGCCAACGGATTCGTGGTTTACGCCGGAGTCGACTACGAAAAGATTGCGAGAGAGGCCGAGAAAGAAGCAGACATCATCGTTTGGGACGGGGGCAACAACGACATGCCCTTCTACACATCAGACTTGCACATAGTGGTGACTGATCCACACAGGCCGGGCCACGAATTGATCTACCATCCCGGAGAAGCCAACCTGAGAATGGCTAACGTTGTGGTCATCAACAAGGTGGAGACGGCTGATCCCAATAACATCGAAATCGTTCGAAAGAACATAAAGGCGGTAAACCCAGGCGCAACGATTGTGAAGACCGCTTCAGCTATTACCGTGGATAGTCCAGAGCTCATCAGAGAGAAAAAGGTCTTGGTTGTGGAGGACGGCCCGACCTTAACCCACGGCGGCATGGCGTATGGTGCAGGAACAATTATAGCAAAAAAATTGGGAGCGAGCGTTGTGGATCCACGTCCCTACGCTGTTGGCTCAATCAGAGATGTCTTTGTGAAATATTCGCATATACGCGCGCTTCTGCCTGCGGTGGGTTATGGTAAGGAACAGATAAGGGAACTGGAGGAAACAATTAACGCAACGCCGTGCGACGCTGTGGTCATCGGAACCCCTATTGATTTGCGACAAGCCTTGCGGCTCAACAAACCTGCGGTGAGGGTCAGATACGAACTTCAGGAAGTAGGCAAGCCAAATCTGGAAGACGTGTTGAGAAACCGCTTTCTCAAAGGGTAGGTGTATTCGAAATGAGCGTTTCCCGCACACCCATCAAGTTTGTGATTGAAGGGATCGACGAGGCTGAGGGAGAACTCGTCCGCCATCTTGCCCCAAGAACTGTGGAGGCGATAATGAAAAGACTCCCCATAGAGGGGCGAGCAGCCCTCTGGAAAGAAGAAGTTTATTTTGAAATTCCAGTGAAAATGGGAAAAGAAAAGGCGAAACCAACCGTAGAGAGGGGAACCATCGCGTTCTGGCCTATGGGGAACGCGTTGTGCGTTTTCTATGGTGAGTCACAGCCCTACAGCCCGGTTAGCATCGTTGGTCGGGTGACAAAGAACCTAGAGGTGTTTGGGCAGGTGAAAAGTGGGGTCAAAATCAGAGTGGAAAAGGTTTCGTGAACGGTTTATGGAAACGTGGTTTCAGTCCAGCTTTTTAAAAGTTCTTCGCACTTCTTCTTTACGGCACGACTTTTGCTTCTTTCTTTTAGTGTTTCTAGGAATTCTATGCGTTTTTTGACAGCCCTTGTCTCCCCTGTGTCATAGTAGAGTCTGCCCTCTACGTAGTCCTTCATCTGGTGTGCCTTTTGTATAAATAGACTGGCTGCCTCCACCGGGTCTGCAACCGTGTACTTGTTTGCCCAGATGGCGACTTCAGTCTCGCGAAGCTGAGTTAAGCCGCTTATCTCCACGATTTGTTTGATGTAGGTTCGAAGGAAATCGTAATGTTTGGCTGTTTTGACTAAGTTTAAAGTCTCTTCAACCTGATGCTTGAATTCTGGACTTCCCCTCACTCTTAAGCGATGCCTGTAACCCTTTTCTATGAGTTCTCTGGCCTTCTGCACTTCCTCAATGGTGTAAACTCTCTGCGGAAATTTCACGTGGCTCACCCATTCGGTCATAATATCCGTTATCAAGATGAAACTAGGCTGAAAAGAGGTAAACCGTGAAAAGGGTGGTTTCAATCGAGGGGTTTGTATATCTTAAGGTTTTTGCTTCCTGAAACAAATTCAACGACACCCTGCTTCTCCAGCTCCTCAAGGAGGTCTCTTGCTAGGCTTAAGCGCAGGTCAAAGCGTGTAGCCACCGTGTAGGGCGTGAGAACCCTCATCTTCTTCAGTTGATTAACGACCTTTTCGCTTTTAGGGTCAGGTGGAACTATTCCCGCAGTCCTTTTCTCGGTCGCAGATCGGCTGGAGCCGCTTTCCTTTCGTTCTTTTTTCTTCCCCATTTTTTCCATCTGTTTTATGGTGAGCCTTTTCTTTGAGCCCATGTTTTTCATCTGAAAGTTGAGAGAGAACTGGTTCCTTATAGGCTTTCCCCCGCGTATGTTGCTACAAAGACTTCTGCCTTGCCTCCTTGCCCCTAAGATAAGAGGTTAGGTTTATTCAAAAACATGCCCTTTATCTTCGAATTGTGCTTAAGGTGATTGAGAAAATAGAAGGAAATTACGTGACGCCAAAAATCCATGGGTGAAAGATGATTGATTGCGAACACTGGTATCGAGAAAATTTGCTTTGAGCTTCGATCGTTGTTAGAAGAGGCGGTAAAAAAGAATTTGGCGGAGGGCATTCTGCTTTCCGGCGGGTTAGACACGAGCGTTTTGGCGGTGATTGCATCAAAATTCACCTTGTTGAAGGCGTTTACCGTTGCCTTTCAAGGGTTCCCAGCCCCAGATGTTAAATATGCAAATTTGATGGCTAAGCGTTTATTTCTCACAAACGTTGTTCACTACTTTGATAAAGACGAATTGTATGACGCCATTCGGACAGTTGTAAAGACGAAGAAGTCTTTTGATCCCATGGAGGTACGCAACAGTGCGGCGATACTGGTTGGGTTGAAGGTGGCGAAAGAGAAGGGGATAAACACGGTTATGACGGGAGACGGATGCGACGAACTGTTCGCTGGATACAGCTTTCTCTTCAATCTAGAAAAAGAAAAGCTGGACTTGGAGTTGAAGAAGCTGTGGAAGGTGATGTCGTTCTCGTCTGTCCCGTTGGCGAAAACTCTAGACGTTGAAGCAAAACTTCCATATCTTGATCCAGATTTCAAAGTGTTCGCCATGAAGCTTGATTCTGGATACAAGGTTAGACCTGAAAAGGGAAGCGTGTGGGGCAAGTGGATCGTTCGTAAGGCTTTCGAGGGCATCTTGCCTGAGGAGGTCGTGTGGAGAGTTAAGATGCCCATTGAGCAGGGTTCGGGGACTTCCGTGCTTTCGAGCGTGTTTGACCGGGACATTGCTGATGTGGAGTTTGAGGATAAAAGGAGCAGGTATCTTGAGGAGGACAAAGTGGTGATCCGGAGTAAGGAACAACTCTTCTACTACGAGATTTACAGGGCAGTCATAGGCGTCCCACATCCCATCGATCCAAACGGGAAACTCTGCCCTCAGTGCAACTCGAACGTTGCGAGGAATTCCACCTATTGCAGAACCTGTGGTGCCTATCCCATCTGAGCAAAAGTGTTCCAAAACTTTTCTTCTGCTATGCTATTGCGCTGATTTCTGCCTTGTGTTTCTTCTGCCATTCTTTTAATGGAACGCCAAGCCTTTCCTCGATCTTGGGTCTGTGAATGGAGTTCATGGTGCAGAACGGGATGATCTTGCCTTCAGGAACAGCGTAGTGTATGCAGCATCGCTGAACTCTTTCAAGATCGAAGTTGTAGGGGTCCATAAAATGCATGGCTGAGATCATTAGCATCCTTCTGTGCAGGTCGCCTAGCGCCTCATAGCTTCCCGATCTTATTATTGGCAAAAGATACTTTCTTAGTAAACCAAACTTGACGTGACGCAGTGCGCCGATCAGCCGAATCTGAGCTTTTCTCTTGTGTCCTTTCGCGGCTTCTTCGTAAACCTTGTTCATGGTTTTGAGGAAGTTTTCAATGTTACCGTAACGAGTGATGGGCACGATTTCCCCGTCTTCAACGAAGATGTAGGTGGCGGTTCCACAGTGGGGATGGGTTGTGAACTCCACGTACCGTTTGTCTCTCAAAGCGCCAACCGCTTTGGAGATGGGAACCACAGCGGGCACTGGATAGAAGTCAGAGACTTTTATTTTTCCGTCAGTTTGTTCTTCGCACAGTTGAGTGAAGTCAGGGATGGTGATGCGCATTTTTGCCCTTTCCTCTTCAGGGAGTCTTCCGCATAGAGAAACAGGCTGAACATTTATACATCGGATCACATCGAAGTTTTGAATGGCAAACCGTATAATGTCTCCCACCTGATGGTCGTTGACACCTTTGATCAACGTGACCACCAGAACCACACTGTTTATCCCAGCTTCCCGAAGGTTTTCAACAGCCTTCATTTTCGTTTCAAGCAAATCGCATCCACGCGTGAATTCGTACACCTCAGGAGTTACGCCGTCGAACTGCAGATAAACCGTGCTCATTCCAGCTTCTTTCAACTCACGACAATAGTCTACGCTTTGCGCAAGTCGCAGACCGTTAGTGTTCACCTCCACATGTCGAAAGCCCAGCTCCTTAGCCATGCGCATAAGCTCGAAAAGGTCTTCTCGGATTGTTGGCTCTCCTCCAGAGAACTGCAGCGCGGTTGCGGGCACGGGGTCGTTGCTTCGAAGGTTCTCCAGCATTTCTCGAACCTCCTGCTTCGAAGGTTCGTATACATAGCCAGCGGCAGCGGCGTTGGCGAAGCAGACTGGACAGCGTAGGTTGCACCGGTTGGTTATGTCGATGATGGCGAGCGCGGTGTGCGACTTGTGTTGTGGGCATATGCCGCAGTCGAAGGGGCAGTCCAGCTTGGTTTTAGTGCGGGGATTTCCAAGTCCGTCGCCGTCGTACCTGAACTGCTCAGCGCGTAGGTATTGCTTGTAATCCGACCAGTAGACGTCTTGAAACTTCCCGTGTTCGGGGCACTCCTTTTTGATGTAAACCTTGTTGTCCCTTTCAAATATGGTGGCATCTAGAACCTTAAAGCACTCAGGGCATATGGATTCTGTTTCCTTAATAACCTGCAATTTGACACCACCGGAAGTTGTAAATTATTTAGCCTAGAATAGTGTATAAGAAGGTTTCCAAACGTTTCCTAATGTGCGCGCGGTAGTCCTTTACAACTGGTTTTCTTAGTCGTGCATGCGCGCGATTTTGCGCAGTGCGTCCTCTGATGTTTCTACAGCCTGTGCGATGTCGTCTTGTGTGTGTGCAACGGATGCGTACCATGGTTCGAAGGGACCAGGTGCGCAAGGAAGAATGCCTTTGTTGAACATGTTAAACCAGTATTCCCATGTTTTTTCGAGGTCTGTACTGGCTGCAGTCCTATAGTCTACTGGTTCTATGTCTGTAAAGAATATGTATCCTAAAGGACCTATGCTCTTTATCAGTCCCTTGATGCTGGAGTCCTCTATCGCGTCCTGTATACCTCTTGACAATTCGTTGCCTCGGTCAGTTATGTATGTGTGTGCTTGGTCTGTCATCACCTTTGTTAAACAGGC
>JABAOH010004603.1_pt2 | contig 15052 bp, 17 predicted proteins | sample 7062181 | NCBI WGS metagenome assembly JABAOH01 (sample SAMN14538630, study PRJNA623070) | marine sediment metagenome | biome: marine biome [ENVO:00000428]; feature: marine pelagic biome [ENVO:01000023]; material: deep marine sediment [ENVO:00002113]; isolation source: pool of 5 deep marine...
AAATATTCTTTGTTAAATCGGCCAGTAAGAGAAAATTTGCAAGTCCTCTCTTTGTAGTTGAGTCGTTAGGAAACTTTTTACGTCATCATCTTCAATAAAGCGGTTTCCTTTCTTATCAGTGTGAATGGGGATTCCTGTCTTTCTCAGCTTGTCGCCTTTTGCACAGTCAGTAAATAGATATTGTGTTTCTTCCGCGTGCAAAATTAGCTTGAGAGCCGTTAGATTCTTAGCTGGAATGCTCTGAGCAATGATGTATACGATGCTCTTTGGTTTCTTTCCGATGGCTAATCTTTTGAACTCTTCCCATGTTTTGACTCGAACATTTTTTCTCATAAGTTGAATCTCTCTTTGTCAGTCTTTTGTCTTCGCCAGATCTCTTTTCACGTCTTGGTTTTCCTTTTGTTTCGTGGAAAAAGATGACGTGTTCGTAGACCAAACCTCACAATAGCCAGCATTAACGGGACTTCCATCAAAGGCCCTATGACCGTGGCCAAGGCAGCGCCCGAGTTGAGTCCGTAAAGGGTTGTTGCAACTGCGATGGCGACCTCGAAGTGGCTGCTTGAACCGATTAGAGTAGTGTCTATGGACGTTTCATAGTCCCAGTTTGACAGCCAAGAGGTTGTGTAGGTTATGGCAATCATCGTGACATAGTGGAGCAGATTTGGAGCAGCAAGGTAAGCCACCAGAAGCGGATCGTTGAGGATTATCTCTCCTTGGAAAGAAAACATGACGATCAGAGTGAGCAACAAGGCGATGATGGATATTTTACGCACACTTTCAAGATAGGTAGAGTCAAACCATTCTTTTCCTTTTCTTCCTATAAGCAACTTTCTGGAAATCGCTCCTAAGGACACTGGAAGAGCTATAAAAACGATCACGCTCATTGCGATCAGATCCCACGGTACAGGTATGCCACTTACACCCAGATAGAAAGCCGACTGAGGCGCGTAGAGAGCAACCATCAATAACGCGTTGATGGCTGTGTTTATAAGTCCCTGAGCGAGGTCTCCTTTGGCCAGCAGCATCCACCACATGACCATCGCAGTACATGGAGACATGCCTAAGAGTATGACGCCAGCTCTGTACATCGGATCATCGAGGAGCAAGTTCGCAAACAACGTCATTATCGGCGGGGCGATGACCCAATTTGCAATTATTGTGAGAAGCATGGGTTTCGGTTTTCTCACAGCCTTCTTGATGTCGGTAAAAGCTATGCCCACCACGGTGGGGTACATCATGAAAAATAGGCAGATACCAATTGGAATTGACAATTTAGCGAATTTCAAAGAGTCTAAATATTGACCAAAAGCTGGGAAAAATCTTCCTAACAAGAGGCCAACAATTATGCAGATGGCTATCCACAAAGTCAGATATTTCTCAAAAACTCCAAGTTTCGCTTCCTTTGTCTCTGTCAAGGTTGGGCTTCTCCTTCAGATTTCTCTTTTTTCTGAGGTATCCTTGAGATTATGTTGGGACACATTTACATATTTAAATCTATCGTTATAATATAAAACGAAAGCCTTTCCTCAAAAACGCGATATCCTCAGCTGCTTACAGAGTTTTCAGTTTGTGCAGGATTTCAAGCAATTCTGGGGTTGCTAGGCTATAGAAGACCCATTTTCCTTCTTTTCTATCCTTGACTAAACCCACATTTTCTAGAAGCCCCAGATGATGAGAAGCTGTGGGCTGTGTTAGGTTTAACGCGACCATTATCTCACAAACGCACATCTCACGAACTTCTAGAAGTCTTAAAATCCTTAAACGTGTGTCGTCGGCAAGAGCCTTGAAAAACCTGCGTTGCCCCTTGACGATTTCAACATTTGCGACTCTATCAGCCAGCTGGTTCAACTCGTCTGAGTATTCTAAAGCGTCTTCTGCAGGGCAAATTCCAGATTTTATCAATCGATTAAGTCGTTTGCTCACTTTTTGCTTTGACATCATTGTTCGACACCTGAAGGTGATTTGAACATATTTAAATATGTTTCCAGCTCATGACCGAGATATTATATTAATGAAACAAAATATATAAATATGTTCTTCCGCTATAATGCTTCCACTAAATTCGAAGGGGCAGCTACAATTGGGCGAACAAGATAAGGACAGTTGTGCGTGTACTCAAAGACTTATGGATGTTTTGAGAGCGGCCAAACCGAAAAAAGGTCTGCTTAAAAGGGTGACATGCGCCAAGTGTGGGAAGGTTTTCTGGACTAATGGGAACGACAATCTTTGTTTCGAATGCGGCGAAAACTAGGCGGGGATTCCCATGGCGGAAAAAGAAAAGAATGAAGAAAAGAAGATCGGTTTCATTTTATGTGTCTGCACCGGAAAATGTCCAGGATTTTCTAAAATGGATATTTGGGACTTTATTAATATTGTTCGAGCCGAATATCCGGTTGAATATGCTTTTGTACATCCGATGCTCTGTGATGAAGATGGAGACCGGTTTCTAGCGGAGTTTCTGAAAAGAGGCAGAAAATACATAATCACTGGCTGCGCTCCTGTGATGCAGAAAAAACTATTTCGAGACGCTTTCGAAGGTGCTGGACTTGATGTGAAGAAAGATCTGTTCCCTCTGGATGTCAGAGACATGAAGACAGAAGACGCGCTTAAAGTGGTGAAGAAAGCCCTAGAGGAGGCCACGGGAACTGTCTGAAGAGACCTACATGGGTGTACCTCGTAGCAAGATACCGTGGTATCCGAAAATAAACTATGGCAAATGCGATTTGTGCGATAGCGACCCTCAATGCTTAAAGTTCTGCCCTCACAGAGTATATACAGTAAAGGAACAGCCAAAGAAATTGGTTGTTGAAAATCCAAACAACTGTGTTGTCTTTTGCCGTTCGTGTAGGAGAGTATGCGTGCCCGAAGCACTGAGTTTTCCGGAAAAGAAGGAAGTGCTGGCCCTAATAAAGAAACTTAGGGATTACTAGAAGGTAGTCTTATGTCAAAAGAAGGAAAAGTATTCGTAATTCCCTGCAGTGGAATTGGGAAAGCTCTCGGAACTGTTAGCAGGACAGCCACATATGAAGCCGTGGAAAAGCTTAGACCAAATGAGGCTACCACGGTTTGTCTTCCTTTGCTAACAATTGGGGATGAAGCGGTTCTGAAACTTGTAAGAGATAATCCTTGCATATCTATCGACGGTTGCCCTTTTCAATGCGCACGCAAGAACATAGAAGCTTCTAAAGGCAAGCTTGTAGACAGCTTAATGGTTACTGATGTTTTGCGAGAAAATAGGAGTCTGAAACCGGAAGCTGTCATCGCGTTGGGTCCAAAAGGATTGAAACTCGCCAGCATTTTAGCAGAAAAAATTGCTAGACAAATCGATGAAATAAACAATAGGTGAATACGATTGACTATAGTAAAAGATAAAGTAGGAATAGTCTCCTGTAGCGGTGAAGACTTATCTGAAGGAACCATATCCCGCGTCGCCACTCGCCTTGTATTGGAGAAACTGAGACCAGACGATACGGTAACCATATGCCTTCCATTGTTTCTTGCGGGAAGCGAGGACGAGAGAGCCTTCGCAAGAGTATTTCCAACGATTGCCGTCGATGGATGCGACAAAAGATGTGCAGAGATTGGAACCAAAGAATACAGCGGCAAACCAGTTGCAACAATTGTTGTTTCAGAAATTATGAAAAAATACCCTCACCTAAAAGCGAAATCAAGAGACAAACTGAGCGCCAAAGAAATGAAACTTGCTATTAAAGTTGCAGAGGAAATCGTGGCAAAAGTCGACGAAGTCTTGGGAAGAAAAAAGTGAAGAGGCGTCAGTAAATGAGTGAAGAAGAAAAAGTGGCAATCGTTGCCTGTGCAGGAATGGACAAACCACTAGGTTCGGTGGCTCGTGCTTGCGCTTTCAAGGTAGTGAAAGAGTTGAAGCCAGAAGATTCTGTCCTAGTCTGTATTCCCCCTCTTGTCATTGGTGTCAACCCTCATTCTGAATGGATTAAGAAATATCCGGTTATTACTATTGATGGGTGTCCTGAACGTTGTGCGACGAAGATCGTTGCAAAAAATAGAGGTAAAATAAGAGGGAGGGTGTTCATTCCGCAAAGTGCTCAAAAGCATGGGTTGAAACCGAAAACCTCTGCAGAAATTGGTCCTGAAGGAGAAAAACTTGCAGCAAAAATTGCTGATGAAACAGTTCTCTTGATTGACAAGATTTTGAGGAAGTGAGTGATTGAAAAACGAAGACTCTTATCAACTCAAGGTTCTAAAATGGACTTTTCGAGTCCCAAAAGATCTACTTTACAATGAAAATGATTGCTGGGCGAAAATAGAGGGATCCAAAGCAAGGGTGGGAATTACGGATTTCCTTCAAAGTATGGCTACTGACATCATATTTGTGGAATTCAGGGGTGTTGGCACAGAAATTGAACAACTGGATGAAGTGGCTTCTTTCGAATCCGTAAAAACTATTCTTGACTTGATATCGCCTGTGAGTGGCGTCATAGTCGAGGTTAACGAGAAATTGTCAGAAAGGCCTGAGCTTGTAAATCAAGATCCGTATGGAGAAGGATGGTTCGCTGTCTTAGAACTCAAAGATTTTGAAAGCGACCGAGAAATCCTTCTGGATGCCCAAAAGTACTTTGAAGTATTGAAAAGAAAGGTTGAGTCAGAAAAAGAGAAACTGGGAAAACAGAGGTAATTGACTGAATAGAGCACGTTTTGAGGAAATACTTAAGAAATATACAGTTGCTGGGTGTAAAGAGAGCAACGTCGGCCTTCTGTAACTGAAACTGGAAATCGATTCGTTCATCAAGAACTTGCGAGCAACAGATGAGAAAAATGAAGATTTACTTGCTGAAGCCCAAGACATGCTGATTAATTTGATAACGCTTATTGAAGAGAGTCGTTGTCATCCCTTCAGACTCAAGATGCGCGCGCGAGATAAAGACTTCAAAGAATAAGGTGGAGCGCAACTCCGCGGTTTAGAAAATGGAGTCGTTTTGGTGAGGAATGCGTGCGCGCGCGCGCGCGCGCAGAAAAAATGAAATAATGAAATCCAAAGCTGTTTTTTCTCAAAGCTAGAGGTGTTACTTGAGCGCCTCAAAATTGAAATATACTCTAATATAGAAGCTATATACGTCGCAGGTTTCTCTTCCGGGAACCACATGCGCACTATACGAAAGTAAAGAATGCTTTGCATAAAGAAGGGGAATCTGGGCGAATGCAAGATCAAGAAGGTGGAAATGTGATGATGGAGAGTCTGTTTACTCGAATCAGCGCCCCGGCGGGGAAGAACGCTTTGGCTAAGATAAAGGCTAAAGCTATGAGGCGGGGCGTATGGTTCAAAGTTTTAACGAGGGCTGAGAGAGCTCAGGTGGAGCTGACCATGAAGATCGTGAAGAGAATCCGCAGTAATTTCCTAGCGAGAATCGTGACCTCTATTGTAGAGAAGCTTTTGGAGGCTATGGAGAGCAAGGTTTCACGTTTGATGAGAGAAGTCGGAGAGCCTCTCGCCCACAATTTGAGTGTAGCCGCCCAGAAATGGGGCAATAGATTCGCCAAAAGCTGGTCTAAAGACTTAGGCTTCATTCAGTACCTAACAATTATGCATCTGAATAAACCGCTCATAGCATAAGCGAAACCTAATGCAGACAACGTCCATGCCTAACGACTTCTGTTCTTTACGTGTGTCTCGTGAACAAAGCTCAGGCAAGACTGTTGAAGAGTTGAGGCATGCGCGTCTGATAATAGAAAAGGAGAGTTAACTTCTGAATTTTGTAGAGCTGGTCTTTCTTCTTGGCTTCGTTGAAACTGTGATTCTCTTTTTGTATGCTGTCCGGTTCTATTTACTCGCTTTTGTTTCATTAAGGTCTAAACCAGCGGACTATCCGAGTAAACATAAATGGAATCCGCATTCTCCCTTTGTCAGTATTCTGCTTCCTATCTACAATGAACCGAATGTGGTGGATAGGTTATTGGAGGCTTGTACTTCTTTCAACTCACCTGAGTATGAGGTCATAGTTGTTGATGATTCCGATGACGGAATAACAAGAGACCAGCTGAAGGTTTGGCGCGATCACCCTAAAGTCAAGTTGGTTCATCGAAACTCTCGTGACGGATGGAAGGGTGGAGCCTTAAATGCAGGTCTAGACCATGCGAACCCGAAGAGCACTCACATTTTGGTCTTTGACGCAGATTTCGTTCCACCTAGAGACCTAATCAGCCGGTTCCTTGACAGATTCGTAAATGATGAGGTTGTTGCGGTTCAGGGGTATCAGAAACACGACCTTAACGCAGATGAGAATTGGATAACAAAAGGCGTCAGGGTTTGGACGAGCATGTACAATATGGTTGAGTTGAATGGACGCCAGAGGCTGGGCCTCTTCTCCACCTTGACTGGATGCGTTTCCATGCTTAGGACTGACATGTTGCGAAAGCTTAGGTTCGAAGAGGTTACAGATGAGGATTGGAACTTGACCATGCGCCTCTACGAGAACGGATATAAGATCTTGTACGATCAGAGATTAGCTGCGTCTGGCGAGTGCCCAAGCACTCTAAAGCGTTTCTTCAAGCAGCAGGCGAGATGGGCCGAAGGTCACACACGCACGTTCAGGAGCCACTTCCTGAAGATTTGGAGATGCCGTTTTCTTGAGTTAAGGAAGAAGATTGATTTCGTTTTTGTCGGCTGTTCCTTCTTGAATTCCGTTCTGATTGTAGCGTTAACCATTGCTGGTTTGATCACTATGCTGTTCCCGAGGGCCTATTTTGCTCTTCCCCTCGTGCAGACGGGATTCTTGCTGTTGTTGGCAAGCGTGCCTGCTGCCTTCACGACATCCTTGGTAGCGCTCTCTTTGGAGGGTGCTCAAAAAGATTTTAGGAAGATTGGTTATGCTTGGCTTTTAAACTTCATTGTTACACCTGTGTTCGCTTTCGCCTCACTTAAAGGACTATTCACAAGAAACGGATACTTTCGCAGAACCTACAAGACTGGAAAGATTGTGAGGAAACATTTTGGGCGCGATCGTTAATTTGGTTAGGTCACCTAAATTCTTGTATTCATCTATTTTTCTTTTAGCGGTAGTGCTTAGAGGGATACCAGAGTTGTTGGTACCTCATTATCCTGTTGGATATGAAACAATTACGTATTATGCTCCACCTATGTTCACGTTTAGCCAACATGGTTTAGTTGATGTTTTCGTAGAGTTTTTCCAAGCAGGTCCTTTGTTCTATGTTTTGATGTGGTTTGCATCCGTTATGAGCAGGGCGCATCCCTACCTGATTTTAAAGGTGGCTGGACCTTTACTTTATGGTGGTTTAGCTGTTTCTTTCCTGTCCTTTATACGGAAAGGATGGAAGTGGGACGAGAAGATGACTTTGGTTGCTACGTTATTGTTGGTTTTTCAGATAGCTGCCTTAAGAGAATCTTGGGACAGGTTTAGAAACATTTTGGCACTAACTTTTGTTTTCGCTACGTTGACCGCGCTAAAGAGTGATCACAAGCATAAATGGTGGTTCGTGGGTGTTTTTGGAATGTTGACGGCGCTTTCTCGAGAGTACATCGCCCTTATCTTGTTCGTTTCGGTTCTGGGTTTTACACTCTTACAGAGAAAAGACAGGTTGGTGTCTTTGGTTGCTTTGGCTCCTGCTCTTGCGACATTTTGCATCATGACTCTTCCAAACCAGCTTTGGTGGAGTTACATCCCGAATAGTCAGTATGCTTGGAGTAGTTATCTATGGAGTGTGCAGGATGTTTTCATCATTTTTACGGTTTGCTTTCTTCCACTTCTACCTTTTGTGGTTAAAGGTTTCAGAAGGGATAAGTTGCTTGAACCGATGATTAGTCTGCTTCTAATAGGCTCTTTCAGTATTGTTGTAAGTCCTTGGTTTTCTGTTCCAGGCTATCAAAGGTGGCTGATTTTGCTGGTTTTTCCGTTCACCATCTACGCTATCAGAGGGTTAGACAGCCTTCATCTATTTGAAAGGAGTAGCTTCAGGAAGTTGATGGCATTTCTCTTTGTTTTCACAGTGTTTGGAGTTGGATATTCCTCTGGTGCATTTTCATATGTACTCTTGCCAAACAGCTGGGTGCCGACTAATTTGGTTCAATCTTCTATAGGTTGGAACCAAATTGATGATGTTAAGGACGTTTTGATCTGGTTTGATGAAAACGCTGCAACGAATTCCTCAATACTTAGTGAAGAGAGGTTTTACGGATGGACTCTGATCTACTTGGACCGAGCAAACAGCGATGTCGAGGTAATTCCCTATGGTGCCAATTATCCTCCAGAGCCAGCTTTGGAAAAAGCCCTAAGCAAGAATTTTAGTTGGATTTACCTAATATGGTACACCGATTTAAAATTGAAAGACTTCAAGCCGCTCTACTCCCAAAATGGCGTTTCGCTTTTTCGATACGAACCACAGGTTGCCTCGTTTTGATTCTGGATGACCAAGAACTCTTTCATCTTTAAGCGATTCGTGCGGAAGGTTAAGGTGACTTCATGTTTTCTATAAGACAGTATCTACCTAGAATCATGAAATATTTTAGGCGTAATCCTACCGCTTTATTCATTATGGGATTTCAGATTCTTCTTCTTGCTTGCGCGGGGTTACTGATTTCTGATAATTCTTTTTGGGCAGAGGGTGTCGCAGTTGTTGCTTATTTCTCTCTCGTGATTGGGGTTGTCTTGCAGCTGATTTCATTTCTCAGACATGGAGAGGGCGAGTTGGAAGATAATGATCGATAGACCTGAGCTTTCTTTGGTCATGCCAGCCTACAATGAGGAGAAGAACATACGGTTGGTTATTGAGCGGACGGATGATATTGCTAGGCAAATGGGATTGGGGTACGAGTTGATTGTGGTTGATGATGGAAGTATTGATAACACTAAGATTGAAGTTGAAGGTTGCGCTAGGCAGAACGGTCATCTGAAGATAGCGAGTTACAGTAACAATGTTGGAAAAGGCTTCGCACTGAGAACTGGTTTTTCCCATGCTGTTGGCGACTTGATTATTTTTATGGACAGCGATACAGATATTGATCCTAAGCAAGTGGCATATTATATTGGCGCCTTGAAAGATGCAGACGTTGTTGTGGCCTCTAAGTGGCACCCTCAATCAAAGGTATATACTCCGTTTATTAGAAGAATCCTCAGCCACGGGTTCAATGTCTTAGTGAAATTGTTGGTAGGTTTGAGGTTAAGTGACACTCAGACGGGTCTTAAGGCTGTACGAAGAGAGGCACTTGTAGGCGTTTTTCCGAGGTTGACCGTTAAGCGCTATGCTTTCGATGTGGAATTGCTAGCATTGGCTAATCTGCTCAGTTTGAAAGTTGTGGAGTTGCCGATCAACATTCGACTGCGCAGCCTGTTTAGCCTTAGAGAGGTTTGGAGGATGTTCTTGGACTTGCTTGGAATAACATACCGGTTGAGAGTAACCCAATGGTATCAGCGGGCCCTGAAGCAAAAAGATCCTCTGAACAGTTGTTGATTGAGTGGACAATGGCAAAGCTCAAGATATTATGGTTTAACTGGCGTTGTTGGCTCAACCCTGAGATGGGTGGAGCTGAGGTTTTCACTTATGAGAATGCCAAGAGGTGGGTTAAGGCGGGGCATGAGGTTACACTGTTTACTTCTGAGTTTCCAAATTGCAAGAAGGAGCAGGTTGTAGATGGAATTCAAGTTGTCAGGGACGGTGGAAAGTACTCAGTCTACTGGAGAGCCAAAAGGCATTATAAAAAACATTTTTCGAAGGAGAATTATGATGTTGTTCTCGATGAGATTAATACCAGGCCCTTTCTTACGCCGAAGTTTGTGAATAATCGAGAGAAAATTGTTGCTTTAATCCATCAATTGGCTAGGGAATACTGGTTTTATGAGACACCGTTTCCTTTGAGCCACATTGGTTATCATCTTCTTGAGAAAAGATGGTTAAGGAATTATGTTGAGATCCCGACGGTTACTGTTTCCGAGAGCACGAAGCAGGATCTTCTAGATTCAGGATTTAAGCAAGTTTACGTTGTTCCTGAAGGACTAAACTTCAAGCCCTTGAGTAATGTCCCGGAGAAGGAAAGTTATCCGGCTGTTGCTTACGTTGGTAGGCTTAAGAAGGCTAAGCGGCCTGACCATGCCGTTAAAGCGTTCAGGATTGTCAAAGAGAAGGTCCCTGAGACTGAGCTTTGGATTATTGGAGACGGATATTTTAGAAAGCATTTGGAGAAGATGGCAACTAATGGGGTAAGGTTCTTTGGTGGTTTGTCTGATGAGGAAAGAAGGGAATTGGTAAAGACAGCTTGGGTTTTGGTTAATCCTAGTGTGAGGGAGGGTTTTGGATTGAATGTTATTGAGGCAAACGCTCTGGGCACGCCGTGTATTGCCTATGATGTGGCTGGATTAAGGGATTCCGTTAAGAATGACGGAACTGGGTTGCTGGCTGAAGCTGGAAGCGTTGAGGATCTCGCCAACAAGCTCATTATGGTCTTAAAGGATGGCAAGTTGAGGGAGAGATTGAACAGGAACGCTTTGGAATTTTCTAGGAATTTTGATTGGGATATGAGCGCAAGAAAGTTCGAGGAAGTCTTCAGAGCTTTCTGTGATGCGCAATGAGTCGCTTAATTAGACTACGTGAAAAATTGGATGACTCTGGAATGTTATCGAAAAAAGATCCTAAAGAAGCAAGACATCAACTAAAATTGAATAGACCTGCTTTCATCAGAAATTGTAGAGAATCAGCGAAAGATCCTGTTCATGCATTGGGAATGCTTTTCATGAAAGCTTGCAAGTTCGGAGCTGTAAGATTAGGTCTATTGGCGAGTGCCGGAGATAATGAGCCTAAAAAAAATATTGAACACACTTCCTCATATAAACAAAATAGTTCCAGTCGACGCCAAAGATTAAAGAAGAAAACTACAAGAAAGATTTCTCCAAAAGTTTTTGTGATAGTACTAAACTTTAATGGCATAAAATACCTAAAAAGTTGTCTCCCATCACTTATGTCTCAAACATATTCAAATTATCAAGTTATAGTCTGTGATAATGCTTCAACAGACGGGTCGGCAAATTATGTAAAGCTCAATTTTCCGTCAGCAATACTCATTCAAAATAGAGAAAACCTAGGATTTTCCAAAGGAAATAACAAGGCGTTAAAACTTGCTTTGGATCAAGGAGCAGACTATCTTCAATTATTCAATAACGATACCATAGCAGAAAAAGATGTTATCGAGTCTCTTGTTAAGACGGCGGAATCAAATGAAGAAATTGGAATTGTCGGACCAAAAATACTAGATTTCAAAAATAGAACTCTAATTCAAGAAATGGGAATGACATGCGACAAATTTGGCTTTCCGGCTGCAATGAAAACTCGCAGAGAAAGCGTTCTTGAAGCATTCTATGTTTCGGGATGTGCCATGCTGATTAAGCAAGAAGTACTCCGAAAAATTGGGGGTTTTGATGAAAAATATTTTATGTTCTCTGAAGATTTGGACCTTTGTTGGCGCACGCAACTGGCAGGATATACTGTAGTTGTTAACAAAGCAGCAAAGGTATACCATGCCAGTGGGGGAAGTATCATTGGAGGAGCAATTAAAAACGGAACTTATACCACCACTCTTAAACGAGTGTATTTACGAGAAAGAAATACACTGAGAACTCTAACTAAGAACTATTCTATAGCTAACTTGATAAAAATAATTCCAGTATACTTAGTGATGTTGTCCTTAGAATGTTTCATTTGGGCTTGCCTTCTAAAACCTGGTGTTTCTACAAGTTTATTGAAAGGTAGCTGGTGGAACATCAAAGTTCTGCGAGATACACTTACTCAGAGGCAGAAAATTCAAATGTCTAGAAAGATCGCGGACAAACAAATCATTAGGAAAATAATTAAGGGATATGCAAAGTTACAAGTTCTCAGACTTGTTGGGATTCCTCGTGTCTTAGAAAGTTAATTACCTTTGAAGGTACAGGCATTTGAAAGACCACGCAAATCAATTTGATAAGGACTACTTTAGACCTGTTGAAATGAAATACAAGAGGCACAAAGAACTCAAGGAAATGCAAAGAAAATATTTTCCTCGTTCTGTCTTAGAAGAAAAAATCAAGTCTAAATCAAGGGTCTTGGATATCGGTTGTGCATTTGGTTATTTTCTCAAGTTATGCGATGATTACAATCTCGAAACGTATGGCGTAGATGTCTCCAAATATGCCATAAACGAGGCGAAAAAAATCACAAAGGCAAAGCTATATCTAGGAGATATTAACGAGGGACTCAGCGTTTTCAACAATGAATTTTTTGATTTAGTTACTATGTTCGATGTTATTGAGCACCTCAAGAATCCTTGGGGCCTGTTAAAAGAAGTGCATCGAGTGCTAAGACGAGGGGGCAAGATAATAATTGTAACTCCTAATATTAACGCGATTGCAAAGCTCTTGGAGAGAAATCAATGGGGGGGTTTCAGTGACCCCAGCCATTTCTATCTATTCACATCAGATTCTCTGAGATTCTTGGTTGAGAAAGCTGGGTTCTTTATTACAAGACTGGAAACAACATTTCATCCTCTACCTGACTTACTTCAAAAGATTCTCAATCGAACGGGTAAGGGTGGAGAAATATGGCTAGTCGGAAAGAAGATTTGACCGATGTAACATGAAGAAAATTGAAATTGTTTTTCTTCTGTCCATCAGTTTGATACCGTTTATGTGGCTACGCCAGGGATACGTTTTTGCAAAAGGTGATTACTTCCCATTTTGGTCAGATCCCCAAAGAACAATTAGTGATGATATTTTTTTGTGGGAAACTCACAACATGGGAAGTGAAAGTATCTACGCGTCTTTAATGATACACGAACTCGTGTGGTTATTTTCGAGAAGCTTAGGACTCGGCATAGAACTCATCCAAATTCTTGTCCAAGTCTTTTTCTTACTCGGCGCCGCCTTTTCGATGTTCTATTTGTCAAAAACAGTTTACCCAAACCTCCAACTCTCATCTTTAATCTCCGCAGCTTTCTACACATTTAATTTCTTTGTACTGCAAAGCAGACTTAACATTGGGATGGCTTGGACTTACATGTTCTTGCCATTGTTAATGGCTTTGCTAATCAAAATTACAGAGGAAATCAGCCAGGAAAACAGCGAGGCAGCAAACAAGAAAATCATTTATTTTGCAATTACATCGGCAATAACCTTATCCTTCGCCAGCATAAACTTTGCAAATGTCATCTTAATTCTTGTAGTTTTGGCAATCATACTCCTATATCAACTCGTAATACATAGAAAACGAATTCGCCAACTTTTCCTAAACATCCTGAAACTCACTGCGATCTCCCTCCTCCTAAATCTATGGTGGGCAATCCCTATTGTAAACTACTACTTCTGGTCATCTTCTGCCTTTAACCCCGAGATAAGCGTAACCGCTTGGAGCTGGACACACAGTAGAGCTTCGTTCCTAAATTTGCTCTGGCTAAACGGTGGCTGGGGCTGGCTTCCAGAATACGTTCCCTATATTGCCTCTTATTCTAACCCAATCCTAATTATCCTAGTATTTTTTCCTTTCCTCCTTGCCGCTTCTGCGCTTCTCTTTAAAAGCAAAATGTCCACCTTCAACACTTACCTTATGCTCTTCACCCTAATTCTACTCTTCTTCGCCAAAGGTCTTCACGAACCTTTCAGCCAACTGAACCTCCTCTTCTACAATCTCATCCCATTCATGGTTATGTTCCGCGAACCCACATCCAAATTCACTCTGGCCCTAATTCCCTTTCTAGCGTTACTAATCGGATATGCAGTCAACCACATCGCTAACATAAAAATCATAACCAAATCCTACAAATTCACCAAACCACTCACTGCATCATTTTTCATTATCACTTTTATCATAGCTGCATACCCCCTTGTATCCAATCCGATCGAAACAAAGACACAACAGCTTCCCTTCTCGTCATACGTAAAAATTCCAGACTACTGGGACCAAGCTACAAACTGGCTTAACAGGCAGCCCGGAGACTTCAAAATCTTAGTAACTCCACCCGACGACTTCTATCAAATGCCTTACACATGGGGGTACTATGGCACAGACCATTTCCTCACCAGACTCGTCCGAAAATCCATCCTCTCAAATTACTACACATTCTCCTACAAAACAAACCCTGACACCGCCCTTACATTACAACAACTCCACGACATAATAAAACACAACAGAACAGCCGAATTCAAAGCCTTCTTGGATCTTCTAAACATCAAATATGTACTTCAACGCAACGATATACAGTACAACTTCACAGGACGCAACATAATCTCTCCTGAGCATATGCAAGCCTTCCTAACACAACAACCCTACGTTCATCCGGCCCAGAAATTTGGACAATTAGACATATACGAATATAATGAATCAAAACCATACCTCTACATCCTAAGCCCCACAACGCTCAAACAGATAATAGTCAGAATTGAAAACATCACTACTCTAGAAAACTCGTGGAATTTCACCTCCCTAACAGACACGCTTGAATGGCAAAATGCCACACAGCCAAGCCAATGGCAAATAAACTACACATTTACTCAAGATGTCAATACACTAAAAGCCGAACTCTGGAATTCCACCTGGAGCTGGAAATTAATCAATTCTCCCATTTTTCCTGCCAAGTACGGAGATATCTACCAAATCCAAGCTGACATAAAGGGACAAAACGCCCATCAAGTCCACCTAAAAATGGCCGAATATGACATAAACCAAAAAATCCTTACAGCAAAATATCTAAAATTCGTGAATGACGGAACTTTCAACTGGACACCCACCATCTTCAACTTCGAACCCACCAACAAAACCACAAAATACCTGCAAATACAGATATGGCACGGTCATGAAACTGACAAACCATTCCCAAATATCATCTGGATAGACAACGTCAAAATACACGGATACACCACCCAACTAAACACAACCAACCTAAATCTAATCTTCTCAAACACAACCCAAAACCAGCCAGCAACAATTTTAGACTACCAAAAAATTAACCCAACAAAAATAACAGCAACAATAAACGCAATACAACCCTTCATTCTCGTAGTAAGCGAAGCCCTTGACCGCTCATGGAAAGCCTACGTAAACG
>JABAOH010017394.1_pt1 | contig 15051 bp, 13 predicted proteins | sample 7062181 | NCBI WGS metagenome assembly JABAOH01 (sample SAMN14538630, study PRJNA623070) | marine sediment metagenome | biome: marine biome [ENVO:00000428]; feature: marine pelagic biome [ENVO:01000023]; material: deep marine sediment [ENVO:00002113]; isolation source: pool of 5 deep marine...
CATTTCGGCGTTTGATGAAACGCGGCAGATGCTTCAGCTGGGTCAATCCGACTGCGGCACTGAGTTCGTTCATCCTCCAGTTGTAGCCTAACTCAACTATCACGTTGCTGCTGAAGCTCTCTTTCCCTTGGTCTCTCAGAATGTTTGCCCGGTCGGCCATCTCATCGTTGTTGGTTGTGATCGCTCCGCCCTCGCCGGTCGTCATGACTTTCGTGGGGTAGAAACTGAAGCAGCCTGCATCGCCCAGTGAACCGGCANNAACCGGCAGATTGTCCATCGATGGTGCTTCCGTGAGCATGTGCTGCGTCTTCAATCAGAAACAAGCCGTGGTCAGCACAGACTTCTTTGATAGCTTTTATTTGAGGGCAAATCAAGCCGCCGACGTGAACTGCTATTACCGCCTTGGTTCTGCTCGCTAGATTTTTCTGTACGTTCTTTACGTCTATGCACAGCGATTCTGCATCGATATCGGTCAGCACGGGTGTTCCGCCGGCGAATATGATGGCCGCCGCGGTCGCCGTAAATGTGTTGGTCGGCACCAAGACTTCTTCGCCTTTCGCGAGGTCTATGCTGCGGAGGGCGATCTCGAGAGCGGATGTCCCAGAGCTTACGGCTACAGCTTCACGCACTTTGCAGAACTCGGCGAATTCTGTTTCGAAGCGTCTTGTGTATGTCCCCAGAGTTAGCATTCCTGAAGTCAGTATTTTCGTGACCGCGTCCTGAATGATTGGAATATCCTCTGATGGAAAGTACGGTTTAGCTGACGGAATGTCTTTAGGTTTCACCTGTGTATTCCCCGAGTTTCGCCGTCTAGGACTCCTCACTGGATCTCTCAACTGAGTGCAAAGACAAACTAAACGATCTCGTTATAAACGTTTTCGACGTCTGCCACGGTTGTACCCCATGTGTAGAAGCCTTCGACTTTTCGTCTGTTGGCAGTTCCCATTCTCCGTCTCAGCTCGTCATCCTCAATGACTTTTTCTAATGCAGAGGCGAGTTGATGGCTATCTTGGACGCTAACGAGAAAACCGTTCTCGCCATTGGACAACAGATCTGGATTTCCACCGACATTCGTTGCGACCACGGGCTTTTTCATCGCCATCGCCTCGAGAACAACGTTGGGAAGGCCCTCGTACAGCGAAGGGAGCACGAAGACGTCCATGAGCGCATAGTAGGGCACCGTATCATGTTGCCAACCCGCAAAGATCGTTTTGACCTGAAGCTTTCTGGACAGCGCTTCCAAGTCATTTCGCTGTGCGCCTTCGCCAACTATCAATAGAAGGATGTTCGGAAATCTATCTTCAATTTGTCTTGTAGCAGTGAAGAGATCGACCAATCCCTTTGCTGGAACAAGTCTGCCAACATAGCCTAATACGATGCTGTCACCTATGTTCAATTCATCTCGAAGATGTGCGGCTTTCTCGCGCACCTCCGGGCTTTCGGGATTGAAATGGGCTTGGTCTACACCCGAGGGAATCACCGCGAGCTTGTTCTCGTCAACCTTCAATTTCTTCGCGGTTGAAGCCAAGCTTTCTGAAAGGAGGATAACCTTCCTCGCGGTCTTAGAGATCCAGCGTTCCACGGTCAGATCGTAGCAACTCACGACAAGGTCTACGACGGGATCGCCCGTTCTTGTACCAGGACCTTGGATTGCGTAAACCAACGGAATGGCGGTTAGCTTTGAGACTAGAGCGGCCAAAGCCACGTTTGTTGAGTGGTCATTTATCGCATGTATGACGTCAATGTTTTGTTCTCGCGCGATTCTATAGATCTTTGCAGGCGGAAATGACAACGTGTGGGGTAGACGATACAAGGTGATAAAGGGGCTGATCTCGAAGATTTTGACGTTTGGGTCGAAGACTTGCTTGTCCAGTGTGCGGAAGGAGGTCGCCACGCTCACGTTGTGCTTTCTTTGAGCTAATTCTATGGAGAGTCTGACGAAGTCTGGGTTGGCGAGGTAGTACTCGGCCACAAACAAGATGTTCAACGGGATGGCAGTCCTAGGGCATGCCGAGGTTCTGTTTCATTCGTTTCGCAGTTGGCTCATCTGGAGTTTGGCGTCTTTGGCAAAAGCTACGCTGAAGAAACCGGCGCTGATCTTCTTGATCTTGACACGGGGAAAGTGAGGTGCTAGGAGGTGTCTTATCTGCGTTTTTGTGTAGAAGTACACTGGCAGTTTTCTGCTCTTCAACCAGATCATTCGAAGTGGAACTTGAAAGGCGAATTTAGAAGGAAACGACATGATGCACTTTTCGCTTGTCAGGTCGCCGATCTTCTTCAAGTACGGAGTAGCGTCTTCGGTGTAGTCAAAGAATCCTAATGCAATAGTCACGTCGAAGTCGTTGCGGAACGTGTGATCCAGGAAGTTCTCTTGGATGAAGCTGCAGTTGTCTGCGACTTTGTGTCTCCTTGCCAAAGCCTTCGCTAGGTCTAGCATGTTTGAGGAGAAATCGATGCCAACTACCTGCGCGCCCCTCTTGGCGAGCTCGATGGTGAGGCGTCCTGACCCACAGCCGATGTCTAGAATTCGTTTTCCGTTAACACTTTTGCACTCTTGCAACGTGTAGACAAGCCGCTCAGTCATGTTTTTTCTGAAAATCTTGTCGATGAGCCTGCGGAGAGCAGCCTTTTCTTCTCTGTAGAAGGTGTCAAACTCTTCCGCCACCCCTTGCCAGTATTCTTCTGAGAACCCGCTCAATCAAAACCCCTCGCAGCCACTAGGGACCGAAGCTCGCTAATTCAGACCCGATCGTTCCATGTAGTCTCTAATGCTGGTGAAGTGAGCGCTGGAGAGTATACGTTTCAATCGGGTGTTGGTCTCGCCGAGATTATGGTACGTTATGAACGACTTGTACAGNNGACTTGTACAGGCCAAGCCTCAACCGGGGGGTCTCAGGATTCAACTCCCACGTGTGAAGATACAGGACCGCGGGATACTCATTGCTGTTGGCGTTCTTGAGTGCACGAAGTATTAGTTTCACCGGAAAAAACCGCAGATAGAAGCCGCCAGCCATAGGGATTCGAAAGACTGTTGATGTGTAGACGAGTAGAGGGAACTCCCAAACTCCGCCACTTGGATCTTCACTGGCAACGTCACCACGGCACGGTTTGTACGGTTTCGTCGGCGCATCCCAGACTCCGTATAGCGGCGTCTTCGTAGGAAAGATGCTGGAATCATATTTGTACCCGTTCCTTTCCAGCACATCTAGAGCCCAACTCGTCTTGTTGCTCAGGGAAAATGAAGGTGCCCGGAAACCGATGCACCTCTCACGCGTGACCCGCTTGAACTTGATAACCTCTGATTCGAGTCTCTCAGGGGTCTTCTTCCACAAGGGTTCATGATGGTACGCGTGAAAAGCGATTTCGTGCCCATTCGCACGTATCTCATCGAGCAGATCTGGGTGCTTTTCCGCGAGTTCACCTACTACAAAGAAAGTGGCCATGATGTCATGTTCATCAAGCAAATGCAGAGTCTTGTAGGCATCTTTCGTTGCCTGGCTTTTTCTGGTTTCGCGCGCCTTCTCTTTCACGTACTCTGCGTCATACCATTCTTCGAAGTCGATTGTCAGAATATTGAACAAGGCCTTTGCCCAGGCTCAGAGGGCTTCTGCTTTGGTGTCGATCGTCTTCAAGAAGAACCCTATTCTGATTGCCTTTGGGTGAGTCTAACAATGGCATAAAGGGTCAAGGCAGTGAATACGGTGAACATGCCGATGAGCGTGAATGCGACCGAGGCTAGGGCCACATTGGTGACTAGACGGTTTTCCGCTATGAACAGCTGGAGCGTCCACGCTCCAAAGAGAACTCCAAGTAACAACAGAGCTCCACCGGGCACGCCTAAGTAGAGTAGGGGTCGCTCTTCGACCACCAACTTCAGGATCGTTGCCAGCACACTCAATCCATGACTCACCGGGTTGTGTGTTGACGTATCTAACCCTTTGTAGTTCACTTGCACAGGGACTTCTGCCACCCTCAAGCCTCGTTCTCGAGCGGTCATGAGAATCTCAGCACTTACCCCCATTCCATTCTCGTTCGGCAAGAGCTGGCGTATGGCTTTCTTGCCATAGGCTCTGAATCCACTCAGAGCGTCAGAAAACCGTTCCTTGCTAGAATTGTTGCTCAGCCGCGTGAGAAACTTTATTCCAACGCGACGATAGCTTGGGATTTCATGGTTTCTATGGAGAAATCGAGACCCAATCACGACGTCTGCTTTATCTTCAAGCACTGGTTCCAAGAGTCCCGGTATCTCCTTCGGGTCATGCTGCCCATCGGCGTCCAGCGTCAGCATTACGTCGGCCTTCATTGCCCGGGCCTTTCTAAACAACGTTCTCATCGCGGCGCCATAGCCTAGATTCTTTTCGTGCCGGACCACCACAGCGCCAAGCCGCTGGGCAACATCGCCAGTGAAGTCGGAGGAGCCATCGTCACACACAACGACCATGTCTACATGCCGCTGCGCTAGCATGACGACTCTCGGCAGGGTCTTCTCCTCGTTGTATGCCGGTATGCCCGCTATGATCATTCCGAATCACCCCACTTCACAGAGCTACATGTGGACAAGCAGTCGATCAGGAACAGCGCTCTCCTCTCTCTACTCTCGATACTACAAAAGAGCAACAGCAATTAAAGGGTTACTCTACAGTCTTATATAAGTCAATTCTAGGCGAGCTGACGTGCGAAATCGTTGAACTAGCGTATTGATTGAAAACTCAGTCTCCCTCTGACCTTTTCAAAGATGTTCCTAGCCGTTATCAAAATGTCGCTTTTCTTCGAGAAAAGCAAGAAGAAAAATGCGAGCCAAGCTAGAAAGAGAGCGTATCCGACCTTCGAGTGTACTTCGGGCCATACTTCGTATCCAAAATGGTAGATGACGACGGCGATGAGGCTAACGCGAATGATGTTTATGATGAACGTGCCCACAACCCCGGCAAGAGCCCAGTAAANNGATTATGACTGAGAACGTCAGGAAGCTGTAGATGCCTATGCACCCAGCTTCAAACAGCACTGGTAGGGCGCCCTCTGAGGTGTGGAGCATAATCGTGCGAGGATTGCCCAATGTAGCAGGAATTCCGAGCGCCCTCACAACTACTACCATAAATTGCACGAAGTACGGCACCAAAGGCTCCAAGCCGCCTTCTAGGACCTTGCCGACGTAGTAGCTGGAAGCGCCTGCTGCAATGAGGAAGACGACCGTGAAAGCTTCTTTCAACGCAGGCATGCTGAAGAAAGCCAGGAATAGGCCAATGATATGGAGCGTATAGTTAGCTGCCCCGTAAAGAAGAGGCGCGGGATGAAAATAGGCGATTGCGTAGTAGACAAAGAAACTGGCACAAATGAGAACCAAGCCAGTGAGTCGCTGCAGATTGCCAGGCTGTGGAAACGCAGATAGCCTGTCCCTCTTGATGAGGAGAAGGAGAAATCCATAGAGGGGAATCAAGACTCCGAAGATATTCTGCTGCTGGACGTAGCTGTAATATCCAATTAACGCCAACGGAGCTAGAGACAAGAGATAGAACAGCTTGAGCCTGTTCCAGGAAAACACCATTTTCAACGCATTTCAAGCCGCACAGGTGCGAAGATTTGGTTCAATTGCGTCTTTCGGTGAACCTTCAGACAATCTTGAGAAAACTATTCGGCTGCGCTTGTCGTCATTCGGCGTGGCTGTTGATGGCATTGGTTCCCAGAAACCTTAGAAACCCCAGGTCATGCTTCCAACTCGAAGCATGGTTGTTTCCCCACTTCGAAGCGATTTCGCAAACGCTTTGAACAATCTCACGTCCAACGCGCATCGCCGTTTCCAAGAAACTAGGCGTCAGGATCTTCGAGAGCTTGGCAACAATCCCTGAAAGCGCTCTAGCAAGCACGCGACTTCGAATCGTCTCTACACATCGAATAGTCAAGTCGAAGATGCATCGCTCGACTCTGGTTAGAGTCTTGAACCATACCCTCTGCCGAAGGGCTCTCGCCCTGACCTTCACTAGACCCTGCCTAGTCAGCAAACTGCGCCGCTTCTCCTCTCACTCTTCACCGATTCCAACGTGCGGAATCAAGTATCATTATTCAGTAGGACGCGGAACTCTATTAAAGATTGCTTCGATTCCATTATATAGCTCAGTTCTAGTACCAGATGACAACGTCCATGGCACGCTTCATTGGATTTCCCAGAGTCGCTCCGCGGATTCCAGATTCTTGATGAAACGGTAGCCTTTTGCGGTGGTTTTGTAGAGTGCCCCGTTGTGTCTCCCCTCATCTGCTCGACGGTTTTCCAGCAGTCCGTTTTCGATCATCAAATCCAAGTACCGATTCAACTGCGCGAAACTGAGTCGGGCTTTGTACATCAGCTGCGTCTTCGGTATCGGCGTCCGAGCGGCCTTCAACACAGCCTTGGCTATATCATGCTTATCTCTTCGCAAATCTCCTCTCTCTCAGCACCTACATGTAGGTCACGCTCGTCTATATTCGTTGCGGAAGCAAACGCCACAAATATGAATTATTCAATACACCCTTCGCTAGCAACAATTATCTCAAGACAATTCTACGAAGAGGATGCGCTCTTTATGTCGGATTCATCACTTCCTTGATGATTAGACGAGACGCGTGGCCGCCTACCGAAGAAGAATGCGGATCTAGCACGGCTCTTCATTAGACAGCACATCCGTGACAGAAATATGGGTTTTTATGGCAGACCGCCCACTGTACTAGTTGAGAGAACGGAGGTGACGACGTGCGTACCTATACAGTGCTGATGGCGTTAGGTCTCGTCTCAATGTTCGTACTTGGGCTAGTCCTCTCAGCCGCACCGACGACCGCATCCACAATAGCGGCAGACCAGGTCAAATTCGACCCCAAACTCTTTAGCTTGGACACCCCGGAACCAGTCATTGCCCACATCAAGTTCGCCCAACCCTATGAACGAAACGTAACCGAGGTGGATCCGTCCACTGTTTTGCTGGAGGGCCTCCTCGCACCCGTCGACACATGGACAACACGTGCGCCCCCAGAATTCGTCGCCCAGTTTGACGGAAACATGGTGGCAAGCGTACTGTGGTCAAAGATCTATCACATGGGGATAACAACACCCAAACCGTGGGTTCCCACCAAAGTAGAACTGCAGATTTCCGGTGAACTCGTCGACGGAACCGAGTGGCATGGCACAGGCGAGATCAAGATCGTGATCCCTAGCAATGACATATCTTGAAAGCTTGTGCCAACGAGAAGGGAGAGCCGAGGTTACGGTCCTCGCTTCTGGGCTTCGCTTCCCCACCGGACGATTTGCCCAACAGCCGCGGTAGCGTTTGCTATGAGAGCGCTATTTCGGGAACTGATTCCTCCTATTCGCTCTAAGGCAACGCATGCATACGATAAGGTTTCCGAGGTCCACGAAGTCCAACGATATTAGTCATCAGGAGGCTCTTTTGAGGAACTCTCTCTGAAGGCTGTGAGACTGTCACGGCGACGTTTCATTCTCCATGGCAAGGATTGAGTCGAAACAAACCATCTTGCGGCCAACATATGCCCCAAAGGCTATTGCAGCTCCATGTCTCGGACGGGGTTGGTCAAGGATATTCGCGAACCATTTATGACATCGTACGGGCTGCCGATGAGTATGTGCAGCTGAGGAAACCAAGAAGCTCGTCACGGAGGTGGTGGAGGTGGTGACGAATGATGGGATGGCCGCACCTGGATGATGCCTGTGCCACTGAACGGTGTAGTATCGTAGAGATTCCCGGTTATCGTCAAATGAACGACGTAGTTACCTTGCGGGTTAGGAGGCATTCCGTCGTGGTAGATCTTCATCCACAGCACGTCACGCACGGCATAGCCGTCAAAGTCGCAGCGATACTCGAAGGGCTTGGTTCCCGTAATGTTGCTCCCAGGAATCGGCGAAACGGATCCTTCAAGCAGTACCGTGGTGGTATCGATCTCAACCACTCTCTGATCCTCGCCGTGTGCTGGTTTGAATTTGATCGTTACCGTTATGAGTTCGTCGGGATCATACAGATCCATGGTTTTCGGTTCAAAAGTGACAGAAAACGCTTCTATTGTTGCTTCTACGGCTGGAATGAGAAAGGTCCCCAAAATCAGCACTAGCAAAGCCACTGAAAAAACAGCGATTGAGACCTTCGACTTCATGCCGACCACTAACTGATAGAAATGACGGGGGCTTAAATAATTTGTCGTATTATCTTCTATATGAGAGTAACAACCAGCGCCAACAGCCCAGAGGTAGAAGTCTATTATGGAAGTAATTACCTTTTCCTTTTTATAGCTTGAAACAACCAAATATTACGTGATGCGCCATAAACCGCTTCTTACTACTTGTCTGCAAACCGTTCTGTTACTTGTGACCCTGTGCGCCCTCACATCGCCCGTGCCCGTCACGTACGCTGTCACCATCAACGTCCCCCAGGACTACCCGACCATCCAGCAAGCCATCGACGCCGCGATCGCTGGCGACACCATCCAAGTGAGTCGCCGATTCGGTGAAGCACAGAGCGTCTACTCTGAGCGGCTCCTCATCAACAAGCAGCTCACACTGATCGGCGAAGGCCGAGAGTTCGTGAGCATCGACGGCGGTGGAGCCGGCTCTGTTGTTCGCATCCAAGCTGACTACGTGGAAGTCCGAGGCTTCACCATCCGAAACGCGGGGACCCGATACACCGGTGTCCGAGCCAACGGCTACTCTTACGTGACCCTCACTAACAACACTCTGGAGACCAACAAGTACGGCATCTCGCTCCTCAACTCCAACTACAATAACGTGACCCAGAACATCCTGTTCAGCAACAGCGCCACGGGCATCCGTCTCTCCGGTTCCCTCGGCAACACCATCCGCCAGAACCACATCTCTGAGAGCGCCTACGGCATCGAACTCTACTCCACCAACGCCACCTTCGTCCTCGACAACACCGTGGATCACACCTCCTATGGCATCTACCTGGGGCAAACCACAAACAACACCATCGACGGCAACATGCTGCAGATGAATCGCGTAGACGGCATCTTTCCCTACACCTCCTATGACCTCCTCATCAGCCACAACACTGTCTCCGACAGCGCCTACGGCATCGAACTGCACTCCACCCACTCCGTGACTGTCCTCGATAACCGCGTAGAGAACACCTCCTACTGTACCTATCTGGCGTACGCCGGCCCCTCCAACACCCTAGAGAACAACACCTTCTCCAACAGTGACTGGGCCATCAAACTGTACAGTTCATCTAGCAACACCGTCATCGGCAACACGCTATTCTCCAACACCTACGGCGTCGACGCCTCCACGGAATCCAACTACAATCAGCTATATCACAACAACCTCGCGGAGAACGTCGAACAAGCCGTGTGGAACCCCGAATGCGTCAACACGTGGGACAACGGTTATCCTTCCGGAGGAAACTATTGGAGCGACTACACTGGTACCGACGCCAATGGCGACGGCATAGGCGACACGCCGTACACCATAGACCCAGTGAACAAGGACCGATATCCGCTCATGAGGCCGTATGGCCCCCATAGTGATGTCGCCGTGACCGACGTCACGCTCTCCGACTCATTAGTGTATCAAGGAGAGCTTGTGGAGATCACTGTTACGGCAGAAAACCACGGAACCCAGAGTGAAACCTTCAACGTTACTGTGGAATACGAGAACACCACTTCAGCGATCTCGGGAACCGTTGGTTCCCAAGAAGTGGTAGACCTAGCTCCCGATGCCGCTCGAGTTTTGGTGGTCCAGTGGAATACGACTGGCCAACAGCCCTGTACGATCTACACCATCAAGGCCGAAGCAAGCGTCATCCCTGGTGAATTTCTCACCACCAACAATCTCTACGTCGACGGAACCGTGAAAGTGAAGCTGCTGGGCGACGTGAACGGCGACGGAGCTATCGACATCCTTGATCTTTCACTAATGGGCCAGGCCTACGGTCGATTCGCGGGCGATCCGGAATACAATCCCGAAGCAGATATGAACCACGATGGCCTCATCGACATCAGGGATGTAGCCGTGATCAGCAGGAACTATGGAAAAACGTGCTGAGGAAGGGCCGCCTGCAGGACGAGGAGTCGCAGTTGAAGAGGAAAAAAATTCCGTTACCACTCTTTGCTGCTTTTTTGATCCTAGTCCTATTGCACCCGACGGCTGCGCTACCGCTCTCCGAAGCGATCGCCCAGGGTTCAGAACCAATCCATACGCAGGTTGATGAGGACGAGGCCCATCGTGCGCGACCCATCATCTACCATGTAGACGCCCTCGACAAGGATCTCGACGGTATCCAAGACAGCCTAGAACAGAGGATCGCTCGTGTGCACTCACTGGAAGATGCTTCTCTTCCCGTCATCGTCAATCTGTACACCCCGGTTTCAGACCAGGACCTGAACTGGTTTATCCAGTCAGGGGGTCGCATAACGCACGTTTATCGCCACGTGACCTATGGGTTTGCAGGACTCATACCTGCAGCCGAAATCTCCACGTTCGCGGCGCTAGAGAAGGATAATCTCTGCATGATCGAGTATAACATGCCAATCGACTGGCATCTTGATGTGAGCGTGCCCGTCACGCGAGTCCGACCATTCGTCTGGAACACCTATGGATATGCTGGATCTCCGAACCAATCGATAGCGATTCTTGACACTGGCATCGATGACACCCACCCAGATGTGGGACCGTTTGGCAATCTGGATTTTGCCAAGAAGATGGTGGGTTGGTATGACGCGACCCCGGACGATGCGACAGCCCCACAGGATCACGGTGAACATGGTACTCACGTCGCCGGGATAGCTGCAGGATCAGGAACGGCAAATGGTCTGCAGGGCTCAGGGTTCGTTGAAACCACATTTACCTACACCTTGCCAGAAGAAGTTCCGGGTCCCTGGGTCAGCGGTTACACTGATTACATAGACGTGGGGGTTGCCGGCGTCATCAAATTGAACTGCAGTTGGGCCGGTGGCAACAATGTGTGGCTGATTCTTTCGGATCCAGCTGGCAACAGGGTTGAGGAGACGAGCGGAACCAACTCCCCGTTGATTGTGATCTACAACACGACCGGCACAGCCTATCCCACCGGGCGGTACGAGGTCTTTGTGGGCAACATCGACGGGCCGGCGGGAAGCCCCTTCTCCTGCGTCGAGACCTTTCCGTATCAAGGTCTAGCCGATGGGTACAACCTGTTCACTGGAGTAGCTCCGGACTCCCGACTCGTCGGCGTCAAAGTCTTCACCAACACCGGGTTCGGAGACGTTTCCTACCTTCTGAACGGGATGGACTGGATCATTGCACACAAGCAGCAGTATCACATCGTCGTGGCAAGCTTGAGTCTCGGCCTAATAGACGGGGCCACTGACAGCACGCTGGACATGAAAGTTGACACCATGGTGCAAAACGGAATCGTCACCACGATCTCAGCGGGCAACGACTTTCAAGAAGGCTTCACTATCGGGTCTCCTGGAACCGCGGCTTATGCGCTCACCGTTGCGGCCACAAACGACCTCGATGGCATAACCGCGTACAGCAGCAACGGAGACCCCATAAAGAACGAGTACGGCCTGATCAAGCCTGATGTAGCTGCTCCCGGCGGCACCTTTGATCCCAGCTACGGGAACAAAATTGTCTCCCCAGACAGCAACGACGTCGATGCGGGATACGCAGGATACGTCGATCAAAACGCAGACGACTACCAGCAGCTGGCGGGCACCTCAATGTCGGCCCCGCACGTCGCTGGATTGGCCGCCTCGACGATTCAAGCTCTAGGCGAATGGACGTGGACTGAAGCAGAGGCGTTGAAGGTGAAGATGTTGATCTGTATGACTGCCTTCGAAACGCAAGACGGGGAAGCAGCGAACGTGCCTCCTCTAGACCGTGGAGGAAAGGATGCCAAAGAAGGGTATGGACGTGTCAGCGCCGACGCCGCAATAGAGGCTGCCACGATGACCTACAGTGTAGGGGATCTGGCGAATGCGCTGCTTGGGTCCAATCCCTCCGATAAGAAAGTGTGGGCGCGGCAAGTCTCGCTGTCAGCTGACAACGTGTACGACTTCAACCTGTCCGTGCCGGCGGGTGCAGACTACGATCTCTATCTCTATAACGAGGCTTCAGACAGCTACGGACAACCAATCATCCTGCAGAAGAGCATCAACGCCGCAGTCGGAGCCAATGAGACCCTCCTATTCACTCCTGTCAACTCGGGGACATACTATATAGTGGTGAAGTGGGTAGAGGGCGACGGCCCCTTCAACCTGCAAAGCAAGAGCACGCCGACACGAGACGTGGCCATCATAGACGTGGTGCCCTCCGCCGCAGCGGTCTACGCTGGTTGGTCCGTCAACATCAGCGTCACCGTGAGCAACGAGGGGGGCCAAACGGAAACCTTCACGGTCACCGCCTACTACGACGCCAACTCCATCGGAACACAGACCATCACTAGCTTGGCTCCCGACGCCGTCTTAAGTATGACGTTTACATGGAATACCACTGGCGTGACGCCGTGTATCAACTACACTGTCAAAGCTGAAGCGGAGTTGGTGCCCAACGAGACGGATCCCTCAGACAACAGCTTTATCGATGGATTCGTCAAGGTGAAGATGTGGGGGGACGTCACCGGTGACGGACGTGTGGACATCTACGATTTGTCAATCGTCGGTAAAGCTTACGGAAGATTCGCCGGCGACCCGGAGTACAACGCCGAAGTAGATTTCAACAGAGACGGGTTGGTGGACATTCGAGATGTGGCAGTGGTGGGCAAAGAGTATGGAAAAACATGTCTCTGACCGGTCCTTCACGCAACGTGGCGACTAGCGCCGCTTATCCAGGCGTACGCAAGGAGTCTTCAGGTTTCTTCTTTCGGAGTCGGGCAAAGTAGATGAAGAGCGCTGCGCCGACTCCGACTATTACGGCAGCTATCCCAAGTGGAAATATCTCCGGGAACGGTTCTGGCGTTGCTACGGTGAACCAGACTTCAGAAACCGCGACGTTGCCCACCATATCGGCAGCATACACCACTACGCCGTGTAATCCGTCAGCCAAGCCAGACAAGGTCACATTCCCCGCAATCGTCACATTTGCTTGCCCATCAAGGCTATAGCCGATCCAAGACGCCCCCTCGTTGATGAGGATGCTCAACGAAACGGACGTTGTGTTATACTGCCTCATCTCAGGAGAGAGAATCTCAATGTGAGGGGGCAAGGTATCGACCGTGAAGGAGACCATTTCAGAGCGGCCCATGTTTCCAGCCGTACCATTGACATAGACTCTTATGGTGTGAACGCCCTCAGACAGACCAAGTAGAGTAGTATTGCCCCCTACCGTGACGTTCAGTCGGCTGTCCAAGCTGTAGCCGATCCAAGAGGTGGATTCATTTACGGCAAGAGTTAAGGGAACGTTCTTCGTGAGATACGTCTTGTTCTCGGGAGACAGCAGGACGACAGCGGATGGTGTAGCATCGGTCTCTTCGCTCACGCCGACTTTGAGCCACCAGATGTCAGCCCGCGCCCTGACCTCAAGAGAGTAGGCATAGGCGGCTAGCGTGGGCCTCCTATCAAGGGGCTCCGCAAGCGAAGCCGCAGACCCGCCAAGGGCGCCACTGTAGGCACTGCGTAGTCCGGTTGGGAGTGCCCTCCAGCATTCGGTCCGCAGAATGCCAGTTGCGAACAATGTGCCTAGAAGAACGACTAGGCCCATGGACACGCCAAGTCTGCGAGTCATATCACGTCACATACCGTACATTGCGTTTGATTTTTTTATGTCTTGCGTCGGAACCCTCAAGCTAGTGCGCTCACCCAAGGCATTTAGAGAGAGCGTATCCAATCGGTCAACTGAGTCGGAGACCAAGGGTGGACCAAAGATTTAAGGAAAGCGTGTGATAGTTATCTGAAAAGAACGTGCGCATCGTGCGAGCGGACAGCAACCGAGCAGATACACCTGTCCGGCGGCTGCTGATACGCGTAGCTAAGATCGCTGGAGCCATCGTGGCAGTTGATACGGTAGGTCTGTGGGCTTTCCTCCTGTTTCAAGGACGAGCGCGTCTACTCGAGTTTGCGAATCTCTTGACGATATTGCTTCTCTTGGAGGGGGCGCTCCTCGGAGCCGCAGGGTGTTTTCTGTTCTTCGGCTACAGTGAGTATGCAGTGAAAGGCCAAGCGGCATTGTGGCCGTCCCTTGCCGGAGACCAATTGAGAGGATGGAGAGAACGTCGTCTGGCTCAGCAGAAGTGGGGTTTTGCGATGGTGATTATCGGGGTCCTCCTCATTTTGCTGGGCCTCCTGGTCAGCCTCGTGACCACACTCTAGAATCTGCTAGGAAAAAGACGCGGTATGGCGAGTAGATCCTTGCCAAGGGTCCTAGCCGATTTCTGCTACTTTCTCGAGACGCCACGACGCGCCTTCCACTCTCTCAAGCGCCACCTCAACGGCTTCTTCGAAATCTCTGGCGACGATGATTTCTACTCGCTTTTCGACATGTCCTCGGCCTCGATGACCTCGATGCAAAGTTACTTCATATTTCGTCACGTTTCATCCTCCGTTTTCTCACGCACGTTTCCAGTGAATTGGCAGATCATCTTGCATGATCGCTCATCGAATGGTATCTGGTAAAGATGGACAGAAGAGTTATTGAAGTATTCGTCACGAATATGAAATGCTAGTTGGGACCTATGAAACCTATGAGCCCTCAACACCTGGACATGAATGCACGAAAAGACCAATAATTGCCTCGGTTCTGGAGTCAGTCCCCCTTGAGACCCGTGAACACGTGATAGAAACCGCAGGAAGAGTGGCTGAAGAAACAGGACTGCAGCCTAAAGTCTACAACGTTTCATCAAGACTCGGTCGACGACGAGCATTGTTGAAAGGTGTGAAGATAACCCCAGCGGTAGTTCTCGGAGATCACAGAATCTCAGAAGAAATCACGGAAGAGAAAACACCATCGCCCTGGGCTCAGACCAGAGTCATGTGCAAGCGCAGGAAACCATCGATCTCGGTGGACCTCAAGCGCCAACGAGGCAATGCATGCACCTTGGGACTCGTGAACTTCCACGCAACTATCCAAATGCGCCTTCAACG
>JABAOH010013580.1_pt2 | contig 15049 bp, 9 predicted proteins | sample 7062181 | NCBI WGS metagenome assembly JABAOH01 (sample SAMN14538630, study PRJNA623070) | marine sediment metagenome | biome: marine biome [ENVO:00000428]; feature: marine pelagic biome [ENVO:01000023]; material: deep marine sediment [ENVO:00002113]; isolation source: pool of 5 deep marine...
CTTTGGGGGTAAAATGTGGAGTGCTGATCAGCCGTACACCCCTGGTAGTTGGGGTTATATTGGAGGTGATATCTCCGAAACAACCGATCCCATTTCCAATACTACTGATGACCCCTTGTATCAAAAATATCGCTATAGCACAACCACGTTTAGCTATCAGTTTGACGTGCCAGACGGTTTTTATCAGGTTAGAATGCTTTTTGTGGAGCCCTGGTGGACTGCAGCGGATAACCGAATTATAACCGTCTCCCTCGAGTGCAATACTGTAATAGACGATTGGGATATTTACGCCGAAGTGGGACATGATGATGCCACCAGTCGGACTTTTACAGTTGAGGTTATTGATGGGCAACTCAATATTAATTTCTCGACTCAGGAGGGCTATCCCCTTGTTTCGGCTATTGAAGTATCGAAAGTGTCCTCGTATGAGGTGCGGGTCAACGCTGGAGGACCCGATTATACAGATACCCATAGTAAATTGTGGTACGCCGACAAGGCTTATACTGCTGGTAGTTGGGGATATGTCGGGGGAGCTATTTCCGAAACAACTGATCCCATCGATAATACCGATGATGATCCCCTGTACCAAAAATATCGATATACCGACGAGACTCAATTTAGCTACCAATTTGATGTTTCAAACGGCTTCTATGAAATCACCTTGCTTTTTGTAGAACCCTATTGGCAAGAAGCTGGAAAGCGAATGTTTGACGTGCTCATAGAGGGGACCACCGTGTTGGATGATTTTGACATTTTCTTTTGGGTGGGACAAGACTACGCCACCAGTCGAAGTTTCTCAATGCAGGTTTCAGATGGACAACTGAATATCGATTTTCTGGCTGTGGAAGGATTCCCACTTGTTTCGGCCATTCGAGTCACTCAGTCCCCTTGTCTTAATGTGCGGGTGAATGCGGGCGGTCCTCTTTATACTGACGTTGAAAGCAAATTATGGTACGCCGACCAACCTTATAGCACTAATGGTTGGGGTTATGTAGGAGGGGATATCTCATCAACTACAGATCCCATTGACAACACATTGGATGATCCTCTGTACCAGAAATATCGATACAGCGACAACAGTTTCAGCTATCAGTTTGACCTGCCCAATGGGCTGTATGAGATTACGTTGCTTTTTATCGAACCCTGGTGGACAGAGGCTGGTCAACGGGTTTTTGATGTTTCCATTGAAGGTACACTTGTATTAGATGATTTGGATATTTATGCTGAAGTTGGACACGATTTTGCTACTAGCAAAAGATTTACGGCAACGATTTCCGATGGGCAACTCAACATTGATTTTACACCCGAGGTGGGGTATCCTGTTGTTATGGCAATTGAGATTCTAGGCAATACAACGATTACGGTTCTCTCCCCTGATGGCGGTGAAAGGTGGCTGGTTGGAAGTACACATAAAATTCTCTGGAGTTCGGCGTGTGCCGGTGATCATGTTAATATTGAATATTCTTCGGATGGAGGTTCTACCTGGAATAATATTGTTGCCAGTACTCCAAACGATGGATCCTATCCCTGGACGATTCCCAATATGCCTTCAGGTAACTGTTTGGTCAGGATCACCGATGCCGATGGACACCCATCGGATCAAAGTGACGCCGCTTTCAAAATATTCCTGGGTCCGAAATGGGCAATTCCCATTACCATCACCGAAGACGGTATGACTTTCATCCGGACATTTGGAGGTGCACCCATTGCCACTGACGGCTTAGATTTTGGGCTGGATGTTCCATCAGCTCCGCCTGGATGGACCTATTATGCTTATTTTTATACAACTTCATTTCCTTTTTATCTGGATACCGATATCCGCGCCTGGGATGTGCCTTATGAGAATAATATTGATTGGACACTGAAGATCATCAATGCTGCGGGAAAAACATCAACCTTGACCTGGAATCCAGATGATTTACCGTATGAGGGCAGCTTCACCTTAGTAGGAAGTGGCATCAACGTGGACATGCGGAGTCAAAATTCAGCAACAGTAACTGATAATGCCACCCTGACCATTCAATATCGACCCATATTCACAGTTACCTATAATTTCCCGCAACAGGGATGGTATCTGATATCACTGCCTGTGACTCCAGTTGATAATAGCCTTTCCACTCTATTTCCAACAGCGTTAATGGCTTTCGGATGGGACCCGGTTACCGGATACTATTCAGCCACTAATCTAGATACCAAAAAGGGTTACTGGCTTCTCATTTTAAGTGCCACCACTGCAAGTGTCACCGGCACTGCATTAAATAGTTTCACCGAGCATTACGTGACTGGCTGGCATCTAATTGGATCAGTCATGGATGGTGTAGACTTTATGGATCCTGATGATAATCCGGACGGTTCCGTTATGGCTTGTTACGGTTATAATGCAATTACCATGCAATATTATCCTGCAATCAAATTAGATCCGAAAAAAGCTTACTGGATAGCCGTAGCCCAGGAATGCGATTTAACTGTAGAAGGCGGGATGGACCCATTATTCAACGACCTAGCCAGTGTAGTGGGAGCCGAAACTTTTTATAAGCGATTTGGATCGGAACCTCCCCTTCCGCCATTTATGATGAATCGAGACCTGGACCCGGAATTACCAAAACATTATACGCTTTCGCAAAACTATCCCAATCCTTTCAACATTGAGACAATGATCCAGTATTCATTACCAAAGGCTGGAATGACCTGCATATTTATTTACAATGCCCTGGGTCAGAGAATACGGACATTGCACGAGGCGCCACAACCGGCAGGGATTCATCAGGTAATTTGGGATGGTCGAAACGAGAATGGAGAAATTATGACTAGCGGTATTTATTTTTATAGGATTATGACGCCAGAATTTGTGGAAACTAAGAAGATGTTGCTGATCAAATAAGTAATGAAACGGTTATCAAACTTCTAAAGTTTGGTAACCGTCAGATTCATAAAAGATATTACAGAATGGAGATCAGTTATTGTACTACCGGTATTATCCGTAGCCCTTTCCAAAACCTTGCCAGTAGCTAATCCAGCCGTCAGTGGGGACAGAGATTTATGGAAGCCCCAGAATTTCTAACAATTCATGTGACATACAGAAGTTTTGGAAGGGGGGAAATATTCTATGTTCCAATATTCCAGTTGTATGAAAGATTAAATTCTAAATAGTAGAATAAAAATAATTAAAATGGAGGCAGATATATGAGAAAACAAATTGATTATCAAGCAAGGGTTTTCTTTTTCTTGCTTGTAATACTTTTTTTTGCGACTCAATTTGCCAACATTCGTGCTCAGGATGTGAGAGTTTTAGTGCAGGTGAAAACATTTGATGATTGTGTGAGTGCTCCACCTGCTGCTACTTATATGGATACTCAAGAAATTGAGTATAACATGGGTGTTATTAAATTCCAGGCTGTTATGGGAGCACCACCACCCTTTAGTGCCGGTAGCCGAATTAAAGCCGGGGGCAGTGATTTGAAACTTTCTTATACCACTGTCCCTTGTGTGGGAGATTGGAATGAAGATGGCAAAAAAGATTTATTAGTGGGTGAATTCTATGGTTATGTCTATGTCTACTTAAATTCTGGTACAAATACAAATCCTACCTTTGCGACAGGTACAAAATTGCAGGCTGGCGGTACTGATCTTAAAGTTTTGTATGGCTGATGCCAGGGCGCGGCGCCACAGATTGTGGACTGGAACGAAGACGGTAAAAAGGATCTCCTGGTTGGAGATTCTTATGGTTATATAAATTTATTTACTAATAATGGTACCAATAGCAATCCGAGTTTAAGTGCAGGAGTACGATTAAAAGTTGGCGGCGCTGATTTAAATGTTGGTAATCGAGCAATTCCCTGTGTCAATGATTGGAACCAGGACGGCAAAAAGGATCTGTTGTGCGGGCAAGAAGATGGGCGTGTCGCTTTGTTTATCAACGTGGGTACCAATAGTAATCCTCAATTCAACAGTACACAATATATTAAAACTGGTGGTGTTGATTTAGATGTGGGTACGACCACCTACGATCGATCTTCACCTCGGGTAGTAGATTTAGACAAAGATGGACTTAAAGATCTTGTAATCGGCAATAAAGATGGCATAGTGCTCTTCTACGCGAATTCGGGCTCTAACGCCAACCCGATATTTACCACTAGTCAGAAGCTTAATTCAGCGGGAAGTGACCTTGATGTGGGTGCTTATGCGCGCATCGATATGTATGACTGGGATGGCGATGGGGATATGGATTTGCTATCTGGCGATGGAGATGGTTATGTAACTCTGTTTAAAAATGAGGCTCCAGCAGGTCAACAGTATGCGGTGGATTTGGAACCTGAAACGCAAACGAAATATGTTTCTGCAGGTGGTAGTGCAACTCATACGATTTCCGTCAAGAATAGTGGCAATAATCAAGATACTATTACGCTCACACGGATCACCCCTCCCTCTGGTTGGACCGCTACGTTAAGTCATACAGCAGTCACATTGCAGGCTGGTGCTTCAACTAATATCACCTTTACTGTAACAGCGCCAAGTTCTGCTTCTGTAGGGGCGACGGCAACTCTTGATGTGACTGGAACTTGCGGTGATGGTACGACTAAGGATCAAGTCCAGACCATAACCATTGTGCAACAACAAAATCTGGCTGATCTCTTGGTGGAACGCGCGTATCTTGTCAAGCCAGATAATGATAACAATATTAGCAACGATATTGAAATCACGACACCTGCTCTGGGAGAACAGGTTCGACTTATTTGTAAGGTCACGAATCTAGGAACAGTGGCTGCAAACAACTGGAAGATTCAGGGCTTTATGGACGGTACGAAATTAGCTGAGGGTACATTTTCATTAGGTGCTGGAATGACGACTTATATTTGGCGAACTTCTTCTTGGACCGCCACGGGTGGTAGTCATATATTGGAATGGAAGGTAGATACCGATAATATAATTACTGAACTCAACGAAAACAATAATAAAGCCAGCTATAATTTCACTGTACCGGGACAGGGTATCGCCGATTTATGTATGGAACGTGCTTATTTAGTCTTGCCCGATAATGATTATGATGCTTCCAATGATGTGGAGATTACTCAGCCAATAGTAGGTCAGGATATACGATTGATTTGTAAAGTTTCTAACCTCGGCACTGCTGACGCCAATACGTGGCAAATTCAAGGTCATATGGATGGAACAAAGCTTGCTGAGGATGATTTTTCTTTACCAGCAGGCTTCTACACGATTATCTGGAGGACTCAACCATGGACTGCGACTGATGGGACGCATATATTGGAATGGCACGCAGACACCAGAAATGACATCCCCGAATCTAATGAAGGGAACAATAATAAAAGTTATACTTTCAATGTTAGTGGTGGAACGATACCTGACATTTCCTCGAATCCCACCTCTTGGGACTACGGCTCGGTGGCTATGGGCAACTATTCCGATAAGACCTTTGTGATCAAGAATGATGGTACGGCGAATCTCAATGTCACGGCAACAACTTTAACCGGGACAAATGCCTCGGAGTTCAGCATTCAGAGCGGTGGCGGATCGTTTACCCTGGCGCCTAGTGCTACACGGAATATTGTCGTGCGCTTTAGTCCCACCAGTGCTGGCAGCAAGAGTGCGTCGTTGAGCATCAGCAGCAATGACCCGGATAAAAATCCTTTCGATGTCGAACTGAGAGGAGGAACACCTACAGGAGAACCAGAATGGAAAATCCCCATCACCATTAGCGGCGGAGGCAATATCCTAACCCGAAACTTTGGCGGAGATGCAGATGCGAGTTCTGGATTAGATGCATTTGATGTGGCGGCTGCACCTCCGGGTATGACTTATTACGCCTATTTTGAAATCAGTGTCTTTCCCAACTATTTAGATACTGACATTCGTGGCTGGGTCTCCCCATACAAAACAGATATTGATTGGACGTTTAAGATTGTCAACACCAGAGGAGTAACTTCCACATTGTCCTGGAATCCAGCAAATATACCAACAGGTTCAGGTATCGGAACTTTTACATTAGTGGGTCCGGGATTAAATGTAAATATGCGTAGTCAGGGTTCTGTTCAAGTGAATGGTGATGCCACCTTGATTATTCAATATCGTTCAGGTATCACAGTAACCTATAATTTTCCGAAACAGGGATGGTATCTGATCTCGTTGCCATTAACACCGCCAAATAACAGCCTTAGCGTTCTGTTTCCCACAGCCATGGCTGCTTTTGCTTACGATCCCAGTGGTGGTTCCTATATTCCTGTTACTTCTTTGGAACCTAAGAAAGGCTATTGGTTACTTATTCCTTCGGCGACCAGTTCCACAATCACTGGGGTACCACTGATGACCTATACCGAGCATTACAACATTGGTTGGCATTTGATTGGCACCGTGGCTAGCACGACCAATTTTACTGACCCCAATGACAATCCCAATGGTTCGGTCATTGCTACTTATGGCTGGAATCCTGCAACCAGTCAATATTACCCAGTCTATCCACCAGGTACTGGCGTACTGAATGAAAAGGAAGGTTACTGGTTAGCTGTAGCTAAATCCTGTGATCTGATAATTGGAAGTTCAGCGCTCTCAAAAGATGCTGTAGCTTCTGAAGTAGATATGAAGGCATTTTATCAGCGATTTGGTGCACAACCGCCGGTCCCGCCGTTCTTAGCGGATCCTGGTCTGGCTCAATCGTTACCGCCTGAGAATGTGAGTTCCCGTATTTATCCCAATCCCTTTAATCTGGAAACCGTGATTGAGTATTGGCTGCCTCAAGCAGGATTTACAAGGGTATATATTTACAATAGCATGGGTCAGCGAATTCGGACGCTGGTCGAGTCGCAACAATCGCAAGGTATACATCATATGGTTTGGGATGGTCGAAATGATAATGGAGAAATCGTAACTAACGGTATTTATTTTTATAGGATTATCACTCCAGAATTTGTAGAGACTCAAAAAATAATACTGCTGAAATAAGCTTTAAATAAGAAATTTTACATGAATTTCAAACAAAAGGGGCTGTTAGTAAGTTTCCTAATAGTAGCCCCTTTTTGCTCGATTAAAAAATCTTTTCCTTATAAGGAGGTAGTGTAAAAAAGATATGAAACACTAATAATTAAGTTGGAGTTAAAAAATGAATAGAATATTAGCACTGGTATTGATTTGTATTATGATTCAATATGGTTTAACACCATTAAATGCACAAATCAAATCTAACGACTTTACAAATCAAAATTTATTAGTAACATGGGCAGTTCCGTTGACAATCATGGGTGGTGGAATGACTTTAACTCGCACTTTTGGAGGTGATCCGAATGCAACAAATGAATTTGATATAGGGATAGATGTTCCGGCAGCTCCCTCTGGCTTTGATTACTACGCCTATTTTGAGATAGCACAGTTCCCTAATTATTTAGATACAGATATTCGGCCCTGGATTGAACCGTATGAAATAGACATTGATTGGTCATTGAAGGTAGTCAATGCCACGGGAAAGACTTCTTTTGTAAGTTGGGATCCATTGAACTTACCCTCTGTAGGTACATTTACAGTTGAAGGGATAGGTGAACCAATAGATATGCGGACCCAGGATTCACTTGTGTTCAATGGTGATAAGATGCTTCTGATTAAATATGAAGGAGGCACCTTTGTGAAGGTTCTAGCAAATAATCAGACAAACGCCTACCAACTATTTCAAAATTATCCCAATCCATTTAATCCCAAAACCTGTATTAAAGTTCACATTCCTAAAACAACTTTTGTCGTTTTACAGATATTCGACACATTAGGGCGTGAAATTTATACATTAGTTGATAGTGAAATACCACCTGGCGTTTATGAGTATGTCTGGGATGGGAGAAATAGTGAAGGAAGGGAAGTGGCAAGTGGACTTTATCTTTATCAAATACAAGCCGGAGATTTTCTAAAATCGAAGAAGATGGTTTTAATCCGATAATCAGGATACACGAATACAAATTTGCTACTCCTTATAATTTAAAAATGCGAGGTAATCGTAATGGAAATTAAAAAAAATATTCTCCTCGGATCTGTTTTTCTTATGTTAGTTTTTGGTACAATTATTAGTCAAGGGATGGAGCTAACAATTGAAGTTGCTGCTGAGCGTTACAAGATAGTTGACACACCTGATGGCTTTCAACAAATAAAGATGGTTGATTTTGGAAATCTTCTGGTTCCTGGCAAACCAATGCTACCAGTAAAGGTTTTCATGATTGCTTTGCCACTAGGTGCTGAAGTTACAAACGTAAATGTGAATGGAATAAATCCCGTTGAACTAATAGGCACATATCGAATCGTGCCTGCTGCTATGAATATGCCCTCAGATCATAGGCATGATTTAGACAAACAAAGCATAAGGGAGTGGCAAAATAATTACAACCTCACCTATTCTTCAGATCAAACCTATCCCCCTAAGGTTGGAGAATACATAGGCAGCGGTAGCTTAAGAAAATATACCTTTGTGCGTGTCGCATTTTTTCCCTTTTCATATCAGCCCAAATCTGGTAAGCTAATTTTCTATCCTTCGGCTATCATCTCCCTCAATTATTCCCCATCTTCATTAGGAAGTTTCGACGTCCAAGAAACACAACGACTACTTTCAGATACGGTTGCTGATGAATTAGCTTCAAAACTCTTTGTGAATTATTCACAAGCAAATGATTGGTATTTTTCTGAAGGCAGAGATGCTGAAGCCATGGAGACTTATAATTACATTGTCATTACTACCGCTGACCTGCAGAATTCTGTTGCTACCCTTGTTTCCTGGAAACAAGATTTAGGATTTAGTGTAAAGGTAGTTACAACTTCCTGGATAAATAATAACCTCCCCGGAAGTGATTTGCAAGAAAAAATAAGAAATTTTCTTAAAGCTAATTATACTGCATGGGGGATAGAATACGTGCTCCTTGTGGGTGATATAACTGAGATCCCCATGCGAATTTGTTACCCGAAACCTAATGATTCCCAGGAGAGCACACCCACGGATTATTATTATGCAGATCTTACTGGAGACTGGGATTCTGATCACGATAACTATTATGGTGAATATGGCGAAGATAACGTGGACTTTGTTCCAGAGGTCTATGTAGGACGAATTCCGTGGAGCGATGTCGGCACAGTAAGCAGCATCTGTCAGAAAATAACTGATTTTGAAGGCGATGTGGGGCTATGGAAGAATAATGCTCTGCTCTTAGGAGCGATATCCAATTACGCCAATGAAGATCATAATATGGGACACAATAAGACTGATGGCGCCGAATTGATGCGGGAAATCATTTCCAATCTTCTAGGAGGTTGGAACTACACAACAATGTATGAGAAAGCAGGAATAAATCCATCTCCCTATAGTTGTAATTATCCTTTAACGAATGCCAATGTGATAAGTAACTGGTCTTCTTCTTCCTATGGGATAGTGAATTGGAAGGCTCACGGTGGCAGATACGATGCCTGGCGTAAGTACTGGTCCTGGGACGATGGTGATGGCGTTCCCGAAACGAAATCTCCCGATGAAATGCAGTGGATACCCTTGCTCTCTACTACCGATGTTAATAGCCTTGATGACGATCATCCATCCATAATTTTCGCTTGCTCCTGCGAAAATGGTTGGCCTGAGGCAAATAATCTTGGCAAAATGCTGTTAAAACAGGGCGCTGTGAGTATTATTGCTAGCACCAGAGTTTCCTGGTATACAATTGGGTGGCAGGATAAAGATGACGGAGGAAATGAGTCCATTGATTACTATTTTTTCCATTATCTGATTAATGATGATAAAAATGTTGGTAGCGCTTTATTTAATTCTAAGATTTACTATCTTAATAATTTTTTTTGGTGGGATTGGGAAAGTCAACAAAATATGTTCACTTTTTGTCTGTATGGAGACCCAGCGCTAATAAGAAGTGGGAGAGCAGTCGCACGTATCACTGTGACCTCACCTAATGGTGGAGAAGTTTGGCATGTGGGAGAAAATAGGACCATCAGTTGGACGTCTCAAAATACCAGTGGTAATGTGAAAATCGAGTACAGTTTCACTAGTGGTATCAGTTGGACAACCATCATTACCAGTACACCGGACGATGGATCTCATCCCTGGATTGTGCCCAATACGCCGTCAACCAACTGTTTTGTGCGAATCACAGATGTGGATGGAACCTCTTCGGATCAAAGTGATGAGCCGTTTACTATCGAAGGAACAGAAAACTTGACATTAATGTCACCAAATGGAGGTGAAGTTTGGCAGGATGGGACGAGTCAATCTATCACCTGGACTTCCTCTGGCACCAGTGGTAATGTAAGAATCGAGTATAGCTTCAATAGTGGGATCAATTGGATAAACATTATCGATAGTACACCGGACGATGGGTCACATCCCTGGACGGTTCCCAATACAACCTCAACAAACTGCTATGTGCGGATCACCGACATAGACGGTACTCCCTCGGATCATAGTGATGGACCATTTATAATCATTTCGAAACCGGATTGGATCGTACCTATTACCATTACTGGGGGTAACCCAAGCTATTTCTTAACTTTTGGAGGGCATGCTAGTGCCACCAATGGATTCGATAGTGGACTGGATATTCTGGCTGCACCTCCGGGTATGACTTATTATACTTATTTTGAAATCAGTGAATTTCCTAACTATTTAGAAACCGACATCCGTGAATGGATCACACCGTATGACACGGATATTGATTGGACATTAAAGATTGTCAATACCAGAGGGATAACTTCCACATTGTCCTGGAATCCAGTGTATATACCTACAGGTTCAGGTATAGGAACCTTCAACTTAGTGGGTCCAAGTCTCAATGTTGACATGGGAAGTCAGGGTTCCGCTCAAGTGATCGGCGATGCCACATTACTCATTCAGTATCGTTCAGGCATCACCATGAGCTACAATTTTTCACAACAGGGATGGTATCTAATCTCGTTACCATTAACACCACCAGATAACAGCCTTAGCGCCCTGTTTCCCACAGCTATGGCTGCATTTGCCTATGAAGCTGCCAGCGGTTCTTATAATTCTGTTACCACTTTGGAACCTAAGAAAGGCTATTGGTTGCTTATGCCTTCGGCGACCAGTTGCACAATCACAGGGACAGCGCTAACCACCTATACAGAGCATTATAATCAAGGCTGGCATCTGATTGGTTCTGTGGCAGATGGAACTAATTTCACTGATCCCAAAGACAATCCCAATGGTTCGGTCATTGCTACCTATGGCTGGAATTCTACCACCAGTCAATATTTCTTTGTATTTCCTCCAGGTACTGGTGAATTGAAAGAGAAGGAAGGTTACTGGTTAGCAGTAGCGCAGCCCTGTGATTTGATAGTGGGAGGTTCTTCGCTATCCAAAGCCATGGTTGCTTCTGAAGTAGATATGGAGGCTTTTTATCAGCGATTTGGTTCTCAACCACCTGTTGCGCCATATATAAATGATCTTAGTGTGGCTCAATCTTCTCAAACATCAGAGGAAGTAATCTTGCACAATTATCCCAATCCTTTTAATCTTGAGACAATGATTGAATATTCAGTATCGAAGCCGGGAATGACCAAGATATACATTTACAATGCCCTAGGTCAGAGGATTCGGACATTATTAGAGATGCAGCAACAGACTGGCATCCATCAGGTTGTGTGGGATGGAAGAAATGAGAATGGTGATTTTATGAATAGTGGCATTTATTTCTGTAAGATTATCACATTAGGATTTGTGAAAATCATGAAAATGCTACTACTTAAATAATCAGCTTGAATAGATTTATAGATTGCAGATAAAATTTTTTCGAGTGCAGCCCTTAATTCTTTGCTAATCATATAATTTTTTACAATGAGAGGTAAAAATGAGTAAAACAACTTTAAGAACAGTTCTTTTAGTCTTAATTTCCATAGTAATTATTTACAGTCCTCGATTGACACATGCTTACATTAAATCTTCATCAAAGGTTACGAAAAATATTATGGCGAGCCAATTATTAACATGGGCGGTACCTCTAACTATTTCAGTAGATAATATAATTTTTACTCGTACATTTGGCGGTGATCCCAATGCTACGGATGGCTATGATCTCGGGCTGGATGTTCCCGCTGCTCCTCCAGGTATGACCTATTATGCCTATTTCGAGATTCCTCAATTTCCTAATTTTTTGGATACAGACATTCGAACCTGGATCTCTCCTTATGATAGAACTATTGATTGGACATTAAAAATCATTCGTGCCACTGGGATAACATCCACAATGAGTTGGGATCCCCAAAATTTTCCAGCCAAAGGCATCTTTATACTGGAGTGGGCAGATAGCTCGGTCGATATGAGAGCTCAGGATTCGGTCATGTTCGTAGGGGATAGGGTATTTACCATTACTGTCACAACTGGCTTTAACATCTCAGGTACTACCGGTTATTATTTCAATAATCAACCAATTGTTAATGTTACTATGACCCTGAATGGAAGTCAGGCTCTCAGCGATACCGATGGTATGTATTCTATCATTGGAATATCTGAAGGTAATTACATCTTATTACCTTCCAAAGATGGTGAGTTAGGAACAAGTATCAGTGCTTTTGATGCTTCTATGGTTTTACGTTATGTGGTGGGACTGGTATCATTAACCCCATATCAAATGATTGCCGCTGATGTTTCAGGTAATGGCAGCATCTCTGCCTTCGATGCCTCGTATATTTTGAGACATGTGGTTGGATTGATTACTGAGTTCCCGGTTGCTGATGATTGGAGTTTTGTACCCAGTGGATTTGCTATCGACGAGAACAACTGGAATACAGCACCGAATCATCTTAGTTATTCTCCCTTGAATTCGGATCAAACTGAACAGGATTTCAAGGGAATCATTTATGGCGATGTCTCGGGAAACTGGTCCCCTATTAGACAGCAATTGGCTGCTGTTCCCAAATCTTTAACTGGCGAAGCAATCGTTCAATTGGGCGATATGGTCCCACTTCCCCAGCATCAATTTATGGTACCAGTGAAAGTCAATAGTACAGGGGAAATATTATCTGCAAAACTAAAGATAACTTATGATCCCCAGGTATTATGTTTCCAGGATCTTAGTTTGGGTGAAACAATGAGGGAATATTGTGTTAATTATCATCTCAATCAAGGAGAATTGACCATAGCTCTGGCTGGTGCTCATGCCATAACTTCTACCTCTGATTTAGTTCTAGTAAAATTTGAAACTATTGATCATAAATTTAATCCCCAATCAACTATCAAATTGAAACAGGTAGTATTAAATGAAGGATTAATTAAAGCTAATTTTTTCGATAACCAGCTTTCACACAATCCTTCGATGCCTTTCACGATGGAGTTACTTCAGAATTATCCCAATCCATTTAATCCTCAGACTCATATCTTGTTTCAGATTCCGAAAACGACACGAGTTGTGTTGGAAATATACGATATACTCGGACAAGAAACCTGTACCTTGATTAATGAAGAAATGCCGGCAGGTTATCACGAGGTTAGCTGGGATGGTAGAGATAGTAATGGAAGAAAAATAGCAAGTGGGGTTTATATTTATATGTTAAAAGCCGGAGATTTTATGGATTCCAAGAAAATGCTCTTTATACAATAGTTAATATGAAATTTTGCAGCGCGATAAAAAAGACAAAGATAGGAAGGTTGTCGTCTATCTGCATCAAGAGTCATGGCTAATTGATCTGCTTGTCGAATTGATAACATAGTTTCATCCTACTCATTTAAATAATGAGGGTGAGAAAAAAAATGGAATTTTGTTTTATTCGAATCTTAATAAAAACAATGGAAAAATAATTCAAAAAATGGTAACTAATTTTTTCTCACCCTCAAAATCGACATTTATTGAGGGAAATCCTTACGGCATAAAAAAGGATGATTTAGATAATGAAATATTGGATCGGTTGAAATATGAATTTAAATGGGCACAGGCAATTTCGGATAGTGCCATGATTCACAAAATGGAAATCCCCTGGATAGATACCTGGTTTTATGGGCGGTATCGAGCGATTTTCTATGCTGGCGACAAAAATTTTAAAGACTACTTTTTAACTCATAATCGTGTGCAGGACATTGATGGAAATTTATATGAACCCAAGTTTTATTTTGAAGGAGATGGGATAGGAGTGTTCGGCTCAGCCATTGCGGATACAGTCTATTTTGAAGTATTGAAATAAATGTACATCAGTCAATCTTGTCTGATTCCGAAATAAATAATAAATAAATCCGCATAATAGCTCATCAAATTTCAATAAGTAGAGGTTATTTTTGACTAATAAGAATTTCGACGTCATCATCATCGGCGGAGGGATCATCGGCAGTTCTATTGCATACTTTTTGGCAGCGCAGGAAGCTTTTCAGGGCTCGATTCTTGTCGTCGAAAAAGATCCTACTTATGAACGTTGTTCAACTACGCTTTCAGTAGGCGGAATTCGACAGCAATTTTCGACTCCTGAGAATATTGAAATTTCAAAATTTGGGATAAACTTTCTGAAATCTATTAAAGATCATCTTTCTGTAAATGATATTGAACCTAATATTTCTTTTCAAGAGGCAGGGTATCTGTTTTTAGCGACTGAAAAGGGCTTATCCATTCTAGTTAAAAATTATGAACTTCAGAAGTCACACGGAGTGGATGTTGTTTTAATGACTCCTTCGGAACTCCATCAAAGATTTCTCTGGTTAAACGTTTCGGATTTAGCAGCAGGATCGCTTGGACTCAAAAATGAAGGCTGGTTCGATCCTTACAGCCTGTTGATGGCTTTTATTCGCAAAGCAAAATCATTAGGAGTTCAATATCTTAAACAAGAAGTCATTGACATCAAGCGTAACGGAAATAGTGTGTCCGATTTAAGTCTCGCAAATGGCGAAACAGTTGCATGTCATTATGTAGTAAATGCTGCAGGTCCCAGAGCAACTGAAATTGCGAAAATGGCGGGTATTAATGATCTTCCTGTGCGTCCTCGAAAGAGATTTGTTTATACATTTCAATGCAAAAGCAAAATCCCTGATTGTCCTTTAGTCATTGATACAAGCGGAGTCTATTTTCGACCTGAA
>JABAOH010000875.1_pt2 | contig 15037 bp, 18 predicted proteins | sample 7062181 | NCBI WGS metagenome assembly JABAOH01 (sample SAMN14538630, study PRJNA623070) | marine sediment metagenome | biome: marine biome [ENVO:00000428]; feature: marine pelagic biome [ENVO:01000023]; material: deep marine sediment [ENVO:00002113]; isolation source: pool of 5 deep marine...
TCCCACACCAACACCAACTATGACTCCCACACCAACTCCAATCCCAACTCTTTCACCCACACCAACTTAATAGTCTTTTTATATAATTGATTCTTAATTCGTATTTTGTTAGAATTCCCCTACTGGTTCTTTTAAGATCAGCGCCCATGAGAGAAAGAGTAAAATTTCCTGCCCTCTTGGAAATGCCTCTTAAGCCATCCGAGGGAGAGTGGGTAGAGGCTAGTTTTAGAAAAAGAACCTCCAGAGATGACTGGAATTGAGAAAGAACAGGCAATTTATCCTTTGCCAGCTAAAGACATGAAGAGTCTTTTGCTAGAGTACTTTGAAGGACTAGATAAGCTTTATCAGCCTGTTTTTTTGAATTTGATAAGATCAGAAAGGACTAAGGAGAATTGGGTAATCGTGCCTGCAACAGGCGAAAAAGAACTAGAAAATGGGACCCACTATTTAATTAGGATAGAAGATGCTTATGAATGGTTAAGAGAAGAGTTCTTCTAAGATGTTTTAAGGCTTGCTCCGGATTTTTGTTTTACTTTTTTAATCACCTTTTCTCTGATTTTGCCTACTTCTTTATCAGTCAAAGTCCTTTTTGGGTTTTGATAAGTGATTCTTAAGGTTCGATTGTTTTTATAAGTATCAATTAATTCTACTTTTTGAATAATTGAACTGGTATCTTTAATCAATTGAATCAAATCACCAACTGGTGTTTTAGGTTTAAGAACAAAAGTTAAGTCTTCAACAATGACTGGGTATTTAGGGATGGGAGTATATGTTTTAGTAGTGGTTGCCAGTTTGGTTAATTTTTTAAAGTCGAGATCAAAAATAATTACCTTTTCTTCTATTTCAAATTTAGCCAATCTTTGAGAACTGATTTCTCCAATAGTTCCTAATAAATCTTTACTGGTTTCAATGATGGCTGTTTTACCAGAGGCAAAATACGGTTCTCTACCCACCCAAGGCTTAAAACTAAGATTATCAATTCCCATTTGTTTAAGAAGAAGTTCACAGACGCCTTTGAGATAGGAGAACTTCTTGCCTGTTACCAAGCAGATAAGTCTTGGCCTCTCGTCTGGTAATTTCTTTTCTTGAGGAAGGTAAATACTAGCGAGCTCAAAAATTTTCATTCGAGGAAAAAAGGCTTGATTTTGAGCACAGGTTTTAAGAAGGGAAGGAACCAGAGAGGTCCGAAGATATTTAAGTTCATTGGTCAGAGGATTTTGGAGTTTAAGGTGGTTTTTTGTCTTTAGTCCAGCCTGCTTAATCAATTCTTCGCTGGTGAAAGAATAATTGTAAATCTCAGAGAATCCCTGGCTAACGAGAAAGTCCTTAATTTTATTTTCCCATTGAAAGTAAGGCTCGATTTTGCCTTTTTTAGGTTGAGGGAGAGGTGAAAAACCATATTGGGAGTCAAGAGGTGGTAAATTACTGGGGAGGCGGTGATAGCCATAAACTCGGGTCACTTCTTCAACTAGATCTTCTTCAATAGCAATGTCTTGAGTCCGCCAAGTAGGTGCTTGGACCTTAAGAGATTTTGATGAAGAGCTGATAATTTTAAAACCAAGAGAGTTTAAGATTCTTTTAACCTTTTCTGGGCTTAGCCTAATTCCTACTCTTGATTCCAAAAATTTGTAATTTAATTCAATCTCTGCCCTTTTTTGTGGTTTGGGATAAATATCGATTAGTTTACTGGCCACTACTCCTCCCGAAAGATCTTTTACCATCTTTACTCCTTGAGCCATGACCGGAAGGATACCCTCAAGATCGATCCCCCGTTCAAATCTAGCCGCAGCATCAGTCCGAAGACCAAGAGCAAAGGATGTTTTTCTAATCCTGGTTGGATTGTAAGCTTGGACAAAAAAGAGAACTCGTTGAGTTTTTTCATCAATTTGACTATTTTCTGCTCCCATAATGCCACAAAGGTCGATTAATCTTCCTTCACCGTCTTCAATAACAATGTCTCCACCTGGTAATTCTCGATTGATTCCATCTAAAGTAGTTATCTTTTCTCCTGGTTTAGAAAGCCTCATGATCATCTTTTGCCCCAGAATTTTATCGTAATCAAAAGTGTGAATAGGCTGGCCGGTTTCAATCATTAAATAGTTTGAAATATCAACCACATTTGAAAGAGAACGGATGCCTACTTTTTCTAATCTTTCAGCTAGCCATTTTGGTGAAGGTTTAATTTTCACTTGATCAATAACTATGGCTGAAAATCGTGGGCAAATATCTTTCTCTTTTATCTCAACCTCAAGCTGATATTTTGGCTGTTTAACCTCATTAATTGAAGGAATTTTTGGAGACTTAAAACTGGCCTTAATGCCAAATTCAGGTAGGACAGTAGCTGCCTCTCGGGCAATACCGACAATTGATAGACAATCATATCGATTGACCGTAATTTCGATTTCCAGAATAGAGTCACCTTTCTTTTTATGAATTTTTTCCACTGACTGGCTACATAGCGAGAGAGCTTCAGCTGTTTTTTCTGGACTAGCTGAAGTTTTAAGAAACTCTTTCAGCCAAGAATAAGGAACAAGGATATTCATAATTAGAATTGGTTAATAAATCTTAAATCAGGCTCATATAAAGGCCGAATATCATCTAAGTTAAGTCCAGATTTCATTAAGTAATTCCTTTCTACTCCCCAACCAAAAGCAAAGCCTGAATATTTCCTTGGATCAATACCGCCGGATTCAAGAACAAGAGGATGGACCATTCCTGAGCCTCCTAATTCGTGCCAACCGCCTTTACAAACTTTGCAGCCTTTACCTAGACAAAGAGGGCAATTAACGTCAACTTCAAAGGATGGTTCAGTGAACTGAAAATGGAAAGGCCGGAGACGGATTTTTCTCTTTGGGCCAAAGAAGTTTTTGGCAAAATAATCGAAAACCCCTTTTAGGTGAGTGACATTAATTCCCCTATCAATTACTAATCCTTCAAACTGGTGAAAGGTTGGCGTATGGGTAGCATCGTAATTAGGCCGGCCACAACGACCAATATTAATCATTCTAATTGGCGGTTCAGTTCTTTGCATTTCCCTGATTTGGCCTGAGGATGTATGGGGGGTGATAACCATCCTGCCATATTTTGAATGAGGCTTTTGATCAACAAAAAAGCTTTCAAAGTCATCTCTAGCCGGATGATCCTCGGGCATGTTAAGAGCCTCAAAAGCAAACCATTCCCACTCAACCTCTGGATAGCTAACCCGGATAAAACCGATTTTTTCAAAAACAACCGAAATTTCTTTTATCGCCTGGCTGATTAAATGAAGATGTCCTTGAGGAATTTTTTCTCCAGGGACAGTGATGTCAGACCATTCTTTATCTTCAGGAGGAATTCTTTGAAGTTTGGCTTGAGTTTGTTCAAGAGCGTCTTCAATTGCTTTCTTGACATCATTAAGAAGACCACCGATTTCTTTTCTTTTTTCGACTTCGAGTTCGGGTAACTCTTTGATAAGCTTGGTAATCTCCCCTTTTCGGCCTAGATATTGGATTCTTAATCTCTCTAACTCTTTTTTATCCTCAGCCTCAAGAATACTAGAAATGGCTTGATTTTTAAGATTTTGAATTTTATTGATATTCATCTTATTTTATTCTAGCAGATTTTAAGTTTTTTCAACAAAAAAACTCTCCTGGGGAGAGTTTAAAAAATGCCAAAACCAACCTCTCCCTTTTATTCCTGCTTATCTAAAGAAAAAATATAAGCAATGGGAGTTGGTTGGTTTTCGCATTAAATAAATTCTATCAAGCTGGCTTAGCTTTGTCAACTATTTTTTGAAAGGTTTTTGGATCAGAGATGGCTAAATCAGCTAAAGTTTTTCGATCAAGCTCGATCTTGGCTTTTTTCAGGCCAGCAATAAATTGATTATAGGAAAGCTCAGAATCAGCCAGAGCTGCATTTATCCTGGTTATCCAGAGCTTTCTCATGTCTCTTTTTCTTAATTTCCGACCAGCAAAGGCATATTCGCCAGCATGCAAATCAGCCTCTTTAGAGACTTTGTAAAGCCTTCCTTTAGTCATCCGAAAGCCCTTGGTGCGTTTTAGCACCTTTTTATGTCTTTTTTTTCTGGTTGGACCAGTTTTAACTCTTGTCATTTGCCTAATAATTTCTTTATATTTTTCTTATATTTTCCCTTAAGCTCTTTAGGAATTTTATGAGCTCTTTTAGTAGATTTCTTCTTTTTTGATTGAAGATGACGACTCCGAGAAGACCGATGGAGAACTTTACCAGTCTTGGTTATTTTAAACCTTTTGCTGGCTGACGTTCTTGTCTTTAGTTTTATCTTTTTTTTGTTTTTCTTCTTTTTCATTTTTTTCTCCTTGGCTGGCAACAAAGGTTAGAGTTAACCGTTTACCCATCCACTTGGGATCATGTTCGGGCTTGGCTTCTTCGCTCAAACGGTTAATGAATTCCTTTAAGATTTTATATCCAAACTCCTTTTTGGTCAACTGACGACCAAAGAATCTAACTTCGACTCTAACTTTATCGCCTTCCTTAACGAACTCTTTTGCTTTTTTGACCCTAATGTCAAGATCACCTTCGGCAATAAAAGGTGAAACCCGAATTGTCTTTAATTCTCCTCCCTTGGCCTTCTTTTTGTTTTTCTTAATCTTTTTTGCTTCCTGATAGCGAAATTTTTTAAAATCTACTATTTTAACAACCGGTGGCTTAGCCGCTGGGGCTACTTCAACTAAATCAAGGCCACTCTTTTTTGCCTTTTCGAGGGCTTGAGAGCGAGACAAAACACCGATTTGTTTTCCATCTTGACCGATAACTCTCAGTTTAGGAGACCTGATTTTTTCGTTAATCCGGTAGAACTTAAATTTTCTCTTCCGTGCCACCTATGCTTAAATAATAGCAAAATTACTCTTTATTTTCAATTTCTTTCTTGATTTTATCAATAAACTTATTGAGCTTGATTTTACCCAAATCTCCCCTACTCCGTTCTCGAACTGAAATATTCTTCTCTTTGACCTCTTTCTCACCAACGACAATCATATAAGGCACTTTTTGAAGCTCAGCATCCCGAATTTTGGCGGAGGTAGTTTCGTTCCGATCATCAAGCTCAACCCTTAGGCCTTCATCTTTAAGCTTTTGATAAACACTCTGAGCATAATCAAGCTGCTTGTCAGTAATGGGAATAACCACTACCTGAACTGGTGATAGCCAAGTTGGAAAAGCGCCAGCATAGTGCTCGACTAAAACTCCTAAAAAGCGCTCGACTGAGCCATAAACAACCCGGTGGATCATAACTGGTTGTTCTCTTTTCCCTTCTGGAGTGATATATTTCAAATTAAAATTTTCAGGTTGGGCAAAGTCCAACTGAATGGTGGCGCATTGCCAGGTCCGGCCAATAGCATCTTTGAGACGGAAATCAAGTTTAGGGCCATAAAAAGCACCTTCGCCCTCATTAATTAAATGGGGTATCTTTTTTTCTTTTAAGACTTGTTTCATAATCTTTTCTGCCTTATCCCAGATCTTTTTTGAACCAATTGACTTTTCTGGCCGGGTCGAAAGTTCTAGACGATCCAGTTTAAGGCCAAAAGTAGCGTAAACCTCAAAACAAAGATCAATGATTTTTTTCAATTCATCTTTTACTTGACCTGAAGTGCAATAAATATGGGCATCATCTTGGGTAAATTCACGAGGACGAAGAATGCCATGAACTTCTCCAGAGCTTTCGTAACGGTGACAAACACCGTACTCCGCCATTTTTAAAGGAAATTCTTTATATGAACGCTGTTTTGACTTATAGATCATCATCCCGCCATCGCAGTTCATTGGTTTAATGGCCATATTCCATTCTCGAGCATCAGGAGTAATGACTTTATACATTTTGTCGATGAAAAAGGTGGTGTGGCCACTCTGATCCCAGGTCTTCCGAGTTAAGATTTCAGGCGTCCGAACTTCCAGATAACCCTCTCGGTCATGGATCTTTTTCCAGTATTCATATAACTCTCTATAAATAATTAAGCCTTTATGATGCCAAAAAATGTCGCCCGGTGCAGAAGGATGAAAAGAAAAGAGTTCTTGTTCCCTACCTATTTTTCGATGATCTCTTTTCTTGGCTTCTTCAAGCATCTTGAGATGATTGTCGAGTTCTTTTTGAGTTGGAAAACAAATCCCGTAAATCCGAGTGAGCATCGGGTTTTTCTCATCTCCGCGCCAGTAGGCTCCAGCTAAAGAGAGAAGTTTGAAAGGACCGATTTTTGAGGTATCAGTGAGATGAGGGCCAGCACAGAGATCAAGAAAGTCTCCAGAACGGTAAAGACTGACTTTTTTTACTCCTTCTTTGACTAAATCATCAATCAATTCTAATTTATAGGGTTGATTCTTGAAAAGCTCTCGAGCTTTTTTAATCGAAACTTCTTCTTTCTTAAAAGCATCTTTAGCTTTGATTATTTTAGCCATCTCTTTGGAGATTTTATCTAAGTCTTTTTCAGAGATTTTCTTCTTACCAAAGTCAAAGTCATAATAGAAGCCGTCTTCAATCGCTGGACCAATACCCAGTTTAACTTGCGGATAAAGCTTTAAAACCGCTGCTGCCAAAACATGGCTACAGCCATGTCTCATTTTCTCTAACTGATCTTTAGATGCCATTAGACTTATTATACAAAAAAACCGCCTCTTTGTTTAGAGGCGGAGGCAAAGCCAATTCCCTGCTATCTTGGAATTAGCTTTTTGGCCTCCAGGGCCGTGTTAGTTGCCTCAATAATATTAGCTAAAAACTGGCCAATAATTGGTAGACCGTCAATCCAGTTGAGAACCAGAGTCAGAAAAGTTAAGAGAAGAGCAAAGCCAATCGTGGCACCAATCATCCAGCCTAAACCAGAGAGAAAACCCTTAACAAAAGAAAATCTAATGCTATTTTTATTCATGGTGGGTAGTACAGGACTTGAACCTGTGACCTTCTCGATGTCAACGAGACGCTCTAGCCATCTGAGCTAACCACCCAATATAAAATACAAGATAAGAATATTTTAACATGAAGAAAGGCTTTAGACAATTAAAATTAAATAAAATTGAAGAAGTAATTAGCCGGCTTGAGTGGCCATGTACCGTTCTTGAGAGAGCATGAATTTGGTGCCTGACTTTTTAACTTGGCGCCAATAGAAAGGCTGTCTTTTAGCTCTTTTATTAGTGGCTGCCAGCCATTCAGAGGCATTGTTAACTTTTTTGCTCAAAGATTTGATGAAAGAAGCTAATTTCTCAAAAAAGGTTTCATGATAGACACCAGGGTTAACGGTTTGCTGGATAGCAGCTGTTTTGACTTCCCGGTCAAATTTCTCAATTGACTTGGCTAATTCAATTACCTCAGCTTGAAGAGCCTCAATTTTCTTTTTTTCTGTTTGTTTCCGGGCTGAAAAAACCTCAAATTCTTGACGTCGTAATTGTTCTTGTTGCCTTAATTTTCTCTCGTATTCTCTCCTGATTTCGGCTTCTCTGGAGACAACGTCAACTGACTCATTAGGTTTGAGTTCGCCCTGGAATCTCTTTGGTCGGAAAAGCATGTCGGCTGCATCCTCAGGAACTTTTTGGATTAAGTCTCTTTTCATTGAAGAAACAGAAGACTGGCCAATATCCCGAAGAGCCTCCAAGACTGAGTCGTGGCGGACAACCTTTTTCTTTTTATTGTTTTTATCCATCAAAATCATCTACCTGGACAGGTAGGTTTTTGGAATGATGAGCTTATAATAAGAAAATTTAGACCAAAAGTCAAGACCTTCAGGCCCTTTTAGAGTCTGGCTAGATTTTCCAGAGCTTTTCTCCGGGCAATGATCCCTCTCAGATATTCTTTTTGAAGAGGGTCAGAGAGTTGCTTGGTCAGCTTTTCATCACCACTCGCTTTGGCTAAATTCTCAATTTCCTGGTCAGTAACCTTAATTTCTTCCTTGTTGACAACCTCATTGAGGATTAAAAGAATCCTCAAGTCCTTCTCTACTCTGTCCTGATATTCCTGCCGAAGTTGATTAGGTGTTTTTCCGATTGATTGAGCGTATTGCTCAACCGTCATCCCTAGAGAATTAGTTTGATTAATTAAACTGGATAAGGAACGGTTGAGTTCGTCTTCGACCAAGATTAAAGGTAAGTTGAATTGACCGATCTTAAGAAGGACCTCAATCACTCTTTGGATTTTCTCATCTAAACTGGCCTCTTTTTCTTTTTTTCCTTTCTCACCCTTGTCTTTATCTGGTGTCCAAAGTTTAGCCGGAGCAAGAGCTTTTCTGATCTCTTCTTTATAGTTTTTAAGCTCTATTTTAGGTGCCTCACAGGTTGTCGTTCTGACTTGCCAGTCTTCACCCTCTTTAGCTTTTAATAACTCAATCTTGGGAGTGATTACTGGTTTGATTTTATGTTCTTTAATCGCCTCAAGATAGGCTTCAGGAACTAGTTTTTGAATTATTTTTTCGTAAAGCTTGGCTTTATCAATTTTCTCTTCAACAATCTTTTTAGGTGCCTTGCCCTTCCGAAAACCAGGAACCTTGGCTTCTTTAACTGCTTGAGTTAATTCCTCTTGATAGGCTTTTTTGACTCTGGATTGACCAATGGTAATCGTCAACTGGATTGTTCCATCAGGTTGTTTAGCAATCGTTGATTTTGGCATGGGGTGATTATACCATTTTGAAGGTGGCTAAGCCAGATTAAGTTCGTTTTTTAAAGAATCTTTTCTTTTTTTGAGGAGAAGGCTTTGGTCGAAAGAATCTTTTTTGTTTAAAGAAGTCACTGGTTCTAAAACCTAATTTTTTAAAATTCTTTTTAAATCTAGACATTGCTGATATTAGAATTTTTGTAAAGTCGCTGAAAAGCCCTGATTTTCTCGTAATGGCCAATTTTAGCTTTCTGAATGGCTTGGCGAAGGAATTCGATTGATTGATCATAAGTCTTTCGGTCAACCGGGTAAGGGGTGCCGTCTTTGCCTCCGTGAGCAAAAGAATAGCGAGCCGGATCTTGGGTGGAAATTGGCGCTCCGTAAATTAGCTCAGAGATTAAGGACAAAGCCCGAATTGTTTTTGGCCCGACTCCTTTCATCCCTAAAAGTTTCTCAAAATCCTCTGGTTTTTGTTCATAAGTGCTCAGAAAGATTTTTCTAAGATTTTTAGGCTTGATGTCTGAAACAAGAAGCTGGTGTCTTTCAGGCAGTTTTGCTTCCTGAAGTTTTTTAATTAATTTGATTGTTTTTTCTGGTTTATTTTGAGAGACTTTAGCTGTAATCTGACGGTTATTTTTACTCACTGAAGCAACCAGGTTTAAGACCTTTTTTTTGTTAATTTCTTCAGGGTTTTGGCTAGCAATTGCGCTCTGGGGTTCATTAACAAAGTCCTTAACATCATCAGAGAGCCAGTGATAGCGTCTGGCCCAATGAGAGGAGTCATTCATTCCTTGCTGAATAACTGCCCATTGACCATTTTTAGTAAAAAAGAAAGAGTGATGATAGAGCTGATAGCCGTCCTGGAGAGCATTATTATCGACCTTGGCTGATATTTTTGAGGCATAAACAAGGGGTTGATGATTCAGAGAAAAACGCTGACTGATTTCTTTAATTTGATAAGGAGTTTTTCGAGAAGTTCTGCCTTTACCACCACAGATAAAAAGACCAAGCTCTTTTTCAATTGGTTTTAATCCTTCTTTAAGAGCACCACAAGTGGTTGTCGTCAAACCTGATGAGTGCCAATCAAATCCAAGAACACAGCCCAAAGCCTGAAACCAATTAGGATTAGCGAGGCGTTTTAAATATTCCTCCTGGCCATTTTCAGTAATCAGGATAATCGAGATTTCCCGAGCCAGTTTGGTCATTTTTTCAAACAACCAACGAGGTGCAGAGCCATAATGAAGAGGTAAATGAGCAGTTCCAGTTTTCATTAGTTTCGGATTTTCTTTGGGTTTGATTTTCAGTATAATATGGTAAGCTAGAGTTGTCAAGATGAAACCAAGTTATTTAAAACTTTCAAAAAAAGAATTAAAAGAAAGAACTGAGAAAGCCTGGAAATTACTTAATCCCTGTCGAGTTTGCCCAAGAAAGTGTGGGACTAATCGTTTAAAAAATGAAAAAACAGGTTTTTGTCAGATGGCTAAAAAACCAAAAATAAGCTCAGCCCACCCTCATTTTGGTGAAGAAGCACCTTTGGTTGGCACTCATGGTTCAGGAACAATCTTCTTTTCTTCTTGTAACTTAGCTTGTGTTTATTGTCAAAATTTTGAAATCAGCCAATTAAGATATGGCGAAGAGATTGAGATCAAAGACTTAGCTTCAAAAATGCTTTCTCTTCAAAAACAAGGTTGCCATAATATTAATTTAGTTTCTCCAACTATTTGGGTGCCCCAAATTTTAAAGGCCCTACTAATCGCAATTGAAAAAGGATTGGAAATTCCCCTTGTCTATAACACTGGCGGTTATGATTCAGTTGGAACCTTAAAACTTCTTAAAGGTATTATTGATATTTACATGCCTGATATGAAGTATTCTGACTCTAAAATTGCGAAAAAGTATTCCCTAGTCGAAGATTATTGGCAAGTTAATAAAAAAGCAGTTAAAGAGATGCATCGCCAAGTTGGAGATTTAGAGATTGATAGAAAAGGAATTGCTCAAAAAGGTCTTTTGATAAGACACTTAGTCTTACCCAATAATCTAGCCGGAACAGAAAAAGTCATGAAATTTATTGCTTCTTTATCAAAAAATTCATATCTCAATATTATGGATCAGTATTATCCTTGCCATAAAGCCAGTCAGTATCCAGAACTCAATCGCAGAATCACAGCCAAAGAATTCAATCAGGCAATCGAGATAGCCAAAAAAGAAGGCTTACACCGCTTTGATAAAAAGGAAGCTAAAGTTTTCTTGAGATTTCTTTAATAGAGCGTCTTGAAGGGATTCCGGGTGATTCGGTGGGATAGCCAATGGGCATGATGGCGATGGGGCGTAAATGATTTGGTAAGCTAAGAACTTTAGCCACATCTTTCTCATCAAAAGCTCCTATCCAGACTCCTCCTAAACCCATCTCGGTAGCAGTTAACCAAATATTTTGAAGAGCGATGGTAGCGTCTTGAATGGCGTAAAGAGAAATTCCTCTTTGTCCATAACGCGAGGCACTTCTTTTTAAATCAGCGCATGTGATGATGACTATTGGCGCCTCAGCAATAAAATCTTGGTTCAGAGCAGCCCGGGCAATGTCTTCTTTGGTGCCCTGATCTTTAATTATCACAAAATACCAGCTTTGAAGATTGCCTGCCGAAGGAGCCCATCGAGCCGCTTCTAGGAGCTTATTTATCTGTTTATCAGTAATTTTTTTACTAGAATCGAATTTTCTGATTGATCGCCTTTTTTTAATTGCTTCGAAGACTTCCATTTATTCCTTGATAAGACTTATTGTGACTTTTCTTGTTCTCGGACCGTCGAATTCAACCAAGAAGATTTGTTGCCAGGTACCTCGGACTAATTGACCACCTTTAATCGGTAGAACTTTTCCCTGGCCTAAAAGACCACTTAAAAGATGAGAGTCAGCATTATCATCAATTCGATCGTGTTCGAACTCTTCATCTTTAACTAATTTCTTTAAAATTTTCAACCAGTCGTTTTTTAAACCTGATTCATTTTCAGTGAGAATAATAGCCGCGGTTGAATGAGGAACAAAAACCAGGCAAAGACCACTTTTGACTTTACTTTTATCAAGAATCTTTTCTATTTCACCAGTGATGTCAATAAGCTGATATCGGTTTTGGGTTTTGATTGAAATCGTTTCTAACATTTTAAAGAAAACCTTTTAAAAAACTTAACCATAAATCAGGGGTTTTTCGAGAATAACCACCAGCACACATTACTGCTAATTTAGCAAATTTTTTGAATCTTTGGCCAATTTTTTGGTAGGTCTCGACTTCAAGTCTCAATGAGGCTAAGGGGTCTTCTTTATAAGTATCTACTCCGAGAACTAAGACAGCAACATCATGGGGAAATTTTTTGGCTAAAGGCAGGACCCGGTCAAGAGCCGCTAAGAATTCTTCTTCTCCGGTGCCAGGAGGTAAAGGGAGATTGAGATTATACCCCTCCCCTGCCCCTTGTCCTTTTTGGGAAGCAAAGCCAGTGCCAGGGTAAAGAGTCAGTGGGTCTTGGTGAAGGGAAATGGTGAAAACCTTCGGGTCTGAATAAAAGATTTCTTGAGTTCCCTGGCCTGCGTGAACATCGATGTCGTAAATCATCGCTCGTTTTATTTTCTTCTCTTTTTGTAATTTCCTGATGGCAATGGCGTGGTCATTAAAGATACAAAAACCAGATGAATCATTAATGCCAGCATGATGAAGCCCACCTAAGAGGTTCATTGCTTTTTCCCTTTTTAAAGCTTGTTCAAGGGCAAGAATTGAACCGCCAACTGAATAATAAGAAGCCTCTAATACATTAGGAGTAACAGGAGTGTCAATTGATAAGGCACCCCCCTCTTTGGCCAGCCTTTTAACTCTTTCTAAATAATCTTCGGTGTGGACCAGGAGAATGTCTTCATCAATTGCTCTCTTGGGAACTAAAATTTCATGAGGAATTTTATATGTTTTGAGCTTTTCTAAAAAAGGAAGGGGTCGGTCTGGCCAAAGAGGATGGTCAGGACCAAAGTCATACTTGAGATATTCTTCATGAAAAATGATTTTAACCTTGTCCAAGGTAGTCTTTCTGGGCAGGAGTAATTTTTAGGTTGTCTTAAAGTAATCTCCTCTGCAAGTTCAGTTTTAGGAAAATTAGGCCTTTATGGTGAAGGTCTTTTTCCAGGAGATTTTCTTTTTGGCAAACCAGATAAGGAAGATAATGTCAAGAAGGCCAACGGAATTGATAATTAAAATGGCAATAAACCAATATTTTTGGAGACCTCTGGCTGCTTGCCAGAGAGCAAGGCCTTTCCAAAACATCGACCAAGCGACAATAAGGAGAATTAAAGGTTGATTACTTAGAATTTGTTCCATGATTTCATTTAATTAAATCCAAAACTCTGTTTTTATCTATTAACATCCATTTATAGTCGGGGTGTTTTTTAAAGTTTTTTTTAATTTTCTCAATTCTCTCCCCAACAATCTCAATCTCAGGTTTCCTTTTATCTCTAAGAATATCTAAAAAGGGAATACCTTCTACATTATAACCCATTAGCTTGGTACCGACAATGTCGGCCGACAAAGGGTCAGTGCTGGCGACCATTACCCCCAAATTTACCTTTGTTCCACCGGTATTTGGACCATCTCCTTCACTAGCTTCAATACAGTCAATAATTGCTAAATCTGGATATAGAGCTTGGGCACCAATTAAAAAGTTGTAATGCATTAAATGGACTGTTTTGGCAACCCAACGCCCTCTTTTCTCATCGTCTTTCTCACAAAAACCTTCACCAGCATGCATATGAATTTTAGAGTCGGCGTGGTTAACGCCCTGAACAAAGTTTTTAATACTTAAAGTGTTAAGAAATTCATTGTGGTTTTTAAGCTTACAGATGCTTACTCTAAAAAGCTTAGGGTCAAGAATCATTTTGGGGACTTTTATCGTTGTTTCTCCACCTTCTGTTTTTACCTTGTAAAGTCCAATTTGAGGTTGGGTATTCAAATCAACCAACTTCAAATTTGAATAGTCCTTTTCGAGTTCTCGATAGGTGGTTAAGTTGAAGACTTTTGGAGTGTTAAAGCCCCACATTGTTGGCGTGCCCTCTCCGACAATGAGCTTAAACTTACCTAGCGAGTTGAAGAAATCGGCTACTGCCTCTACTGTTTCCTTTCTCGTTATTGGTAGCCAGTCGTTATCGAATTTAACTAAGTTCGGCTTGAGAAGTATTTTATTGGACTTCTTCTTTTTCAAAGCCCTTATTACCTCATTCTTGATTAGCTCTAAGACATTCTTGGCAGCGGAATATTGGCTTCCTTTAGCAATTGCTACTTTGACTTTCATACTTTGATTATACATTTTATTTCAAATAGGTCGTTATTGCATTTTCTAGACTTGAGGTATTTATAGAGAGGTTCAGGTTTCATTATTTAACAACTTTGTTTGATGTCTCTAGGAATTCTTTGAACATAGCATCAAATTTATCTAATTCTTTTTTAGCAGAAATGTCAAAATATTCATTTAGGAAACTAATGAAACCGAGATAAAGTCCGTAAGTAGAAATAATAAGCATATCTAAACCTTTATGGTGAGGGTCAAGTAAAAATCTTGTAGCTGATTCACTTTTTTCAAGAAGTACGTTAAACCCGCTTGCTGACATATGTGTGAAATCGCAGAAGTATTTATAAACAGCAATATACATAAATTCGTTATCAGGTAAACCCCTTGACTTGTCAATTGCAATTGCCCTTTCTTTTATTGAAGGAAACCTTAATTTACCATATAAATTTTCTAATTTTTTAATATCTTTGTCTTTTTTAATTAATTTGCTTTCCAATCCGGTTTTGGTATCTTTTAACTTACTCTGATATTCTGGATGTCTTTTAACAAATTCTAACCACTCTTTTATAATCTTTCTTTTAGATTTCTCCGCATCAAGATAGAAAGCCCTTGACCTTCTTCCAGTTTTGTCAAACTGGATGTACATTACATTAATGCTGAGCTCAATAAGAGTTCTTAAAAGGATTAAACCTACCTCTGGTAAGCCAGATTTTGCGATTTTGGTTATTCCTACTGTTAAGTGGTGGGCAATTCCAATATATTGGAAAAGCGTGGCATGATATAGGTCTTTAATTGAATCTTGCGTTTGCGGTACTTTTAAATGATCAACTAATTGGCTGTAACCGAATTTTGTTAGTAACTCAAGTTTAATAATTAAATCTTTTTCTTTGGAGCTTGGAACAAATTTTTTCATTTATTTTTGCTTGAGTAATACTTTTTCCCTTTTAATTTCTTTGGTAAAAGAGACTCATCTTTGGGATATTGTTCGTAGCCTTTGCCATAACCTAGCTTTTTCATTAATTTAGTTGGGGCGTTAAGGATTTCTAGAGGAATAGGAAGATTGCCATGCTTTTTAACGTCTTCTTGGGCAGACCTTAAGCCATTGTAAGCTGACCTGTCTTTTGGGGCTTTACA
>JABAOH010014045.1_pt1 | contig 15037 bp, 16 predicted proteins | sample 7062181 | NCBI WGS metagenome assembly JABAOH01 (sample SAMN14538630, study PRJNA623070) | marine sediment metagenome | biome: marine biome [ENVO:00000428]; feature: marine pelagic biome [ENVO:01000023]; material: deep marine sediment [ENVO:00002113]; isolation source: pool of 5 deep marine...
AAGATTTAGTTGAGATGTCCCTCTGACAACAGAGATGAAAGAGTTAAACGTTTTTAGCTGTTCAAACCAACTAGATATGGGAAAATCATCATGAACAAACTTACAGTTATATCCGCCAAGATACCTGACGAAGTCTACAAGGAACTTGCCCTCCGCATTCCCGAAGGGGAAAGAAGCAAATTCATTCGAGAAGCCATAATCGAGAAACTAGAAAAAACTCCCCGCCCCGACAAAATCTTTGAACTGGAACAGAAAATCAGCAAGCTGGAAACCGAACTCTCCGAGATAAAGAAGTACCTAGCCGAACTAGAGGTCCTCACCTATGAACGAGGGAAAGTGAACCCCCACGCCTTTTGCATCGACGAAATCGACCACAAGATCATAGACTACCTTCTCGATTATAGAGGCGCCACAACCACCGAGCTTGCGGATTTCCTGAAAACAAACCGATGGTTGGTTCTCAACCGCCTTAGAAAAATTGAAAGATCCTCCAAGAAGCAGCTTGGAAAATCCATCATTGAATACTATCCAGGAGAAAAGGCTGGTAAGAGAAAGGCTTGGTGGATAAGGGAAGAACTCGTCGAAACGTGACATCCATTTAACCAAGAAATGTTTTAAGTTTATTCGTTGATCATAGTAGGCTGTGAGGATGAAATAGCATGCCAGGATTTGTGAAAGCATATATTGTTGCTACCGTGAAGCGAGGAACCGAACATATGGTTGCTGAAAAAATTCGAAAGATAAAAGAAGTCACAGAGGTTCTTGTTACTTATGGACTCTGGGATATAATTGCCCGCATTGAAGCGAAAAGCCTAGGGCATCTTGATAAAATTATTACCGACATAAGGCAAATTGCAGAAATTGAGCAAACTAGCACACTTATCGGCGCTTAGAAATTCCACGAAAACACGGTTTTGCAAGGCGGCAACGCAACAACCTTAATTTGCATCAAAGTTGATTGTGATGAGTGCAAAGGGGGCCCGTAGCCCAGACTGGATTAAGGCGCCGAACCATCCTAAGAGGACAGTGCGCAAGCCTCCGGAGCCGGAGATCCGGGGTTCAAATCCCCGCGGGCCCGCCAAATGGAGAAAACTAAATGGTTTCCGTTAATCCCTTCGCTGAGTTTCGTGTTGGATGCGAAACTGCCTTAAAGGACGCTTTGAACAGGCTGTACCCTCAGTTTTCGGTCCCCCCCATCTTACTTGCAACTCCGCCGAGTCCCAAGTTCGGAGAGTTGGCGTCTTCGGTATGCTTCGAACTCGCCAAGCAAACTGAAAAGAAACCTCGGAAAATAGCAGAGCAAATCGCACAGATCATCGACGTATCAGGATTTCCATTAGTCCAATCGATTAAGGCGGCTGGAGAGGGTTACATCAATTTTTACGTAAACTTTGAAGAATTCTCCCGTTTGACCATTGAATCAGTCAGGACCCTTGACAATGAATACGGATACGTTAAAACTTCTAAGCCAAAAAAAATCATTGTTGAACACACCAGCGTTAACCCCATCCATCCAATACACATCGGACAGGCAAGAAACCCTATGTTAGGTGATGTCCTCGCACGCATCTTAAAGGCACACGGACACACGGTTTTTAGACACTACTACGTTGACGATGTTGGCCGTCAGAGCGCAGTCATAGCGTATGGATATGAAAAGCTTGGCAAGCCTGAGCCTGAAGGAAAGCCTGACAGCTTCATAGGTGCAATTTACGCCGTAACAAGTTGTATAATGGAGATTCATCGTCTCAAGAGAGCGGTTGAAAGGGCAAAAGCAACCTCGCTAAACGAAGAAGTCTCGAAGTTACGGGGGGAACTGGACGAATGGACTTCGGTTGCGGCTGATCTTGAAAGTAGATTTTCCGAACTCTTTGCTCGCCTTCTAGGCGAGATCGGTAAAGATGAAGATCCTGAAAATCAGGTGAGTGGTCTCATCCGTAGATACGAAGCCGGTGAGGAAGAAGCAAAACAATTGATCAGGGAGGTCTGTCAACTGTGTCTTCACGGCTTTCGAGAAACTCTGGGCAGAGTTGAAATTTTCCTTGATTCTTGGGATTGGGAGAGCGACTTCATTTGGAACGGCGACGTTATGCGTGTCCTCGACAAACTGAAGGCAACCCCCTACGTTTTTCAGGTTGCAGGAGTCTTGGAATTTGACGCTGAAAAGGTTGCTCGAGACCTAAACCTCAAAGAAACTTTGGGTTTGAAGGAAGATTATGAGCTGTCTTCTCTGACTCTGGTGAGAGCTGACGGCACCACCCTGTACACAACACGGGACATTCCCTATCATATATGGAAGTTCCAGAAGGCTGAGAAGGTGATCAACGTGATCGGAATGGAACAAACGCTGCCCCAACTGCAGTTGAAACTAGCCCTAAGCGCACTAGGCTACGTAGATTACGCAAAAAACTTGACTCATTTTGCATACAATCTGGTAAGCCTTCCAGGGTATCGGATGTCTGGTCGCCGGGGTCGCTACATCACCCTCGACGACGTAATGGATGGAGCCGTCAAAAGAGCCTATGACGAGGTCTCTAAACGTTCTCCACACTTGTCCGACGAAGAGAAACGACAAATTTCAGAGTTCGTAGGCATGGGAGCCTTGAAATACGCTCTCGTTGAAGTAGATCCAACCAAGCCTGTGGTCTTCACTTGGGATAGAGTGCTTGACTTCGAGAAGAACAGTGCTCCCTACATCCAATATTCACATGCTAGAGCTCGCAGCATCATAAGAAAAGCGCATAGAAAACCAAAAAATCCTGACTGTTCCGTGCTGGCAGACCCCGTAGAACGCGACATAGTTTTGACGCTGGCTCATTTTCCCGAAGTCTTCGTGGATTCAGCGGAGAACCTTAGGCCCAACGCCATAGCAGACTTCGCCAACGCCCTAGCCGACAAGTTCAACAGGTTCTACACGAAACTTCCCGTCATAAAGGCCAAGCCACCCCGGTTGAGCGATGCCAGACTTGCACTTGTCGACGCCACGAGAATGGTGCTCAGGAACGCCCTAAACCTTCTTGGAATAGAAGCCCCAGAGAAAATGTAAATTCTCTTTCGGATGTGACACAGTTCACTCTAGAAAAACGCGATTGCGGCAACCCAAGTGTTCGTTCCAGCTATACGCGCGTCAGATCTCAGAACTGTAGACTTAAAGGTTAAATGCCAGCATCAGACATAATGCTTTCGTGTACAAGCTGGGTTTTGGAGGTGAAGGTATGGCAAAGTTCCCATCGGAAGAATGGATCAAATTGTTCAAGGACGAGGTTAACAAGAACGAGGCTTACGCTGATGCTGCAAAGGACTGGGAAGGCGACTTTCTATTCGTAGCAACTCCAGACGACAAACTGGAAAAGGAGACTGTTTTCTGGGTAGACCTGTGGCATGGAAAATGCCGAGAAGTCGCCCAACTGCCAAGCAGAGACTCAAAGAAGACGGAATTCATTTACGAAGGTAAATATGGAAACTGGGTGAAACTGATTAATGGAGAGATAGGCCCCATTCGTGGACTCCTAACGCGAAAGTTCAAGCTCACAGGAAGCATGGCGAAGATTATGAAGTACACTAGAGCAGCCTCAGAGCTGGTAGGCTGTGCGAGCAAGGTTCCCACAGAATTCCTCTAAATCCCCCTTTTATTTTTTAAACATATTTTGGAAGGAACACAATGTGGGAGCTCACATTTCCTAGAACGGTAGTAACAGGTGAAGGTGCACTAGAGTACTTAAAAGAAGTTGAGGGAAAGCGGGCACTCATAATCACGGACAAGGTGATCCACAAACTAGGTTTTGTGGAGAAAACAGCGAACTATCTAGAGAAGGTTGGGCTAGAGGTGAAAGTCTTTGATGAGGTGGAGCCTGAGCCCTCCGTAGAGACAGTAGTAAAGGGAGCCGAATTTGCTAGAAGATTTGGACCAGACTGGCTTATCGGGCTGGGTGGCGGTAGCTGTTTGGACACTGCAAAGGCTATGTGGGTTCTCTATGTGAACCCTGACATCGAAGTTGCGGAGATCAACCCTTTTGCGAAGTTCAGGGTAAGAGAAAAAGCAAGGTTGATTTGCATCCCAACAACAAGCGGAACCGGAGCAGATGCGACGTGGGCAGCTATAATCACCGATGTGAGGGATGAGAGGAAGATGGAATGCCCCTCTAGAGAGATGGTGGCTGACATAGCTATACTCGATCCTGAGCTCCCAAAATCCATGCCTCCAAGTCTGGTGGCAGATTCGGGCTTAGACGCGCTCACCCAAGCGATAGAGGCTTATGTCTCTCAGTGGAGCAATGACTTCTCAGACGCCTTGGCAATCAAAGCGATCCAGATCATTTTCAAATATCTTCCAAGGGCCTACGGAAATCCCGATGACAAAGAAGCCAAGGAGAAGATGCATAACGCAGCCACGATGTCTGGAATGGCCTATAGCAACTCGCAGGTAGGTATTGCCCACGCTATGGGGCACTCCCTTGGAGCCATCTTCAGAGTCCCGCATGGCAGAGCTGTAGATCTTTTCCTGTCGTACTCGATCGAGTACGGCGCAAGAGAAGCTATGGAAAGATACGCTGATATCGCTAGAGCAATCGGCATTGAAGCCGAAAAGGACGAAGAGGCAGTGGAAAAGCTGGTCGGGGCTGTCAGGAGGCTTGATCGTGAGGTGGGGGAACCTGCTTCCATAAAGGAATTGGGAACAAGTCGGGAGGATTTTGAGAAGAGACTAGATGATCTAGTGACGAGAGCAGCGAATTCGTCTTGCACCTTCATGAATCCGCGGGTTCCAGATTGGGAGGACACCAGAAAGCTTTTCCTTTACGCATTTGAAGGAAAGAAAGTGGACTTCTAGCTACAGTAATCTTCTAATTTCTCTTTCAACGTCTTTTACTGGTTTGTCTCCGTTCATGACTGTCCATTTGTCCACTAAAGCTAAGGAAAGGGCCTTACGTCTAATTCGTTTCAATTCCTCTAAGCTTTCAAACATTTCTAGTTTACTACGATCTTGCTGTATTCTTCTGTAGGCTTCTTCCGGGGTAACGTCGAGAAAAAACATGAGATTTGATGTTGGTACAATCGAAGCGAAGAAGTGGTAGCCAATTCTATGCAAGGGTGACGGTAGATAAGCTGTTCCCATCAAGTAACGGACGAAAATAACATAATCATATCTTCGCCATGAATAAAACAGAATCGAACGGATAACATCGAGCATGTAAAAGAAGGCAGCTGCGAAATGTGCGCTTTTTCCCTTCAGATACAGAAAACCTTTGGCTTTAACTCCGAAAAAATTGTCATTTGAAGGATGAAACCGCACAAAAACAGTTTTCCCATGATTCGTAAGGAAACTGCATAGCTTAAGCGCTTGAGTGCTTTTTCCCGAGGCGTCCAGTCCATCTATAATAATTAGAACCAATTGTTCAAATGCCTCCACTTAACCATAGGAAGGTTAAAGCACTGAAGGCAGGCACGGTTAAGTTGTCAAAACCCATTGGCGAAATGCTTTCAACCAAAGTTGCTACGGCGGTAGCTGCAAGAGCTGGAACAATTTTTTCATAAACTGAAAATTGGTAAAGCGCGGAAAAGAAAATTAGGCTGATTGCGAAACTGAAAAAACTGCCGAGAAACATTGCTGCTGATCCTTCTAAACTTTTGTCTGCAACAAGCTTGTATCTTCTTCTGCCGTATCTTTCACCCACTATGGAGGCTAAACTGTCACCATAAGCCATAGGTAGAATTCCAGCGGCGATAACGTATGGTTTGGAAGCAAAAAACAATGCCAAAAATGTGTAGGAAACTGCATAGAAAACAAGTCCTAAATGATGTCCTTCCTCGGTTATGTCTGCAAGTCCCTTCAGCCTTTTGTTAACGTTCTCAACAGGAGAATAAGGCGACGCAAAAAATGTCACCAATATGAATGGAGCAGCCACCAGAACTGGGTAAATATTCGATGTGAAAAATGGGATAATGAAAGGAAGGTTTCCAATCATTGCGTGTAAGAATTTGCGAGAAGCTTTCTGTGATATGTGCAAGAATTTGTCTATTTTGCCTGAGACGAAAATTATGAACAGTATGTAAACGTAACAGAGGACCATCAGAATAACATTCGCGAAAAGTTCTTTGCCAAACATCGGCTCACCTCACATCACCACTGACAACGGCCTCCTTCAGAGTGAATTGTAGAGAAACAGAGTTTACGCGCACGCTCCATAGCATGCGCTATTTCTCGTCATGTTTCTTCAACTCTTCTTCCTTGAGTTTTCTTTTGAAAATTTTCATGGCAGGAGTTAGTGGCAAATCCCTTCTAAACTCGACGAACTTTGGTACAGCGTACGGTGGAAGTTTTTCTCTACAATATTTGATAATGTCGTCGGCGGTGACTTTACCTTCGTACTCCTCTTTCAATGCTATGAAAGCTTTTATCCTTTCACTTCCCGGGCGCTCCGGATCTGGAATTCCAATGACTCCAGCTAAACCAACCGCTGGATGTTCATATAGAACATCATCAACCACCCTTGAGTAGACCTTCATGCCCGACACGTTAATCATATCCTTGATACGGTCAACGATGTAGAAGTAGCCATCTTCGTCTATCTTTGCGATGTCGCCAGTAGCAAGCCAACCTTCTTTCAAACCTTTGCCTGGAGTTGGCCAGTAACCTTTCATAATTTGAGGGCCGCGAATGTAAAGTTCACCAGATTCACCGAACGGAACTTCCTCACCAGTTTCTGGATTAACAATTTTAACTTCTGTATCGGGAGTCGGTACTCCAATAGATCTTTTTACTTTTGCCATGAACCCAGTAACTTTTGAAAGTGCTGAAAGATTTAGATGAGTAGCTGCGGTTGCTTCTGTGAGACCATAGCCCTCCCCCATCGGAACGCCAATTTTCTTCTCAATTTTTTCAGCAACGTCCGGGGGAAGAGCGGCTGCAGCAGAGTATAGGAAAATGGGCATTCTTGGGAGGTCTTTGGGAAGAAGTAGCATAAAATGGGTGGGAACACCAAGAACCATGAAAGGACGATGTTTTCTTATTATTTCTACGATTCTATCAATATCTCTTGGATCCACCAAAAACCCGCGAAGACCCCAAGAAATGCCAGCGTGTATAGCCCAATGTCCAAATTGATGGAAAACAGGAACACATATCAGCGCAGAGGCTTTTCCTTTAACTCCCGCTGCCAAAGGTTTCATCATCCAATGTAATGTTTGAATCACATTAGTAGTTATGTTGTAATGAGTCAACATTGTGCCTTTCGGGACTCCAGTTGTGCCTCCAGTGAAAGGCAATAGTGCCAAGTCTTCTGTGGGGTTTATTTCAACTTTTGGAGGGTTAGGCTCGTGTTTCTCTATTAGATCTTCTAGTCGATGAACACCGGGCACTTCTTCTATTTCAGGCAGGGAATAGTCAGGCCATATGGGTACAGGTGTAAAGATTATGTTCTTCAGTTTTGTTTTATCTTTTATTGAATTAACACGCTCAAGACGTCGGTAGGAACAGATCACTGTTTCGGCTCCAGATTCGCCTAACTCATACAACAGATCGGGGGCTTTGTGCAATATACTAATGGGAACATGTACTGCTCCCAGTCTCATTATTGCATAATCGCTTGTGATGAACTGCGGACAATTTGGAAGAATCGTTGCAACTTTGTCGCCTTTTTTCACACCTAAATCTGCAAGCGCAGTTGCCAGCTTGTCCACTTTGAGCTTCAACTCCGGATAAGTCATTTCATTCTCCAAATAAACGCATGCGACTTGCTCAGGAAAATCAGTTGCAGAATCCTCCAAAAACGTGTAAACGGGTATTCTAGGGTAAGGCTCCATAGTCTTTTCGAGTTTGAACGGCCCTACGAAATAGCTTTTCACCCAAGGCTTATCTGCGTAAGTTTCTTTCTCAGTCAGGGTTCGCACCTACTTATACTGAGGTAATAATAGTGGGGTATCTGAAGTTAAAGTTTCATAACTAGTAAATCTCTTTAATCACCAAATCTAATCCGAGTTCTTTAAGCTTCTCGGGAGTTGGTTTGCCGTTCTTGTTCCACCCTCGAAACTCGTAATAAGCGTCTAAGAGTGGTTCTAGATTTATTACCTGTCCTTTGGCCGGGCCTTCGGGCAATGTTTCCTCCAACAAACGCTTTGGAAGGGTGTCATCGGCTCTGGTTAGTCCCTCTCTTATGTTAAAGGCTCTTTCAAGATTGTGGATTCTTTCGCCGGTTCTTCTAAAGTCGCTTGCAGTGAATTTCAAACCTGTGAGATTCGCTATCAAAGTTGCCCAATCCTCTGCAGTCAAAACAATTCCCATAAACTTGCATCCACCAACCGCATCAAGAACGGCGAGAGCGTCTTCCATATCCTTGACAACTTTAGCAGTCTCCGGAATTTCCTGAAGTACATCCCCAATCTCACTTTCTTCAATGATGAGAAAAGGCACAGAATAGAAAGTCGGACCCCATATGCTTGAGGGGCAATGATCACCTCCCCGATTTGAAATTGCAAATGCTAGCCCCATTATCTTGACAGCTCTTGGATCATAGCAAGGCATCTCTAACCCTTTAACGTGCATGGCAAATCTTTCAGTTCCCTTCCCCAGTTTTTCTGACATTGTTTTTGTTCCCTCAGCCAGTAAATCGCCAATGCCTTCCCTTTTGGCTATTTTGTGAACTAGTTCTATCATGACATCGGGATCGCCAAATTTAAGCTCTAGTCCATCAGTGTCTTTTTTGGTTAGCACTCCTTTCTCATAACATTCTAGGGCAAAAGCTATTGTACTTCCAGCAGAAATTACGTCAAGACCATACTCGTTGCACAGGAAATGCGCAAGCGTAATTGCCTCTAGATTGTCGATTCCACACATGCTACCAAAACTTCCAAGAGATTCGTATTCTGGTCCCTCTCCTTTGCTTGCATACTGCCCCGTTTTAATCTCGCTTAGTCTTCCGCAAGCGATTGGACACGCAAAGCAAGGTTTTCTATCTGTGAGAATCTTTTCCACAATTGCAGTTCCGTTTATGTCGTCTGCACTTGGAAAGACGCCAGTTTGCCAATTTCTGGTGGGAAATCCACCCCTGATATTCACCAGATCAAGGATAGCAGCTGTTCCGTATGTTTCAAGGGTCATTTTCAATAAGCCCTCATTGACCCAATTATATCGTTTTTTGGCCTCTTCCATGTAAACATCTTCATTTGCCACTTTGATCTTCATTGCCCCTCTTGAAGCAATAGCTTTCAAGCGCTTCGAACCCATCACAGTTCCCAAACCGCATCTTCCAGCCGCTCGACCCCAGTTTGGTCGATCAGCGTCATTTATGATAGCAGCGTATTTGACCAGATTCTCTCCAGCAACGCCTATACAAGTGACGCGGAAATTCTCTCCAAGCTCTTCTCTGATCAATCTTGTAGTTTCCGAAGTCTTCTTACCCCAGATGCCCTTAGCATCTCTAAGCTCAGCTTTCCCATCGTCTGTAACGAGGTAGACTGGTTTCGGCGAGATGCCTTCGAATATAACTCCGTCAAAACCTGACCTTTTGAAATTTGTGCCCCAAAAGCCAGCCGAGTTTGCCTGTGCCCAGAAACCAGTGAGCGGAGATTTGGCGACTACCGTGTATCTTCCGGTGCTCGGTGACGGCGTTCCGGTTAAGGGTCCGGTCATGAATATCAGCTTGTTTTCTGGACCCAAGGGATCTGTTCCTTTCTTGACTTCATCAAAGAGATATTTGGTTGCTAGTCCACTTCCACCCAAAAACATCTTTAAAGTATTCTCGTCAGGGAATTCTTCAGTTATCTTAGATTTTGACAGGTTAACCCTTAGAATCTTTCCCATATATCCAAACATCATTGACACCCGATAGAAACCAAAAGTTGTCAAACCTTGTTTTATCTTTTTTGCCTTTTAGAACAAAAGCTTGTGTTCTGAGTAACATACTTACCAAACCATGTTCGGCTTTTTCTACTTTGAAGTCTTCAATGGTTTCGAAGGCTCGTTTTATTATTACAGATAATGAAAACATATATCTTAGCGAAAAATACAAATTGTAAGAGCGCGAAAACTATGTTTTGAGGACACATATATGCCTACCTATATTCTTCTTTCAACGCTCACAGCCGAGGGAAGGAAAACGATCAAGGAAAAGCCATCAAGGATTAAAGAGGTTAACAAGGAAATCGAAGCCTTCGGCGCCAAGGTGATCTCCCAATACGCGGTGCTAGGACCATACGATTTCGTCAACGTTGTCGAGGCACCTGACAACGAGGCAATCACCCGCGTTTCTGTAGAACTTGGATCTCGCGGAACCGTACAGATTCTGAGTTTGCCAGCCATACCCATAGACAAATTCGTCGCCATGGCAAAGAAGAAGTAAAAGAAAATTCTCTATAACCCTCTCTTTTTTATTTTTTAATTCGCGCACGTCATTGCATGCAATCTTCAAGAACTACAAGAGGCAGGTGCCTTTCTTCATACCTTGCTTCAAGACCGACAGGGAGGATCTGCCTATTCTCATTTCCATCTTGATTCCTGCAATTCTCCTGTTCGGACTGATTTTACTTCATACTCGCGTGCCGGTTCTTTTGTGAAGCCTTTGCCTTACATTATAGATTTCCATATTTTCATTGAGAATGTAGTGGGGTCTATTAGTTGCAAAAACTCTTGGTGAATTTTCATGAATCCTTCGTCTTTATCCTCTCGTTTCCAGCATTTTTCAAGGTCCGCCATGCTGTCAAACTCCCACATTTCTATATATATCCCAGCTATTCCACCAAACATCTGAGCGAAAAGTTTCCATGACCTCACCTCTTCAAACAACTTAGGATTCTCTTTTCTGTATTGGAGTAATCTCTGCATCAATGACCTGAACCTCCCTCGTTTCTCTGGTGCCACCAAATACGTTTCTACCACAAAAACACTCATTTTATCACTTCCCTTTTGAATTAACGATATGTTTAAGTTGCATTAGAGATTTGCGCGCACGAGAATCTTCATGGGCGAAAAAGTTGAAAGAAATCTACGACAGGGCTAACCTCAAAGTGTTAGCCTAAATTCTTCTTTCTTGTTTACGCGTGGACGTTTCTTTTCCGCAGAAAACAATTTACCCTGAAAATGCGAAATGTAGGGTTTGTGATCGAGCGATGTCTGGTGTTGAAATTTCAAGAGCAGCAAAAGAAAAAGACACGCATGCATGTGCATCGTGCATGAACGCAGTTATACAAACGTTTAGCTATTTTCAGGAACAAATTCAGAAATTGAGAAGTGAAAAGGCAAGTCTTCAGGAGGAAATAAAGAAACTTAAGAAGGTGGGGAAGGAGCAGACCCGGGTTATGGCGGAAGAAATCAGAGCTCTGGAAGAAGAGGTAGCTATGCTAAAGAAAGAATCAGAATCTTTGAAAGAGTCGATAGGCAGCGTCGCCTAAAGTCGCATGTATGCTCTCCTTTTTGTGCGCGCATATATCGACACGCGGAAGCGTGTCTCTTCCGCAACATTGGCGGGCCCGCGGGGATTTGAACCCCGGATCTCCGGCTCCGCAGGCCAGCGTCCTAATCCTGACTAGACCACGGGCCCAAATAACAACCATAACCTCAGAGTAAAAGAGTTTTCCATAATCAACTTTGGGTAATTAATTTTTCTTTATCGCTCTTTTTAAGGCGTCGATTACGTTTTCTCGTTCCATGGCNNGGCTTAACAGCGTGTTTCCTTGCGATACTAAAGATGGCGCCTTGTATTTGTTCCTCGTCTGGTTTGGTTTGGAGAATTCGGATAAGTTCTTTCACCGCGCTAATTTCTTGATCGCTCAGCTTTACGGCCTTCTCCTTTATTTCCATGAAGTCTTGCGTCCAGTTGAGGGCATACTCGATTCGTTTCTTTAGGTCGTCCATGACCTCTTCCTTCACGTATCCGTAGTCTCTGAGCTTCTCTATGATAAACTCTGTCTCAGAGCCTTTTGGAGCCACCTTGGCTAGGTACGTGAGCAGGTTGTAGGGGACGTGAACGCTGGCCTTGGGAGGCTTGAAAAATCGGCAGTACATGTAGAGACCGGTGAGTTTGGCCTTCTCCTTTTCGTCGGGAATTGGCTTTCTTCCCAAGCAGATGTCTTCCAGCTCGTCGAGTTCGTTCATGTATTGGGGTATGTCTGTGACAGAGAGGGCTCTGGTTCCGACAAAGCGTTTTAGAGTCAGCAAAATAAGGGACTGAGGTGAACCGTATCTTAACCAAACCTGTGGAGTGAAAACGTTTCCAGCCGATTTAGATATTTTTTTCCCGCTCTTGTCCAAGAACATTTCATACTGCACATGGGAGGGCGGAGGCCAGTTGAGAATCTCTTGGCATATGCGGTCGTTCACCCTCACCGAACCTGCGATGTCCTTTCCATACGCCTCGAACCGTATGTCTAAGGCTTTCCATCTCGCCGCGAACTCCACCTTCCAGCCGAGTTTTCCCTCTCCCCTTTTATAGTCCGTCTCGCCCTTGTGTCCACAACCCTCCAACCACCTTCCCTTTACCTCCATTCCCTCACAGGTGTAGAGAACCTTGTCTTCGTTGGGAAGAAACTCGTGGGCCTTTGTTGTGTAGATTCGGCCGCAGTTGGAACAGATGGGGAAGTATGGGAGAATCTCCACAAATTTTTCCTGCCCAACCTCCTCTTTGAGGATTTCTCCTACTCTCTTAGCGTTAATCAGTAAAGTCTTGATTTCTTCGTTGAAGAGACCATTTTCATATGCATCTTTGCCAGACATGAACGTGTATTCTATGTCGCATGCGTCTAGGGCTTCCAAAAGGAGGGAGGTCATGTGTTCTCCGTAGCTTTTGTGGCAGTTGTAGGGGTCTGGAATTGACGTTACGGGGTAGCCTAGATATTTCTTTAGCGATTTTGGAAGTCCAGCGGGAACTTTTCTTAAGCCGTCTAGGTCGTCGGCGAAGGCTATATACTCGGACTTGAATCCCCCCTCTTGAATGGCTAGAGCTACCGCGTAGGCTCTGGCGCAGTCTGCGAAACTGCCGATGTGGGGGAAACCTGAGGCTCCGAGGCCACTTTCCGTTCTGATCAACTCGAGGCTTCGACCTAGCTTGCGCTCCCTTTCCACGATTTCAACAGCAACCTTGTCGTACCATGTTCCGTGACCAATGATCTTTTCCGTCATAACAGAAATTTCCTCTTTACATAGTCCACTTACAATAGTTGTATAGTTGAATAAAAACAGTTTTTCTCTATCTTACCTTATTGGCGTGTGAAGAAAAAGGATATGACATAAGATCACCAGTTTACAATTGAGAGGAGTCCGTTTTGGCTTTATACGACCCTGTGGCGAGGCATGGGGCGATGGAGAAACTGGTTGTTAGGGACACTGAGCTTGGTCAGGAGAGGAAGTATTGGCGCTTTCGATTTGACCGTTGGTATGGTGGAATCGTAACCGCTGACGCTGTGGGCTGTGGGCTTCTTTGCAAGTATTGCTGGGTTTCCGACGCAGTAATGTTTCAGCCTGTTAAGGTTGGGAGATTCTACAGTCCAGATGTCGTTGCCAAAATCTTGGTGGAGATGGCTAGGAAGCGAAACTTAAAGCAGTTGAGGGTGAGCGGAGGAGAACCCACTATAGGCAAACGACACCTGCTTCAACTTCTCGACAACCTTGAAGGCCAAGGTCTACTCTTCATTTTGGAAACCAACGGAATCTTGATAGGAGACGACCCTCAATACGCAGAAGACCTATCGAAATATCGGTTTCTTCATGTTCGAGTCTCCTTGAAGGGGTGCAATGAAAAGGAGTTTGCATTACTGACGGGCGCAAAACCTGAAGGCTTCACGCTTCAATTAAAGGCCCTCGGAAACCTGTTGCGGGAAGGTGTTAGGTGTCACCCAGCCGTCATGATATCTTTCTCCAAAAAAGAAAGCGTACAGCAACTCGCTGAAAGGTTAAAGATCATCGATTCTGGATTGGCTGGGATTTTGGAATTCGAGGAGTTGATTCTTTATCCTAGGGTCAAGAGGAAAATTGATGGGCATCATTTGAAGTATTAATAGTGCCTACACGCCTGACATGGTTCCTCGAGAGCGCATCTAACGCAGAATCTTATTAACGTCTACGAATCGTTATGTTAGGGTTAGGAGTCGCTTAAAATTGGAGGTGGAGAGAGTTTGGCCTTACGTTCTTCCGTTTCCATTGGAACCTGAAAAACGTAAGCTGATTTGGAGCATCCTCCAATCCAAGGTAGGCATGAGCATCCTCATGAAACTGAAGGTGGAAGGTCGCACCTATCAGCAAGACCTGATCCGAGGAACTTCCTACTCAAACAAATCAATAATTGAATACCTGAAAAGGATGGTTTCAGCTGGTATACTTGAACACGGCATGGAACAGATCTCAACCGAGAAGAGAAGAGTGTGGGTTAAATGGTATACGTCTACAAAACTTGGAAGATGGTTCATTCTTTTCCTAAGGCCTCCTGGAGAAATTCCCTCTGACTTGGCTAGAAAAACCATCGAGGAACTCTTCCAAGTCTATTCTTCCAGCATAGTTGAAGTTTGCGAAAAATATGGAATCACCCTTGACTCCTTTCATCGCGTCCTAAACGAGCAGTATCTCAAGAAAACATCAAAGGATACGCGAAAAGAAGCCTAGAGTAATCGTATATCGCAAAATCTTATTATACCTACCATGCGGCTGTAGTAACGTGGACCATGAATAGTCGCGGAACAATCATGAGCGAAGCCTTTTCAGCTGGTTTAGGAATTGCTTTAGGGCTGGTTATGGGCCAGTATATGCTCCAAGCCACGAGACCACCAGAAAAAGTTGTAGTTAAACGAGTTCTTGTATGCCAAAAGTGCGCTGCACATAACCCTGTCGAAAACAAGTTCTGCGGAAACTGTGGGCAAAGTCTTTATCCCCCTCCGCAAATTACGTGCCAAAAATGCAACTCGAGAATGCCTGCTACTATGAAGTACTGTGGAAATTGCGGCTCGATTCTAAAGAGATAGGCATCTCTGAGAAGTAAGACCCCAGAATAAAAAAAGGAAGTATGGAGTCAGTTACTGAAGCTTTGCTCCGCAACTGCCACAGAACTTGCTGGTAGAT